>CEWG01041096.1_pt1 | contig 27404 bp, 37 predicted proteins | sample 361411 | NCBI WGS metagenome assembly CEWG01 (sample SAMEA2622173, study PRJEB7988) | marine metagenome | biome: marine biome (ENVO:00000447); feature: surface water layer (ENVO:00002042); material: "saline water (ENVO:00002010), including plankton (ENVO:xxxxxxxx)" | depth 5 m | reverse complement strand
ATTTTAAAACTAGAACTAAGACTTGTAGAGAAATAGTATCTAAATATCTAGAAGGTACTTTAACTCCGGAAGAATTAGAAAGCGTAATAGAAGAAGGAAGAAAAGTCCATTACGTAGAAGAACAAGAGAATATTACTTTAAGACGCTATCAGCAAGACGAAGAAGTTAGTTCATGGGAAGAAGAATATGAACTTGCAGGAATAAAATTAGTAAAAGATCCTGGCACTTTTGGAAATAAGACGTATTATTATAGAATAGATCTTATTTATTATGCAGATAAGAATGAAGCTGCTGAAGTTCATCAAGTGAATCCTTCAACAGTAGTAAATAGAAGTAGATCAGAAAAATGGCCTACATGGGAAGAATTAAAATACGATTTAAAAAATGACCTTAACTAGCAATACACATATGGAGCATTTAGAGGACTTAGTTCTCAATAATGGCATTCAAGGAGCTGATCAAGCTCTTAACTTTCTTGAATCATTAAGAGACTCATTAACTAGTAGCTCTGAAGATGCAGTTAACGCTACTGTTAAGTGGGATGGAGCTCCTGCTATTGTAGTAGGAAGAGAAGATAGTAAATTATTTGTATCTACTAAAAGTTACTTTAATAAGACACCGGTTATGTATTATTCTCCGAAGGAGATCGATGCCGCCGATCTGAATCCTGATCTAGCAGATAAGTTAAAAAGAGCTCTATACTATTTAAAAGATCTAAGTATAGGACCTAATACAGTAATTCAAGGTGATTTTTTATATACTAAAGATGATATAAAGACTCAAGTTATAGATAGTAAAACTTACTTAATATTTCACCCTAATACTATTGTGTACGCAGTACCTAAAGATTCCGAACTAGCTAATCAAATACTGCAATCTGAGATAGGTATAGTTTTTCATACTACTGTATCTCATGATATGAAGCCGTTTAAAATGAGCTGGGTTCAGCCTTTAGATAAAGTTTGGATGATAGATGCTACATATCAAGACTTATCTGGAAGTGCTACTATGACTAAAGATGAAGACAAGGAACTTAAAAGAGAGTTAGACTATGCTAATAAAGCATTAAAGAGAATAGATACTAGAGTAATTAAGAAGATATCAGAAGATAAACATTTACTCTCTTATATAAAAGTTCATCATAACTTGCACATTCGTGAAGGTAAGGATATAATATCACCTATGAAGTATACTAAGAGTCTAAAAAGCTATCTAGTTCAAAGAGTTAGTAAAGAAGTTGATGCTCTTAAGACTGAATCTGGTCAAGATAGAAAGAAGATAGCTTTAGCTAACGTTATAATGTTTTCTAAATTACCTGAATATAGAATAGCTTCTATATTTGAAATGCAAATGCATTTGGCTAAGGCTAAGAAAATAATAATTAATAAGTTAAATAAAGCTAGTAAGCTTAGTACTTTCCTAAAGACTAATAAAGGTTTTCAAGTGACTGGAGAAGAAGGTTACGTAGCTATAGATAGGAAAGGTAATACCGTTAAATTAGTAGACCGTCTTGAATTCTCATATTCAAACTTTAACCCTGAAATAGTTAAGGGATGGAACAATGACAACAGGCGATAATAGCTAAATAGATATGAGACAGGTAAGGTTAGATACAAACCCTGAGGAAAATAAACATGACTAACGACAATTTAGATATAGTTCTCAACCCTAGTGAGTTGTCAGAAGCAGCGTCGCAAACAGCTGTAGTAACTTTTGGACGCATGAACCCTCCCACTGTTGGTCATTTAGCATTAGTTAATAAAATGCTACGTGTATCTCAACAGAAAAAAGCAAAACCGCTAATCTACCTGTCTCATTCCGTAGACTCTAAGAAGAATCCATTAAGTTATAACGATAAAGCTAAGTTAATAAACATGGCTTTTGGTCGTATAGTGCAAAAATCTAATGCTAAAAACATATTTGATATGTTAAAAGAACTTAGCGGCAACTATAAAAACCTTGTTATAGTAGTAGGATCTGATAGAGTTAAAGACTTAAAACGAATTAGCACTACTTATAACGGTAAGGATTTTAACTTCGAAAATATAGAAGTCGTGTCAGCAGGAACTAGAGATCCAGACTCTGATGGAGTAACTGGAATGTCAGCAACTAAAATGAGAGATGCTGCTGCTAAGAACGACGTACAAGCTTTCAAGCGAGGACTTCCTAATCAGCTAAATAAGTATGCAGATAAAATACTTAAAATGGTAAGAGAAGGTATGAACTTAAAAGAAGACTTAGACAATATATTTGAAGAACATCTTGATGAAGCGGGCGTATTGACCGTGGCGGGCCGAAGAAAAAAGGCTATAGCGGCCAGGCGTTATAAGGCAAGATTAAAAGTAGCAAGACGAAGGGTAGCTCGTAGAATAGCTCAAACTGGTAGAATTAAGAAAAGAACTGCAAGGGCGGCTATTAGAGTTATGAGAAATCGTATTGCTGGAGCAAGAGGTAAATCATATACTAAACTATCACCTCAAGAGAAAGCATCTATCGATAGAAGGGTAAGAAGCAGAGGTAATATAGTTAAGAAGCTAGCTACAAGGATTATGCCTGTAACGAGACGTAAGGAATTTGCTAGATTCAAATCATTTAGAACAAGAAAAGAAGCTATGGATATGGCTTTTAGCTCTTACCTAACAGAAAACAATCATAAAGAAAACAAACCAATAGCTGAAAAGGTACTTAATAGTATTATTAAGAAGTCTATATCAGCTGAAATTCCAGTAAACATACTATCAGAAGTCTATAACAAATATAGAGATCATGGTGATTCGTTTGCATACAACAGACTTAATGAGTTTATTAATAAAAATAAATCATCTAGCATGGATGAAGTATTTGAGTCATTTCTTTCTGAATTAGATGAAGGTATAATGGATAACCTTAAACTGAAAGCTCAGTCAATGAATCCTTTTGCTTATTCATCAACAAGAAACAAAGCAGCAACAAAACTTAGAATGAATAAAAAAGTTGATAAGATTATTAAAAGAGGAAAAGAAAACGCAGCTAAGAGAAATCCAGAAGATAATAAAGATCCTCATATGCCAATAAAAAGGATGAATGAAACTAAAGGAGCTCCTAAAGGGTACCACTTTACTAGATCTGGTCAACTTAAAAAGGGAGACGCTGGACAAGATGGAGATGGTGGAAAGATGTTAAGATCTGATCCACTAGACAAACAACGTAATAAAATACCTAAGCTTCCTGAAGCTTATGCTCCAGTACCTTTAGAAGTAAAAGTAGACTTTGATAAGAAGCGTGCTGCTAAAGAAAAAGCTAATAAGCCTGTTAAAGAAGGAATGATGGATGATCTTAAAGATAAAGTAAAAGCATCTCCTCTTAATATGAACACCTTATCAAGAAAAAGAGCTACAGCTAGAGTTGAATTACAAAAAAGACTAAAGAGAATGGATAAGAAGCCTAAGATGGAAGAAGTAAATGCAAAAGATACTGAAGGTCTTAAAAAACTCTCTAAAGGTTTAACAGGATCAGTTAAAGCTCATCTCAAACAAAAGAAAGAATTAGATAAGCTTATTCAAAACGAAGCCAAAGTAAAAAATTGTGGATGCGGAAAAGATCCATGTGAAACTTATGGTTCAAAAGAACAACAAATGCAAGAGATAGCTCAATCTTCAACTATCGATCATATGCTTAAACCAGCTAAAAATGTTAAAGTAAAAATGAAAAATGTAGCATTAGAAGGTATAGAGCATATAGAAGAAAAAAATAAACCTACTAAACCAGCTCTATGGTCTAAGTTTAAATCTCAAGCTAAGGCAAAATTTGATGTATATCCATCAGCATATGCAAATGGCTGGGCAGCTAAAAAATATAAAGCTGCAGGCGGAGGATGGAAGTCCGTTAAAGAAGAAAATTTAGATGAGATATCTTCAGATACTATAGCAAGCTATTCTGCCAAAGCTAAAAAGCAAAGAAACGATGCTGAATATGATAGAGATTCTTATAGAATGTCTGCTTCTTCACAAAAGTCAAAAGGTGCAATGGATAATAAACTTGGTTTAGCTAAGCAAAAAGATAATGTTGCAATGAAAAGATCAAAAGGATTAGGCTTAGCTAATAGAAGACTAATTGCTAAAGGTAAAAAACATGGTTTACAAGATTATGATCAAAGACAAAAAGAAAGAGAGCATAATGAAGAGTATGGCGGAGGATTTATAGGAACTGATGCTTTACGTCAAAAATATATGGCAGGTACTCCAGGACAAACTCAAAGCAGAGACTTAGCTATTGATGGTGTTCCTGGTAAAGGAGGAATGATTCCTCCACAACAACCTCTTAAAGGTTTAGGTCAATCAGGAAAACTAAAAGTAACATCTTATAAGGATTTCTTAAATGCCAAAAAATCTTAAAGGTCTACTTAATAAAAAGACTAAATCAGAATATCCACCTGGAGCTGAAGCTGATATGAAAAAGCTTTACAAGCATAAAGCTCCATCAAATAAAGAAATGAATCAAATGGCAAAGCATTATAATGCTGAGTCAAGACTTTCAGCGGCTGAAAAAAGAGACAGAGAAGATATTGTTAAGGGTATGAAGAAAAATAAGACTGACTTTATGAAACGATATGGAAGAGATCATGAAGCAGTTATGTATGCTACAGCTACTAAACTAGCTCAAAACGAAGAAAATATAAATGAGCTTTCAACAGATTTAATTAATAAAGTTGCAAAGCAAAGACGAATAAACACTCATTCGGCTTATACAAAGCATGATGATCATAGAGATCCAGAATATAAAAAAGCTGCAGAAAAACAAAAGAGAAATGAAAAATTAACATTCTCAGCCGGAGCAAGAAAGATAGGTCAATTTCAAAAGTCTTTATCAAAAAGTCTTAATAAAGAAGAAAGAGTACCAGGTGATAATGTAAAACATCAAATGAGACCTAAAGGTATGTCAGCTGGTGAAGCAGGAAAAAGAAAATTAGCTAAGGTTGCTCAAGGCGATAAGAATAGAAAATTAGCTAATGAATCTGAAATGAAAAGATTAGGTGATGCTGTAAGTAAATTAAAGAAAACTTCAGATGAGTTTAAGAAAGCATCTAATAGATATCTTATGAGTAAAGGTAAATTTAGTGCCGATCATAGTACCCCAGAACAAAAGAAAAAATCTATGGACTTTCTTAAGAAATATAACAAAGATGCTGCTAATAGAAGAAAAGAAGAAAATAAAGGTCTTCCAAAAGGTAAGCAATGGGACAGAGATCAAATAAAAAAAGACTTAGGTGAAGGATCTTACGATGAATTCAAAAAAGATAAAATGTCTAAGTATGGTAAAGAAGGGTATAAAAATTCAAGTAGTTTTAAACGAGGTCATGAAGAAGAAAGAAGACGTATCAAAAAAGAATATGGTAAAGGTTCTAAGCAATATGATAACCATATGAAAGATATAAACGAAGATCAAAGAAAAAAAGAGTTTAAATATGCTAGAACAGGTGCAGATTATTCTAAGTCAGGTCATGCTTCTGATGGTCACGAGCTCCATCAAGGCGGTGACAGAGGAGGTCTAACTTTCTCTGGAAAGCATCCATCAGGTCATAGCTATACAACTACTGATCATAAATCTGATAAAAAAGCAATTCATAAAGCTGTTAAAAATCATAACCCACATTTATCGAAAGATGATCATAAAACAATTGCAAATGATATTCATAGACATGTTAGTAACATGGAAGAAAATTTTATAAACGAACTAGATAAATCCACTCTTAAGTCGTATGTAGGTAAAGCGCAAGCAGAAAGACTTCATAACATTGATAAGATGGAAAAAGAGAGCAAAAGAGGTGAAAGTATTAGAGCTGCTTCTGCTACTAAAAAGGTTATGAAGAGAGGGCTTGGTATTAGGCAAGCTCAAAAAAAATTAGGTGAAGCTGAGTTTGATTCTGAAAAACCTAAAAGAGGAATACAAAGAAAAAGAGTGAACCTACAATTCGGTCGTCAACAAAGATATAAGCCTTCTCCGTTCAAAAAAGATCAACAACAAGATTTATATAAAAAGGATGATTCATTAGAGACTAAGATTAAAAAGTCAAAGGCTGATAATAGATTTCCTGATTATAGACAGAATAAAGATACAGGTAAAATAAAATCTGACTTTTTACCTGGTGGTAAACACGTCAAGAAATATGGAGGAGTTAAAAATAAAAAAACTGCTCCTAACGTTACATCAACTACAGAAGATAAAGTAATTAATCAATTACAAACTCTTATATTAGAAAAAAAAAGTCTAGCGTCTGAAGATCTAAGAGATTGGTTTAAAGATAAATGGGTCCGTATGGATACCAAAGGCAATATTAAAGGTGATTGCGCAAGAGAGCCAGGTGAGGGCAAACCTAAGTGCCTTCCTCAATCAAAAGCTCACTCTATGTCTAAAGCAGATAGAGGTAAAGCAGCTAGAAGAAAAAGAAGACAAGATCCAGTAGCAGATAGACCAGGTAAAGGTGGTAAACCTATTAACGTTAAAACTGAAGAAAGAGTCGATGAGAAATGCTGGGACGGTTGGAAGCAGCAAGGGATGAAAAAGAAAGGTAAAAAAATAGTACCTAACTGCGTTAAAGAAAATTTTAAAGACGGAAAAAATCCCCAAGACAAAGGCGACTCTAAAAGACATGGATTAAGTGGAAAGCAATCTACCTCATCTCTTAAAAAAGTTAGATCAAGTGACTCAGCTTCTCCTAGAAAAAAACAGCTGGCTCATTGGTTACTTAATATGAGAAAGGGTAGAAATAAGAAAAAATAAATTATGAAATATTATGTAGACGGTTGCAGCTTTGCTTGCGACTGGGAAGACCATATTAGTTGGTCTCATCATCTAAAAAATAAAACTATAAATGCCTATTCAGGCAAATCAAATATCTCAATTTTTCACGATACTTATCAAGCAATGCAATTAAATAAGCACGATTGCTATCTAGTTATGTTTACTTATAGTGACAGACAAGAAGTAGAAACAGATAAAGGAACAAGACATTTAGCATTTGGAAGCCATGTAATAAACAAAGACGGCTCATATAATAATAATTATCTATTTGAAACTAGAAGAAATACTGAGAGATATATCAAATGTTTAAGTGACTATAGCGATAAACATAATTTAGATTTTAAATTTATAACTGTTGAACCAGCTTATTGCTTTGATAGCCTCCCAGAAGAGAAATGGTTTAACAGTAATGTCATGCTAGATAGAGAGGAACATAGCTGGCTTCTTCATAGCTTGATTACTATTTACGGAGCTCAAAATAAAGATTTAAGAAATAACTTTTCTCATTTAGGAAATGATGCTAACTTTCAACTTTATAAAGATATAATAAACTGGTTAGGGACTGGTAATAAACCTAATTTAGATTATTGTAGAGAAAATATTATAATGTATCTACGAAACAATATGGATTCTTATCAAGTTAAACAGGAATCTAGTAAATTTTTAGGCGGTGTAGTTAAAAATATTTTACAAACAGGATTTTTATATGAGTCTTAAATTCTATTTTGATGGATGTTCTTATACTAAAGGACATGATGTAGAATCTCAAGCTTATGCTTGGCCTCTTCAAATTAATCCGGTATCAAATCCTATAGATGGTCATCAAAATCAGAACGGAAACCATCATGAGTACTGTACCTTACCTTTTATTAATAACTCTGAAATAGCAAGAAGTAATGATTCAATTTTTACTAGCTTTATGATTTACTTTAATAAGATAATAAAGAATCATACTAAAGTTATATTATATCTTTCTCATAGTGAAAGGTTTGCAAATGGTTTTGAAATAGATCCTGAAAAACAATATAGAGGCTTATCAACTAAATTTACTTATAGTAAAGCTAATCCTTCAGATCCTAATGTACATGTTCCTTTATGGGTTGGAGGAACGTTTAAAACTCTAGCTATTATTCATAACTTAATAACATTAGCTAAAAAGTTTAACATGGACTTAACTATTATAACTCAAGATAATTATAACTGGTTTAAATTTATAAGTAAAATTGATGATGAAGTTTATGATCTTTTTAAATCAATAGATTATGAGAAATATATCTTTAACTGGCCATCTCCAAAACTAAAAAACTTTAACTTTGTTAAAAGACATCCTCATTATGCAACATTTGAAGATACTATAGAAATGTGGGGATGTACTGGTTTTGCTTTGCAATTAGCAAAAGGATTAGGAAATAAAAATGAATGGGTTAGCAATGACTTGAAGCATTTTACAGAAGAAGGACATAAATGGCTCGCAAGAGCTTTATTAGATTTTAGCAAAGATCCATCTAAAAATATGTCTTATTATATTGATGAGCTTTCTCTTGAGAAACAAAGACTATTTTATGATAGAGATGCTTGGATAGAACAATATTTTTATAATAATGATGCTACACATTGGGTAGAAAATAAAATAAAAAATCATTTTAAACCATTATTAGAAGACATAAAAAAGAACAAAAACTTCATTTATGAAGAATAAATAAGCATAAATAATACTAACTATTAAAAATAGTATTATATCATGAGCTAAATAAACATATAGGAGAAATATATGGATATGTTAAATATCGCAAAAGAATGGGTCCTTGCAAGATGGGCTGAAAGAACAACTTGGGATGGCGGTGTCATCATAGGTCTTTCACTCGCTTGGATACTTCTAGGGGATTTAATTGATTGGGTAGCCTGGCTTGCTTTGGCATATGGTGTCTTTACCTTAATTAAATCTGAAGGACTAGATGTTTGGAAAAAGTAAATGATAAAAAGCTATCGTAATTGGGTTCTAAGTGAGGCATCAAGCCTCACAGAACCATTTCAGGAAGATATGTCAGGAATGTCTCAAAAGTCTGGTGACAAAAGAGCTACTGATAAAGGAGCTGGAATGACTGCTAAGGGCGTAGCTAAATATAATAGAAGAACAGGTGGTAATTTAAAAACAGCCGTAACTACTCCACCTAGTAAATTAAAAAAAGGTAGTAAAGCAGCAAATAGAAGAAAATCCTTCTGCGCAAGATCAAGAGGCTGGACAGGTGAAAGAGGTAAAGCAGCCAGAAGAAGATGGAACTGCTAGTAATTATAAATATTACATAATAAATTAGGGGAAATAATGAAATTTTCAGACGATCTTTTAAAATCAGTTAGCACCATTCTAGAAGCAAAACCTAGAGTTTCTTTTGATGGGGACAAAGCAACTGTTCATAGTAAAAACGGAACACCAATGAAATCGTTCAACAAGAGCGATTTAGGAAATAGCTATAGAAAGCACGCAGATAATTTCCTATCTAATAACTACAAAAAATTAAATGCTGAATCAGTTATTGTAGAAGAATTAGTAGAAGGAAAATCAGACAACTGTAAAGAAGGCGAATTTTTCTGTACTATAGAGAAAAAATGCAAACCTATACCTAAAGGAATGAAACTTGAGGGTGAAAAGGTTGTTAAAGAAGCTAAGCAGATGGAACTTCCAGGAATGGAAAAGAAGCCTAAGCAATTAGAGCTTCCTCTCGGTGATAAAAAGAAAGATAAAAAAGAAATGAAAGAGTCTGAAGATCTTAATACAGACAATGCCGCAAAGGCAACTATGCATGATTGTGCTAAGCATGTGAGACATGAAGAGCACGGCCTAGGTCAATGTATATCAACAATGCATACATTAGAAGAGGACGAAGACGGAAACGGATACGTTACTCATTACGATGTTATGTTCCAAGGCGAAGATGGTCCATTTATTATAGAAGATGTCTGGGTAGAAGATTTAGAAATTCTATCTGAAATGCATCACGGTCATCCTAAAGGCAAAAAGAAAAAAATGTCTAAAGAAGAGGTCGAAGTCATCGATGAAAAGAAAAAGATGAAAAAAGACAAAGGTGATATGGATGGTGATGGTGTAGATGAGCCAGATGATAAAGAATATATGGATAATAAAGACAAGGCAATAAAAATGGCCATGTCAAAAAAAAAATCTGAAAGCCCAATAAAGAAAGTAGAAGAAGCTAAAATGGTTCCTGGCTTTATAGGAGCAGATGGCAAGGCTACTTCTAAGCCTACTCAAAAAGATTTCGATTCTAATAAAGAATATCAACACATGAAAAAGAAACTAGGAGATAAGATTCCTGGTCCTAAGCCTGTGAATAAAGAACATATTGAATCTATTTCAGCAGCATTACAAGAAATTTCAAAAAAAACAATGGGTAGCTATGTAAAGAAAGCTGGTCAAGATGTAGCTGATATGGCTTACCATTCAGGTGGTGACAATCAAGATAATGCATTTAATTCATCTGATAAAACACCAGAAAGAAAGCAATTACTTAAAAGGCGTAAAGGTATTAAAACTGCAATTAGTAAATTAACTAAAGAAGCAAAAGAAATGATGCCTGGAGAAGGAAAAGCATCTGTAAAAGATGGTAAGCTTAGAATGCAAAGAACTATGGACAAGCATGGTGTTCAACAACAAAAACCACCTATCAAAGGTAAATTAGGAAAAATTACAAAAATTCCTGAATCAAACGAGTATATGGATGATCTAGCTGATAGAATCAGATCACATGAAAACAAGAAAGAAAGAAAGAAAGCAGAAAAAGCATTCACTTCTGGTGATTATGAAAAGGCTACAGGTCATATCGGAGGAACTTACAAAGAGGGGCCACAATGATAAAAGAAGCATTTGACACACCTAAAAAAATAGCAGCTGTAACAGCAGATGGAAGAAGAACTTATAGATATGCTAGAAATGAAGATGAACTTGCTAAGAAGCAAGAACAACTAAGAAAATCTGGCGCTAGTTCTATAAGAGTTGAAGAGACAGAGTTACAAGAATTATCTCCTGATTTAATGAAGAGATATAAAAGAGCAGCAAAAGACGACATTCAAACTGGAGAAAATGCTAGACATAAAGGCTATCCAGAAAAAGAAATAAACGCTAGACAAGAAAAAAGATTTAAAGGTCTAGATAGAATGAAAAGAATGAATAAAGAAGGTGTAGAGGATTACATCGAAGTTAAAGGCGGCAACATGTCTAAAAAAGAAATAGAAAAGCTTGTTGCAAAACGTAAGAAAGAATTAGGAGAAGATTTAACTAAGAGTTCTGATAAACTTGATTTATTAAGGCACTTGATTAGTAGGTCTAGATAAATAGAACATATAGGAGAAAGATATGGCACTTTGGGGAAACAAAGACGATAAAGCATCAACAGGAACAGTAACTATTGCTGCTAACGGCTTAGTGACTGGGTCATCAACTAAGTTTGAGACAGAAGCTAGAGTAGGAGATTATATCGTATCTAACGATGATAATTTCTTAATAACATCTATTACTTCAAATACAGTTGCACAAGTCATAGCAGGTTCTGCAGGTGGAACTATCGCAGCTGTTGGAGCTACCAATGCATATGCATTATCTGAGAAACCTAAATCACTTACAGTATCAGAAGTACATAAAGGCAATATTTCAGGTAACCCTGAAGCTGTCTTTGGTGTAGATACTGACGAGGTTGGCGTACAACAAGGCGCTGGTCATACTGGTTGGGTACGTAGAATGCCTGGTTCAGGTGGAAGAGCTGGAAGAGTACAATTTGAAGTACTTGTAGCTGGCGGAATTTCAGGTGATATAGGTGAACAATCAGGTGATGGATCACTCGGTGACGACACAGAATTTGCTGATAGTTAATAGGATTTTATAATGGCTACTAAGATAAGTGAGCTTAACGCTACAACTTCGGTTACAGGGGATGATCTCCTGGTCGTAGTTGATGAGGTAGCCAATTCATCAGCAATAGAAACTAAAAAAGTATCTGTTAATAACTTTTACAATTCATTAGGGGTTACTGGATCTAACTCGGTTTCAGCGAGTATATCCGGTAACGCTCTAACAATCAGCTTATCAGCACCCGTAATCAATAAAATTGACGTAACTGATTCAAGGGTAACAACACAATCAAATACAGCTCCGTACGCTAATACATTAGGAACAATTGAATCTAATTCAGTGTTTACGGCTAATAGCTCAACATTAAAACTTTCTTTCGATGGATCAATTCAAGGTTCTGTAGCAAATGATGCTAACGGTGTACCTGTTATAACAATTGATTCATCTGAAGATGTTATACAAAATCCATTATTTAATACAGTCAGAGCGACTAAAGTGAATTTTACTGGAGCAGCGACTCCAGCTAATAATTCTTACGTTAACTCTACATTTGAAGCAGTCACAGGCGATATGTTCTATGACTCTAATTACATTTATGTTGCAGTATCAAATACAGAAATCAAAAGAATCCAATTATCAGCCTTCTGATTCTAGTAGTATAAATACTATTATAGGAAACAAATATGGTTGATATCTTACATTCAGCAAACGCAAGTCTATACGCAGCCAAGCATTACGATAATCCTGGCTGTACAGACACGTTAGAGTTTTACGATGATCTAAAAAGATTTAAGTACATTAAAAGACTACTTAATAAATTTAGAGAGACAGATATATTGAAATTTAGATTAATTATGAATCACATCATAGTTATATATAACCAGTTTGGTCAAGAAGCAGGAACAAGATTATTGTTCTTGAAGCTTGATGGGTATCATGGTGAAATATTACCATTTCTTAAATTTTTAAACAGATGCCCGGATATAGTTCCTAGAATAGGACTTCCAGTAAAAGATATTGTTACTAATAATATTAAACAAAATATAAAAGTAGCAGAGATTTTACAACAAGAATTAGGATAAAATAATGAAAAGTTATTTAGATTATATTGAGGAGAAAAATCATGTTAAATTGGCTAAAGAACTTCCTGAATCCGACGCCCCCACTAACGCAGTCGGCTCAGGTGAAATCGCCGGTGGTGGATACAACGGTATCGACGACATCAAAGTCAGTCGCAAAGCCCGTAAAAAGTACAAAAATAAGCAAAGCTAAATTAAGTCAGCTTACTAAAGTACAATTAGAAGAAAAGGGTAGAGAGTTAGGTATAGAGCTTGATAGAAGGCTTTTAAAAGCTAAGCTCGTTGACCAAGTACATAAAGCTCAGTAATGAAAGAGGCACTTATAAAGGCTTGGCAATGGTTTCTAAGTCTGTTTACTACGAGGTATACAGTCTCTGTTTCTTATAATTCCCAATGGGGTGACAGTGATGATAGAATATATCATAATGTTAAAAAAATTATAAGAACAACTGACAAGTTACTTGAGTTTACAGACGAAGAAGGCAATAGAGTCGTAATAAGAAGTGCTGCTGGACTTAATTATAGAATAGAGGTTATCTAATGCAACAAATATTAATAGGATTATTATTAGCCTTAGGTTTAAGTACCTATTGGTTGTATTCAGAAAACGAAACTCTAAAAGGTAATAATATTAAACTTGAAGCTGCTGTTGAAGAGCAAAAACAAACTATGGAAGCAATGAAAGAGAGTTTTGAAAAACAAGGCAAAGCTCTTAATAACTTAACTAGAAAAAATGCTGCAATTGAAGCTGAGAAAGAAAAATATTTAGACATTTTTAGACGACATGATCTTAATAAACTAGCTATAGCAAAGCCAGGTCTTATTGAGATAAGAAGTAATAGAGAAACAAAAGAAGTATTCGAGACTATAGAAAATGATACAAAAATTATTGACGAACTGGACGATATTAAGTCTGGTGATAGTACTGAGTAGTTGTTCACTTTTACCTTCTAAACAAATAGAAGTAGTAAGTAAACCATTACAATTAGAAATTATACATCCTGAAATGCCAAGAGGAGTAAGCTTAGGTGTTCCTAGATTATATGTAGTTTCAGAAGCTGTTATAACAAACCCATGTGTTGCAACAATATCTTTCGAGCCAAAAAAATATAAAGATGATGGTTCAGAGAAATTAAAACGACCTAAAACTTGTGAGCTAGAAGAAAGAGAACATCCTGATTGGCCTGTAGGCTATACTTATTTAGATAGATTTCTAGATGATATGAAAAAACTAAATAATGGTGATGTAGTATTTTATGCTTACTCAACTCAAGATTATGAATTGATGGCGGCTAATCTTCAAGAACTAAGAAGGTATATTCGTGAGGTTCAAGAAGTAGTTATATATTATAAAGAAGTAACAACTAATGAACCGAAGGAATAATGGCAACTCAAGCTCAAAAAATAGCGGAAATAGAATCTAAAGTTAATTCAGTAGCAGCTGAACTCCGCTTTCAAGAAACTTTAATGGCAAGAACTGAGAGTATTATCTCTGATATTGCTGAGTTAACAAGTGAGTTAAAATCTAAATCTGCGGTTCAAGATGAACGGATGGGCAGAATGCTAGAAGAGCTTAAACATAGCCATACAGACATTGAAGATCTAAGAAGAAGTAATATCAAACAAGATACTGAATTACTTAATAAATTAGATAGAATAGAAGAAAGATCTGCTAAAAGATTTGAAGCTATTGAAGATAGAATGTCTAAGCTAGAACAATACAAATGGTTCATCATAGGAGCAGTAACGGTCATATCATTCCTAATACAAATGGCCGGTGAATTCATGCATTCCAGTTGATTCTCAACACCTAAGTCACTATAATAATACTATGTCTGCGTGGCTTGAATCTAAATATATTAATCTTATGTCTAATCAGTTCTCTGTGTTTAAGAGAAAGTCTGATAAGCTTATTAATGTTCGATGTATTGAGTGCGGAGATAGTAGCAAGAATAAGTTTAAAGCAAGAGGATATTTTTATTTAAGAGAAGGTAAATGGTTCTATAAATGCCATAATTGTGGTTATGGAACGAACGTCGCTAACTTCATGAAAAAGCATGCCCCATTACTTTATAAGGAGTACATGCTTGAAGTTCTCTCTGAAAGGGAGACAAAGGGACAGACTGTGTCTGAGCCTGAGGATAAGGTTTTACCGATTACTACTGGCTTATGGCCTCTAAAAAAACTATCTAAGATATCTAGTCTATTGCATAGTCATTCAGCTAAGATGTTTATTAGTAGTAGAATGATACCTAATCCCTACCATGCTTCATTATTTTATACTTCAGATTTCGTTAATTTTGTTAATGAACTTATACCTGAAAAGCTTAAAGAAGGTAAGAAAGATCCTCGAGTGATCATACCGTTTATCGATAAGAAAAAAAACCTTTATGGATTTCAAGGAAGGTCGATTTCTAAGGATTCTATCCGCTATATAACTATACTGTTGGATGAAAGTAAGCCTAAAATTTATGGTTTAGACAGAGTAGATTACAGTAAACCAGTTTACGTATTCGAAGGTCCTTTTGATTCAATGTTTATCCCGAACTCTATTGCAGTATGCGGATCAGATATAATCCAAGCTCTAAGTCAAGTACCAGAGCTCAAAAAAGATAACACAATAATAGTATATGATAACGAACCGCGCTCACAGACAATTACAAAAAAGTTAGAAAGCTCTATTGATCTAGGATATAGAGTCTGTGTGTGGCCTTCTTTTATAGCTGAGAAAGATGTTAATGATATGATTATGAGTGGGATGAAAGCAGCTGACTTAAAACTTATTATTGATAACAACAGTAAAAAAGATTTAGAAGCAAAACTTGCTTTATCAGCTTATAGGAGATAAAATGTATAGATATAGAGTAGACGTAACAAGAGTGGTCGACGGAGATACTGTCGATGTAGATATCGATTTAGGTTTCGGTATGACATATAAGAAACAAAGAGTAAGATTATATGGAATAGATACACCTGAATCTAGAACAAGAGACTTAGTAGAAAAGAAATATGGTAAAGCAGCGAAGAAGTTTTTACAAGAGAAAATAGAAAGCGCTGATGTAGTTACTTTATATAGTCATGATAAAGGTAAATTCGGAAGAATTTTAGGTGAATTATTTATTGATGGGTCTAGTGACCTTTCTCTTAATCAGCTAATGATTAATAATCATCACGCAGTTGCTTATCATGGACAATCAAAAGAAGAAATAGAAGAGCAGCACTTAGCTAATAGAGAAAAGGTTATACTAGATGATTGAAGTCATAAAACGAAATGGTAAAAAAGAAGCCATCAACATAGATAAATTACATGAAGTAGTAGAACATGCTTGCTATGGTTTATCAGGAGTATCATCTTCAGAAGTTGAACTAAAGTCTCAGCTTCAGTTTTATGATGGCATGACTACAAAAGAGATACAAGAGACTCTTATTAAAGCTGCAGCTGATCTTATATCAGAGCATTCACCAAACTATCAATTTGTAGCTGGAAGGCTAATAAATTATAATCTTCGTAAAGAAGTATATGGTACATTTGTACCTGACTCTATTAGCGAACATGTAGAGCGTTTAGTTGAATTAGGATTCTATGATAAAAACTTATTAATATGGTATTCTAAGCAAGAGTTTGAGTTAATGGAAAAGTGGATAGATCATTCTAAAGATGAGAACTTAACTTATGCAGCTATGGAGCAGCTTAGAGGAAAGTATCTAGTTCAGAATAGAGCTACTAAGATTATCTATGAAACACCTCAAATGGCTTTTATGCTTATAGCAGCTACTTTATTTCATAGATATAACAACGGAGATAGATTACATTATGTAAAAGAACTTTATACAGCTCTATCTAATTTTGATCTTAACTTACCTACTCCTGTAATGGCAGGTGTAAGAACATCAGTAAGACAATTCAGTAGTTGTGTACTTATAGAAACAGATGATAGTTTAGAGAGTATAAATGCTACTGCTAGCTCTATAGTAAAGTATGTAAGTAAGAGAGCTGGAATAGGTATAGGAGCAGGAAGGATAAGAGCTTTAGGTTCTCCTATAAATGGAGGTCATGCTACTCATACTGGAGTTATTCCTTTCTATAAACATTTTCAATCAGCTGTTAGATCTTGTTCTCAAGGCGGAGTAAGAGGAGGAGCAGCTACTCTATATTATCCTATATGGCATTATGAAGTAGAAGACTTATTAGTGCTTAAAAATAATAAAGGTACTGAGAATAATAGAATTCGTCATTTAGATTATGGAGTGCAGTTTAATAAATTATTTTATGAAAGGTTATTAAATGGAGAAGATATAACTTTATTCTCTCCTTCTGATGTTCCTGAAATATATGAGCCTTTCTTTGCAGATCAAGAGAAGTTTAAAGAGCTATATGAGATAGCAGAAAGAAAGACATCTATACCTAAAAAGAAAATACCAGCAATAGATTTATTTTCAGCTTTTATGCAAGAAAGAAAAGATACTGGAAGAATATATTTAATGAATGTAGATCATGCTAACGATCACGGCTCATTTATAAAAGAAAAAGCTCCTATTAGAATGAGCAATTTATGCTGTGAGATAGACTTACCTACTACTCCTTTAGAAGATGTTAATGATAAAAATGGAGAGATATCTCTTTGTACTTTAGCTGCTATAAACTGGGGTAATATAAAAGAACCAAAAGACTTTAAGAAGCCTTGTGAGTTAGCAGTAAGAGCTTTAGATGCGTTACTAGACTATCAAGACTACCCAGTCCCTGCAGCAGAGAAAGGGACAATGTTTAGAAGACCATTAGGAGTAGGTATAATTAACTTTGCTTATTGGATGGCTAAGAATAATATGACTTATAGTAACCCTGAACTAGAAAAAATAGATGAGTGGGCAGAAGCTTGGTCATACTATCTAATAAAAGCATCAGCTGACTTAGCTAAAGAAAAAGGTAATTGCCCAGGTAATGATCAAACAAAATATGGCCAAGGTATAACTCCTAATATGACTTATAAGAAAGATGTAGATGAATTAGTACCTCACAAAGAAAGATTACCTTGGGTTAAGTTAAGAAAGCAGTTAAAAGAAACTGGTATAACTAATAGTACTCTTATGGCTCTAATGCCTTCAGAAACTTCTAGTCAAGTATCTAGTTCTACTAATGGTATTGAACCTCCAAGAGCTCTTATATCAGTTAAGCAGAGTAAAGATGGAATATTGAAGCAAGTAGTACCAGGTATTCATCATCTTAAAAATAAGTATGAACTTCTATGGGATCAAAAATCACCTGAAGGCTACTTAAAAATAATGGCAGTACTACAGAAATATATTGATCAAGGCATAAGCGTAAATACATCTTATAATCCTGTTTATTTTAATGATGAAAAGATACCTATGAGTTTAATGCTTCAACATATGTTAATGTTTTATAAGTATGGCGGCAAACAGCTATACTACTTTAACACGTTTGATGGAGCCAGTGATGATTTTGAAGAACCAGCTCACCCTTACGTGAGTCAGGATGACCCTTTAGAGGATGATGATTGCGATGCCTGCAAAATCTAATGTAAAAAGAGAAAAATGGGATCCAGAGCAAGTTGCTTGCTGGGAATTCAGATGCTGCTTAGATGATGAAAAGATGCATGCATATGAAAACTATTTTAAAAAGCATGCTAAAGGTAAAGTTATAGTAGATCTAGGAACTGGACCAGGAGTTATGGGATATCTAGCTCTTAAATACGGAGCTAAGAAAGTATATTGTATAGACTTTGTTAAGCAATATTTAAATGTAGCTAAAGTTATGCTAGCAGATTTTGATAATGTTGAGTTTATTTTAGGAGATGCTAGAGAAATAGATTTTCCAGAAGCTGATATAATTATACATGAGATCTTTGGCCATAATGTTTATGATGAGTTTATATATGATATAAGTCTTAATATTCATAGACAAGGAATGCTTGATAAAATTACTCCTACTAAAATAGATTGGTTAAAATATAAAGGAGATTATGACGGGCCATCTCCATATCATAAATTATATGTAAAAGATGACTTTCCTTTGCATACTCAAGAATTTCATCAGCTATATATTAAGCGGGTTGAAAATTTCAATGATGCCCAAATGAAATACGAGCCTTATTTTGAATTCAAAAAGGTTCAAAACTTTGAAGTATTAGGATCAACTGACTTAACGCAGATTGATACTATGCAGATAGTACCTCCTACTATGAACCTAGATGATTATCAGTTATATAGTAAAGGGTCTAATGTAGATCTATACGGATGGTACGCTTATCTAGACGATGAAATACGTTATTCTAATGTCTTGAGACACAATAATAATTGGGGACCGATGCCCGGTGCTCATCAACATTGGCAAAGATTTAAGAATGATGTAACTTTTGGAGTAAATAAAAACCCATATACAAGAGGAATAAAATGTCCGTTTTCAAAATAAACAAAAATAATTCTAAGGACAGAGCGATGTTCTTTGATGGAAGCGTGGATATTGCTCGATATGATGAGTTAAAATATCCACAGCTTGACAAATTTACCGATAAACAACTAGGCTTCTTTTGGCGTCCAGAAGAAGTTGATATCTTACGAGATAATAAAGACTTTAAGGACTTATCTGATGCAGAACAACATATTTTCACTTCTAATCTTAAAAGGCAAATTTTACTTGACTCTGTTCAAGGCAGAGCTCCTAATATGGCGTTCTTACCTATCGTCTCACTTCCTGAGCTCGAAACTTGGATTGAGACTTGGTCCTTTTCTGAAACGATTCATAGTAGATCTTATACGCATATTATTAGGAATATCTATTCCGACCCTTCTGTTGTATTTGATAACATGCTTAATATAAAAGAGATAACTGAATGCTCTGACAGTATTTCACGTTACTATGATGATCTAATAAGTTACAATGAAGATCCCAGAAGATACGGGACTTTAGAGCACAAAAAATCTCTATGGTTATGCTTAAATGCAGTAAACGCCTTAGAGGGTGTTAGATTCTATGTATCGTTTGCCTGTAGCTGGGCATTTGCTGAACTTAAAAAGATGGAAGGAAATGCTAAGATAATTAAATTTATATGTAGAGATGAAAATTTACACTTAGGATCTACTACATCTATACTTAAACTAATCGTTAAAGATGATCCTCAGATGGCTAGAATAGCTAAGCAATCAGAGGATGAGGTCTTAGAAATATTTAAAGAAGTAGTTGATCAAGAAAAGAAATGGGCTGACTATTTATTTAAAGGCGGGTCAATGATAGGATTAAATGCTAGTGTTCTTAAAGATTATGTAGAATGGATAGCAGCTAAGAGATGTTCAGCTGTTGGTATAAAGCATAACTTTAAAGGAGGAAGCAATCCTTTACCTTGGACTCAGAAATGGATAAGCGGAGGAGACGTTCAAGTAGCTCCTCAAGAAACAGAAATATCTTCCTATATAGTAGGAGGAGTAAATAAAGACGTAGATCAAGATACGTTTAAAGGATTTAGTTTATGAGTGAGTTACTAAGAGTATTATTTGGAACTGGTATTATTGCTGGTTTCTTTGCTACAATAATCTATCCTGATTTAGAATATACAGGATACGGAAGAAGTACTGGTCACTCTTGTTATGGAGAATGTTATGAAGAATATGTTAAACAAAATGGTACAGTGGTTGAAATCCTTCAAGCCAAACAAGCAGCCGCAATGGAAGACCCATATAGTTCCATTAGAGGACTTTGGGCGGGATGTGCAGCGTGCCATGGACAAGAAGGCCAAGGAATGGCAGTCTTCCCCGCGTTGGCCGGACGAGATAGTGAATATGTATCTCAAAGATTATATGCGTACAAGAACAGAGAAACGGTAGGAAGTATGAGCTCAACAATGTGGGCTCAAGCAGCAATGCTAAGTGACCAGGATATTGAAACTATAGGAAAATTTATAGAGGAGACAATGGAATGATTACTAGAGTTTTATGTATGGAGTGTGACTTCGAAGGAGAAGTACAACACGAAGATAAAATTTTTAAAATTAAATTTTGTCCTAGCTGTGGCGAAAAGCTAGAGTATAGAGACAGTGAAGATTATGATGACGGTCTGGAAATATAAAGGCAAAGAAGTAGAAGAATTACCAGAAGATTGTGAGGCATTTGTATATATTATAACAAATACTTCTAATGATAGGAAGTATATTGGTAAAAAATTAGCTAAGTTTAAAGTAACTAGACCACCTTTAAAAGGTAAGAAAAGAAAAAGAAAGTCAACTAAAGAAAGTGACTGGAGAACTTACTGGGGTTCATCTGAGCATCTAAAAAATGATGTAAAGGATCTCGGGGAAGATAAATTTATAAGAGAGATATTATATTTTTGTCCTAGTAAAGGAAGTGCTGGTTACTTAGAAGCTAAAGAGCAGTTCGAAAGAAATGTATTAGCTTCAGATGAATATTATAATGGCATTATTAATGTAAGAATAGGTCAGTCTGATAACCTGCAAAAGGCTTTGAATGAAATAGATGAATAAAATTATTATTAGTACATATCAAAATTCACCTATTATACCTTTAGCTGAAGAGCTATCTAAGAAGTATAATAAATCATTCGCAGTACAAGATTACGAAAAAGCTTATAATCTATTACATAAGTATGATTATCCTATGTATGATCAACTAGTATCAGATGGACCTGGATATAATTTAGCTGATAGCTTTAAAGAGAATATTTACGCTAATTATGACGTTGTAGTAGTTAGTTTTCTCTCTTTGAATATAATAGCTGAGGCTGTAATGAATAACTTCAATAGTATTTTATTTGTTAAAGACTTACCTAAGACTAATAGATTAAGAGGAACTGTAAACTTTGCTATGCAAAACTTTGAAAACTGCATCTTCTTAGATGAAGATATAGAAGAAGAAAAATTTATTATAGAAACATTATGGAGTAAAAATGATTGAAATATATGGTAAACCAAACTGTCCTTATTGTGACAAAGCAAAAAGTCTGTGCGAGCAGAAAAATTTAGAATATGTATACAAGCAATTAGATGCTGACTTTACTAGAGAAGAGTTATTTGAACAATTCCCTGGTGCAAGAACTTTTCCTCAGATAAGAGTAGATGGAGAAGCTATTGGTGGTTATGATAATCTAAATGCTAGATTGAACGGGAATTAATATGGATTTAAAAATTGTTGGCTCTGATGGAGCTCCTATGAAAAAAGAGGCTAAGATAGTAGGACTAGATGGTGCTGCTATAGAATCTAATGAAGTAGATAAAGACGCACAAGGAGGTACAGAGCAGATGAAATATGGTCTGCATGAAAGATTACCAAAAGTGCTGCTTGATAAGTTTCAAATTATATGCTCCAGAGTAAGAGAGCTAGATGAAGATAAGAAAAAAGTATTATGGTTACATGATCTTCCATTAGACCCTGAATCAGCTCATTTAAAAGAACCTGAGAATCAAGACAAGTTTGATAAGATTGTATGCGTATCACAATGGCAAATGCAACAATATGCTAACTTTTTAGGTGTTCCTTATGGTAAGTCAGTAGTGCTTAAGAATGCTATAGAACCTATCGAAGCTCATGAGAAGCCTGATCCTAAAGATGGTATAAACTTAATATATCATACTACTCCTCATAGAGGTTTAGAGATATTAGTACCTGTCTTTGAGCAAATAGCTAAGATGTATGATAATATTCATCTTCATGTTTATAGCTCATTTGACATTTATGGACCTCAATGGAAAGAAAGAAATAAGCCATATGAGCCTTTATTTGAAGCTATAGAAGAGAGTGATAATATGACTTATCATGGATTTAAACCTAACTCAGAAGTAAGAGAAGCTCTCAAGAAAGCTCATATATTTGCTTATCCTTCTATATGGCAAGAGACATCTTGTATAGCTATGATGGAAGCAATGTCAGCTGGTACTATGTGTGTACATAGTAATTTAGGTGCTTTACCTGAGACAGCAGCTAACTGGACCTATATGTATCAGTTTAATGAGGACCCTCAAGCACATGCTAATGCTTTCGGACAATGTTTAATTGAAGCTATTGAATTATTCAGTAAGCCAGAGAAGAAAGCTATGTTAGATCAACGTCTACATATGCAGAAGGTTTATGCTGATAGTTTCTATAGTTGGGCTACTAGAAAAGTAGAATGGATTGGATTATTAGAGTCACTGTTAGATCGTAAGAGTTGATTTCTGACTCATAAGTTCATATAATGTAGTTATGATAGAAATTTTATTAACTATATTATTTTTAGGAGGCATAGTTTATATAGCCTATAATACTTTCTTATTTGCGTTATGGCTTCTTAAGAAGATATTTCCTGCTTTAGTATTGTTAATGATAGTATGGATAGCATTATTGATAATATAGGAGGTTATAATAATGACAGATAAACAAGTATTGATCGAAAGATTAGAAAAGGCTAGAGAAGCAAAAGCTGCTAAAGCCGGGCCGCCGAAATACTCGATGTATAGTAAGCATGTAGTAGACTTACCAGAAGATGACCCTCTTAGTTTAAAGACTGTAAGGGGCTGGATTAAAGAAGTACAGAGTCAAATCTCAGCATATAGGACTGCTTGGAAAGGGGGTGACAAAAAAGCACCTGCTAAGATTGCTCAATTTCAAGGCTACAAGTCTCAACTAGAATCATACTTACGAACTGGTAGCTATGTTAGTAACTTTCAAGGTGCTAATATGGAATCAAAGACTAAGTTTAAATGTATTTCGATGGCTTATCATCCATCTGGCATGCCTAAAAGAACAATAGGTGTTTGGTATCCAGATGTTAGAAAGGAATGGACTATTGAGGATGATGATATGGAAAGAGCTGCTTATAAGCTTAAGCCATACCCACATGCTGGAAGAAACGATAAGAAGAAGAAGAAAAAAGAATGATAGAGTTTAGATATCTTAGCATAGCATGGCTTAAAAACTGGATAAGAAAATGGGTAAATTAAGACAATGGTTTAGAGATTGGTTTGATAGGCAAATAGAGAAGTCATTTCAACGTCAAGCTAATAAACAATTTATGAAAGGAAAAGAGAAACATGAAGAAACCACCAATACATAGACGTTTAATTTTATGGGTAGTTGATTGCTGGAGAGTAGTAATGGATAATAGATTCAATCCATTAAGATATATTCCAGACCCTTCACTACAAATGTACTTTACAATGGTATTGTTTACCTTATGGTCAGTATACTTTGGATTAGTAGCTACATTCTATATGGGATGGTTAGGTTACAATATAGTTACATCTATAATAGTTCACTTTGCTGTACTCATTCCATTGTTTATGACTAATGCTATCTTCTTAGACGCTGAGAGAGATAATGCTCCTTGGTTATATAAATGGAGAGAGCAACAAGAATCCTGGAAGTTCTGGTTACAAAGACCATCTCTGAAAGGTAAAAATATAATTAGATGGGACATAGATAAGGAAGCATGATAGCATAAATATGGCTATACATGGAGAAAAAATGGCAAAGATAATTCCATTCCCTGGTATAGATCCAGAGACACTGCAACCTTTCATGGAGTCAGAAGAAGAGCAGACTAGAAACTATTGTATAGATTTAGCTTTAGATATGTCAATAGGTGTATTCAATAAGCTAGATGTTAATCCAATAGCAGCTAGAGCTCTTGGAGAGAATCATCAAAAAGATATGGTTCTTATTCATGAAGCAATAAAGTCTTGTTTATTAAGAATGTATGCTCTTGAGCACCCATTACAAAATACAGCAAACGAGTTAGACTTAGATAAGCTAACAGATATAAAATTTGAATAGTTGATTTCTTCTTAGAAAGATACTATAATATAAGATAGTTATGATTATATGTGATTTAAACCAGACGATGATTTCTAACCTTATGGCACAGATAGGTGGTCAGAAGGATGTAGAAGTTAAAGAAGACCTTTTACGCCATATGGTACTTAATGCTATACGAGGCTATATAACCAAGTTCGGTGATAAGTATGGCGACTTTATTATTGCAAGTGATGATAAGCATTATTGGCGTAGAGATATATTCCCTTATTACAAAGCTCATAGAAAAGCCTGGAGAGATCAATCTGGTATGGATTGGAATCAGATCTGGGGTAGCTTAAATGCTATAAAAGATGAGCTAAGAGAAGTATTTCCTTATAAGTATATTCATGTCCATGGAGCAGAAGCTGATGATGTAATTGGTACTCTATGTCATAATCATGGTAGAGAGCTTAATACTGGAGAGCCTATACTAATACTCTCTGGTGATAAAGACTTTATTCAATTACATGTTTATGCTAATGTGAGTCAATATGATCCAGTAAGAAAGAAATGGATCAAGCATAGTAATCCAGTAGAGTTTTTAGCTGAGCATATACTAAGAGGTGATAGAGGTGATGGAATACCTAATGTACTATCTAAAGATGATTGCTTTATAAATGGTAGACAAAAACCATTACGTAAAACATTCATAGCTAAGGTAGGACTAAATGATAATCCAGAACTACCAGATGAAGATGTAAAGAGAAACTATATGCGTAATAAGCAGCTAGTTGATCTTACTCAAACACCTCCTGACATACAGCTAAATATATTAGAGCAGTTTGAAAAGCCTGCTAACTCGAGAGATAACTTATTTAATTATTTTGTTGATAAAAGATTGAAAGGTCTTATGCAACACATCGGAGAATTTTAATTATGAAAACTTTAGGACTATTTGAAGTATTAGAAGAAGCAGTCAAGCAAGGAACTACTCCTAAAAAGGTAGCATTCTTACAACAGCATGATAGCTTTGCTCTTAGAACTATACTTCAAGGATGTTATCATCCAAACGTAAAATTTCTATTACCAGACTCAGTCCCCCCTTATAGCGAAACAGATGGTTCTCAAGTCGAGACCAGACTCTTAAATATGGCTAAAAAGCTTGATATCTTTATCGAAGGTGGAAGAGATGTAAAGAGTCAATCACAAAGAGAGATGCTATTCATAGAGATGTTAGAGTCTATTCATCCTAGTGATTCAAAAATACTACTTAACATGATACAGAAAAAGAACCCAGTTAAAGGTATTACTAAAACAATCGCTAAAAAAGCATTCCCATCTATATTGCCTGAGTAATGAAGGAACAAGACCAGAAAGAATACTTTGACGAGTATACTGGCATAAAGAACCATTCTAATTTACTTAAAGGATGGTTTAATCCTATACACGAAACTAAATTAAGAATAAACTATACCTATTATAATAGTCCTGAAATAACTCAGAGAATATTTGATTGGTATAGCAAAATTGATCCAGGCGGAGAGCTATTCGATTATACTATCATTGATGATGGCTCTCAAGATAAGCCTATTACTGATATGGAAGTACCTCATTGGTGGACTGTATTAAGAATAGATAAAGACCATGGATGGAATAATGAAGGTGCTCGTAACTGTTTAATACAAGATAGTACTAACGAATGGAATCTAATGCTAGATTCTGACTGGGTTATATCAGCCAGATGCTTACAATCAATAAGTAGTAACATAGTATTCTTAGAGAAAGAGTACATGTACTTTCCAGGTAACTTTGGTCCTAAAGTAGGACGTAACTCTTATTTAATAACTAGAACAGAGTATCTAAAGAGAGGAGGTTATGATCAAGCCTTTGTAGGTTATCATGGTAATGATTACTCTCTTCTAAGATATAATAAGCCTTATAACTATGCTGACTTCTTCTGGTTCCATAGACTAGAGCAAGATGTAGTTGATCCTGATGAAAAGAAAAGAATGGATGAAGTAAAACGCTTTCATAATCTTATGATTGAGTTAGAAGACAAAGGATATGGTTATAGATGTCCTCATGATAAGCAGGACTTTACCTGGACTGACAAAGAAAAGCATGAAGAAATGTGGGTAAATTTAGAGTATAAAAGGTTGCAATAATTATAATATTGGGTTATAATATAGTTATATTTAATTAATAAGGAGAATAAATATGACAACATTAGTAATTCAAACCCAATATAGAGAAAATTATGCAGCTCATAACGAAGGTTATGAACATGGTGTAGATGAACCTCATTGGAAGTTTAAAGGCGGTACTACTTACCTAGTGCATGATCTTACTGAGAAGAATATCAATGCGATAGCTAAGGATGGTATTAAAAATATCGAGAAGCTTATTACTTATAGTAATCCTGCTTCTGAAGAGTATGTTCTTGATTATGAAATCAGAGAAGATGGTCATCAAGGTGACCCAGTATGTCAGCCTTGGGAAACTCCTGTAGAGTTATGGTATGACTTTAGTACTAACGAATGGAAAGCTAGAACTCTTCATTATGGTACTGAAGAGTATCCTTTACCTACTAGAGAAGGTATTAGAGCGAAAGCTGAGCAATGGACTTTAGGTCTTGAGAATACTAGAAATGAATATCAATGTCAATATAAGACTGCTAACGGATGGTTTGATCAGAACGATCCTAAACTAAGAGAAGAGTTAGGTATATGAAAAAAATATTAACTGATTGTGATGGAGTATTGCTCGACTGGGCATACTCCTTCGAGAAATGGATGAAGTTTCACTTTGATATGTCTATAGTAGATGATACTGAATATGATATAGCTAAGAGATATAATACAGATGATCCTAACTTACAGAAAGGTAGTAAGTTCTATGTACCTAGAATCTTTTGTAACTCTAGTAGGATAGCTAGCTTAAAGCCTCTT
>CEWG01039620.1_pt1 | contig 27582 bp, 26 predicted proteins | sample 361411 | NCBI WGS metagenome assembly CEWG01 (sample SAMEA2622173, study PRJEB7988) | marine metagenome | biome: marine biome (ENVO:00000447); feature: surface water layer (ENVO:00002042); material: "saline water (ENVO:00002010), including plankton (ENVO:xxxxxxxx)" | depth 5 m | reverse complement strand
TGCGTGACAGGCAGGCGTGAACTCCAGACTTCACCACGCCCCCGTATGAAAAGATTATAATAATATAAAATCTCAACGTAATAAAAAATTTAACAATAATATATTAATAATGAAAATTAAAAGCTTAATAAAGTATGGTTTAAGATTTATTTTATTACAAGTTGTGTTGTCTGCAGTTTTAATTTGGTATTTTGATAACTATTTAGTAATCAGCCAGGATCAAAAATTTTTAATTTATTTGTCCTTGGTAGATGATTGGGAAAGGTTTTATCCTTTCTTTCCTCTTAAATACGTCACTGTTGATACAGTTTTGGTTTTAATGGTATTTATTTTTCTTTTTGCCTTATACTCAACAAAGTTTTATACCTATGTCAATGAACTTACATATTCTTTTAGAAAGAATTATTTTGATGAATTCTTAAGCATATATTTACTTTGGTGTAGTTTCATGTTTGCTTTTTTTCTTTTATTCAGAATTGGTGGAATATATCGTAGTAATTTAATTTTTCTTACTCTATTAGTTCCATCTATTCTTATGATTTTTCGAAATAGTGAACTCCTTTCATCTATTCTTGGAAGATCTTTGTTTAATGAAAACTACTTATCATTTAATTTAGAAAAAGAATCTTCATTAAGAAATTTAAGAATTTTATCTTTTAGAAATGAAGTAGATAAGATTTCTATTGATTTTAAAAATAATCCCAATCAGTTGAAAATTGAAATTGAGAAAGCAAATAGATCTCTTGAGATTAATTTAGTGGTTATCAACATTGAAAATCTAAAAAAGTTTAGTAAAGACATTGAAAAATACCTCGTGAATTTGAATAAAAAAGTTTTAATAATTTCAAATGAATCTATAGCTTTTAACTCAAACTTTATATTGAGGAGAGAAAAATTTGAAAATTATTTTTTAACATACTTTAACAATGATATTCAATATGGTGCAAAATTTATTATAAAAAGAATTTTTGACATTCTGGTATCTATAAGTGCGTTAATTATTTTGTCACCTGTATGGTTAACAATATTAATTTATATTTCGACAGTTGACGGTTGGCCACCAATTGTAATTCAAAATCGAGTAGGACTTCATGGAAAAGTTTTTAGAATGTACAAATTTCGAACAATGTATAAAGAAGCTCATTCATTGAGAGATGATTTATCAGATAAAAATAAAAAAACTGGTCCACTATTCAAGCTTGATGATGATCCAAGAATTATAAAAGGGGGTAAAACTATAAGACGTTATAGTTTAGATGAATTGCCCCAGTTAATTAATGTTATAAGAGGAAATATGTCATTAGTTGGCCCTAGGCCATTGTTTGATACTGATCGCCAATATTTTAAAGGAGGATACATAAGAAGACTCAATGTAATGCCAGGAATGACTGGACTGCTTCAAATTAATGACAGGAATACCGATGATTTTGATGTTTGGTTTAAATATGATTTAGAGTACATTGAAAAATGGAGTCTGTATTTAGATTTTCTTATATTAATTAAAACAGTCCCGTCATTATTTCAACAAAAAGTTCAAGGAAGATAGAAATTTATGTTTATAAATAATATAAGTGGTGATGCAAATAATACAGAGGGAATAGGATCAATATATTCTTTTAAACTTATTTCTTACGCATTGAGTCAAATTTATAAAATTGGTTTTGTAGATAATGAAATGACAAATATTGTTGGTGGAAATTACATGGATATGTCTAACAATGAATATGACAAGGCTGTTAATGACTATTTTGATTTAAAATATAAAAACCTTAAACAAAAGAAAAAAGATCCTTTTGATATAATTTTTGATTATTCAGATAAGCCAAAGTTAAATTGGTTTGAAAATAATACCTCAAGGATAAAAAAAGATTTAATAATTAATAGTTTTAATAGAAATATTGGCAAAATAATGTCTAGAAACATTCTTAGTGAGTTGGGTCAAAATATACCATCAAATAGTAACTCAAATTACTTTAAAGATGGTTTAAATATAGTAATTCATTTGAGAGCCCCACTTAAAGACATTGATATAAAATTTGAACCAGATCGAAGCTACTTTTACGGATCATATAGAGACATAGATTTGCTAAATAATTTTATAAGACAAATTGAACATAGTGAAAAAAATCAAAAATTAAATTTTCATATTTTAACTATTGGAGATAATAATTCTTTGAAAAAAATATCAACTTTAAATAAAGAAAACAATGTGATTATTCACAACGATTTAGATGTTTTCGATTCTTTTACGATGATGATTCATAATGATGCATTTGTCGGAGGTTTTAGCAATTTAAGCTATTTAGCTCATTTGCTTTCGAACAAGAGAACAATTTTTCCTCAAAGTTGTTCATTTGGTCATAAACCTCTCTACCCTAATATTATTAGATTAGATAAAAATGGGATGATAGAAAGATTAAATAGTAATAGATTGATTACTCAAATGGTAAATTTATAAGTGATCTCATAAATGTGGCAAAGATTTTCATACAAACTAATATAATATAATCATGAACATCGGATTTGTTGGTCTAGGTAAATTAGGACTCCCATGTGCACTAGCTATTGATGCTGTTAATGAACACTCAGTAAAGGGATATGACCCTGACGAGAGAATTTCAGACTATTTAAACAATGGTGAAATACCTTATAGAGAAGAAGGTACTGCAGAACTTTTAAGAAATCACAATATTTCTTTTACAAATCTACAAGAAGTAATTGAGTCTTCAGAAATAATTTTTGTACCTATTCAAACCCCGCATGATCCATTATATGATGGGATTACAAGGCTTCCAGAAACAAGGGTTGATTTTGATTATTCTTATTTAGTTGAAGGCTTAAAGCAAATTTCTGAAGTACTAGATAATCTTCAAGAAGAGAAAATAGTAGTAGTAATCTCAACAGTACTTCCTGGAACAATTGAATCACAAATAAAACCAATATTGAGTAAATATGTAAGACTTTGTTACAACCCATTTTTTATTGCAATGGGTACCACAATCAATGATTTCTTAAATCCAGAGTTTGTTCTTATGGGAATTGATGATAAAGACGCAGCTCATAAACTTAAATTATTCTACAAAACACTGCACAACAAAGAAGTATTTGAATGCACTTTAGATGAAGCAGAATTAATAAAAGTTTCATACAATACTTTCATTACAATGAAAATCTGCCTAGCAAATACTGTCGCAGAAATGTCACATAAGTTACGTAATATTAATTCTGACAAAGTAATGGATGCATTAAAGCTTGCCAACCAAAGATTAATAAGTGATAAATATTTGAATGGAGGAATGGGCGACGGAGGCGGTTGTCATCCTAGGGACAACATTGCATTATCATGGTTATCTCAAAAAGTTGATTTGAGCTATGACTGGTATGAAAATTTAATGATAAGCAGAGAAAAACACACAGAATGGCTCGCTGAATTAACAATACAAAAATCAATTGAAAAGCAAATGGAAATTTTTATTTTAGGTAAAAGTTTTAAAAAAGAAACAAACTTAACAAATGGAAGCCCAGCTTATCTGCTTAAACACCTTATTGAGGAGAAAAATCATGAAACAAAAATTTATGACCCATTCATTGATAATAAAATAGAAGAATTTAACGAACCGAGAGTCTTTTTTATAGCTACAAACCATGATATTTTTAAAGATATAAGCTTTCCTGCCGGCTCAGTGGTTATAGACCCGTGGAGAATGATTGATGAACAAGAAAGAGTTGAATTAATTTCTATTGGCGTAAGTTAAAAATTATTGAAATTAAAGTCTTTTTTTTCTTATAATGTAGAGAAGTGAATCAAATTAAAACAATAATTAGAGATATTCTTTATGTTTCTAAAATCACAAGAGTAAGTAATAAAAAAATACTAATAATTTCAGTGACCCTGTTAGCACAACTGACCGCAATAACAGACATAGCTATCATTTCCCTATTTGCTTCCTTAATTGCAGGTCAGTTTACAAATATTGAATTTGTAAATTCAATAATCGATTTTATTTTAGACTTTCCAATAATAATTTTTTTCATGGTTATATTTCGTTTTGTGTTTCTTTATTATCAACAGATTTTGATAAAAGATCTTGAATTTAAGGTAAGTAGAAATATGAAAACTTATATGTTGAATGAAATATTTGAAAAAAGAAATTATTCCGTTGCAGACTCATATTTTTATATAAATACTTTATCAGGGCACATAGCGTTCTTTTACTCAAGTTTTTCTGGATTTATTACTAGTCTTTTGCAAATACTTATATACGCGTCTTACTTGTTAATTGTTGATGTAAGTTCAGTAGGAATCTTTTTAGTAGGTATTGCAATCTTAATTTTACCAATTAAAAAATTGCTAGAAACTGCAAGGTCTTATATGGATAAAACTTACCACAAAGGACAAGACGCAAATAGAGAAATTCAAAGAGTTGTAGAAAATATGTTTTTAATAAAAATTTTGAAAAAAGACAAATACGAAATGAATAGGTTTGACGAAACGTTAAAAAGTTTATTTGGCAATCAAATGATGAACTTTAAAGCAGGAGTACTAAATGCTTTTCTTCCAAGCTTTCTTACTCTTGTTAGCTTGTCTTTAGTTTTAGGCTTTAGTTCATATGCAAAAACTATTACTCTTGATTTTATAGGAGTTACACTCCGCTTATTCCAATCTTTAGGAAACCTGACAGGATCAATGAATCAAATAATAAATTCACACGTTCACATAGAAAAATTTTATGAACTAGACAATAATAAAGTTGAACTTAAAAAAGAAAATTTTCAAACTCATAATCACGACACAGTAGAATTTGAAAACCTTAATTTTCGTTATTTCAATAGTGATGTAGATATATTTGAAAATTTAAGTTTTGTTATTAAAAAAAATAATCATGTTTTAGTCACTGGGCCAAATGGTTCAGGAAAGAGTACATTATTAGGCCTAATTGCTGGTGTTCTGTTTTCAAATAGTGGAAAAGTTAAATCTTTTTCTAATAAATTTGGGTATATTGGTGCAACTCCTCTGATATTTGAATCAACGTTATATGAAAATCTCACTTATGGTAATGAAAAAAATGTTTCAGAAGAAGAAATAATGACATTTTTAAAAATACTAGACACATTTAAAGAACAAGAAAATTATGATTTATCAAGAGTAATAAATAATAAAAGCTTGTCCTCAGGACAGATGCAAAAGATTGCTTTCATAAGAGCTTTGCTTTCTGATATTGAAATTCTTCTTCTAGACGAAGCTACAGCAAATTTAGATGATGCTTCAAAAGATAAAATATTCGATTTATTACATGAGAGAAAAATCACGATAATTAACTCTACTCACGATCCAGAAAGCTTCGGAAATGTTGATGGAAACTTGAAAATTAATATAGTTGATGAAAAACGCATAATTACTCTAACTTAAAGCAATGAAAAAAGTTTTAGTTATTAACAATAAATATAAAATAAAAGGTGGAGAAGATTCAAATATTATTGATGAGATTAATCTTCTTAAAAACAAATACATAGTTGAATTCTTAGAGTTTGATAATTCGAAAAAAATGAGTTTGTTAGACTTTATTTCACTATTTACAAATTCAAATTTAGTTTCAAACCAAATACTTATAAAAAAGTTAAAATCATTTAATCCAGACGCAGTTTATATTCATAATTTATGGTTTGTGGGAAATTTAGGTTTATTTAAAATTCTAAAAAAATACAATTGCAATACATTGATAAAAATTCACAATTTTAGGTATTACTGTGCAAAAAGTTTTTTAATCAGAAAACATCTAAAACTAAAACCTAAATGCAATGCTTGTAATATGTCTTCAAATGCATCTATGTTTTTCAATAAATATTTTCAAGATTCCTACATGAGATCATTTTTATTAATAATTTATATAAAGAGATTTTTAAATATTTTAAAATCTGATAAATTAAAAATTCTAACAATAACTAATTTTCATCAACATTACTTAGTTCAGTCTGGTATTGATCAGAAAAAATTAGACCTTTATTTAAACCCAATTGAAATTAAAAAAAACAAAAAAAACAAAAACTTATCAGAATCTAAGAGTGTTATTTATGCTGGCAGGCTTAATGAGGAAAAGGGGATTAGAGAACTTTTAAATACGTGGGAATATATTGAAAATAATGATTATATATTGCATATTTATGGCACAGGTCCTTTAGAAAAAGAGCTAGTTAAAAAATATTCTTCCGATAACATCAAGTTTTACGGTGAAGTTGAGAATGATTTTGTTATTGAAGCAATTTCAAAAGCAAGGGCAGTTATAACTTCTACAAAAATGTATGAAGGTCAACCTAGACTTCTTTGTGAAGCATCAAGTTTTGGTGTGCCTTCTATTTTTCCTTCATTTGGGGGTATGACTGAATTTTTTCCTGACGATTATAAATTTTCATTTAAACAATTTGATTATGACGATTTATTAAATAAAATAAATCTTCTTAAAAATAAAGAAATTCTTAATCAAGAAGGAATGAGAGTACAAGAATATTTGATTAATAAAATTGATAAAAATAACCTTTTAAACAAATTTGATAAAATTTTAGAGAAAAATTAAATGAACAATTCAAAACCTTTAGTCTCTGTTTTAATGTCAGTTAGAAATGGTGAAAATACTGTTGAAAAGTCTGTACACAGCATATTAAATCAATCGTATGATAATTTTGAGTTCTTGATTGCTGATGATTGTTCTACTGATTCAACCCCAACAAAACTGAAAATTTTAAAAAAATATGATAGCCGAATAAGTATTTATACTAATTCTGAAAACATTGGTTTAACTAAATCACTAAATAAACTAATTAAAAATGCAAAAGGAGAATTGATTGCAAGACAAGATGCAGATGATTATTCAAATCCTGAAAGAATTTATACACAAGTTCAATATCTATTTAAAAATAACTTAGATGCCATTACATCACGGGCTTTAATTATTGGATCGAATAAGAAGATACCAGGGTTAAGTTACTATATTCCAATAAAACTCATGATAAAATTTAAAAACCCCTTTGTACACGGTTCTTTAATGATTCACAAACAAGTTTTGGATGACATAGGTCTGTATGACGAAAATTTTTATTTTTCACAGGATTATAAACTCTATTTAGACTTGTTGAGTAAAGGGTATAGTATCAAATCTATCAATAAAACTCTTTATAATTTAAATACATTAAATAATATTTCAACAGATTATAAATTTGAACAGAAATATTACTTTAATTGCGCTAGAAAAAAGATAGTACCTATTAAAAAATTATAATTCTATACACCTTAAGACAGTTTCATTAAAACTTAATGAGGTTGTCCAACTGAGTTCATTCTTTATTTTTATTGGGTTTGAAACAATATAATTTGGATCCCCTTTACGCAATATTGTTGGATCAATATGTACTTTCTTATCAATATCTAAATTAAAGTATTCAAAAACTATTGATATGAGATCTCCGATACTATTCTCAACTCCTGACCCGATAACATACGAATCACTTTTACCGTAATTTGAAATTTTGTAAATTGCTTCACTAATATCACCGGCAAAACTCCAATCCCGTACGTAATCTAAGCTACCCACTTCTAGCTTCTCAATTTGTTTGTTTTTTATTTTCAGCGCTGAGTTAATTACTTTTTTAAATAGATATTTTTCTTTTCTAAATTCTGATTCATGATTGAACATGATTCCCGAAAAAATATCCCAATTATATTGTCTTCGCAATTCCAAAACTTTTAAATGATTTCTAAATTTAGATTTTGCATATGGAGATTTAGGATTAAATTCTGAGAGTTCACTTAATTTAGATTTACCATTGTTTTCAAACATTTCAGATGATGATGCTTGATAAAAATTTGCAAAGTTTTTATTTTCAATCAAGGCAGATGTTAAATTATCAAATATTGTTTCAATTTGTTTATATTTTTCTGGATTTTGCACTGATTCGTAGGGAGAACTTGGCCCAGTTAAATTGTATACAGTGTCAGGAGAATATTCTTTTATGAAAGACAACGTATCTGAACGACTATTTATATTTAAATTGAAAAGCTTTATGTTTTCAACATTTTTTATTTCTAAACTATTTAAATTTTTATAAAAATTAATTCCATTTGATTCTCTAGAAATACCAAAAATTATGGGATTATCTTCTTCTTCTAAAATTTTTTTTACTAGAAAAAGTCCGTCTTGGCCAGTGATTCCTGTTATTAGATGTTTTTTCATACTTGTAGTTTATTACTTGTTATAAGATTATCTAGATACAAAAAGTTAATTAAATGAAAATATTTTTAAGTAAAATTAATGAATCTTGGATAGTTGATCGCATGAGATCCGATTGGTATGAATATAATGATGAAATATCAACAGAAAGTATAAGCTCTTCAAATATAGTTTGGATTATATCTCCTTGGTTATGGAAAAAAATACCTAAAAGATATTTAAAAACTAAGAATGTTGTTTGCTCAATATATCACATTGACTTTGATAGTTTTGACAAAAAAGAGCGGAAAGAATTTTTTGAGAGAGATAAATATGTTGATTTTTATCACGTAATCTCTATGAAAACAAAAGAACAACTAAGATCACTCACTGAAAAAGAAATAATTTCTATACCTCTTTGGATTAATCAAAATAACTGGTTTCACATAGAAGATAAAAATAATTTACGAAATGAATTTAATTTAAATGATTCGGATTATTTAATCGGAAGCTTTCAAAGAGATACTGAGGGCCATGATTTAATTTCTCCTAAATTAATCAAGGGACCCGATATATTTTTAGACATTGTCGAAGAAATATGTATCAATAATAAAAATGCTAAAGTTGTTTTAGCTGGTAACAGAAGAAATTATCTGATTAAGAATTTTAAAGATAAAGGCATACCGTATGTTTACTTTGAAATGGTCGATTTAACAATACTAAATAAGCTTTACAACATTTTAGATATTTATATTGTTTCTTCACGTGTTGAAGGTGGCCCCCAGGCTATAGTTGAGTGTTCTTTAACTAAAACTCCAATTGTTTCTACTGATGTTGGCGTAGCATCGGAGATACTTCATCCAGAATCTATATTTGTAGAAGGAGAGTTTAAAGAAGCAGTGACTAATGTAGATTATGCATATAAAAATTCTCAAAAATATAAAATTCCAGAAGGAATGAGTGGTTACGTTAAAATGTTTAGAGACCATTATGAAAATTAGTATCGGATCTAAAATTATTGAAGGCCCTTGGGGTGGAGGAAACCTTTTTGTAAAAAACTTATCAGAATATTTAATTAAAAATAATCATGAAGTAATTTATGATCTTTCTGAACCTGATATTGACTTAATTTTACTGACAGATCCTAGAAGTAGAAAAGAATCCTCTTCTAGTTTTAATCATATAGAAATCAATAGATATAAAGATTATGTAAATAGCGATGTAAAGGTAGTTCAAAGAATAAACGAATGTGACGAAAGAAAGGGAACAGAAAATATAAATGATTTTTATTTAGAGGCAAGTAATTCCGCTGATCAAGTTGTGTTTGTTAGCTCGTGGATGGAGAATATATATTTAAATTTAGGAATGGATAAAAACAAAACATCTGTAATACTGTCTGGATCAAATAGCAAAATTTTTAATGAAACTAATTCATCTTACTTAAACAATGAAGAAAAAATTAAATTATTTACACACCACTGGAGTTCTCATAGAAACAAAGGTTTCGATATATACGAGTATATTAATAATTTACTTTTTACAGAAAAGTGGAAAAATAAATTGGAATTTACATATGTTGGTAACGTTTTACCAGAATATAAATTAGATAACACGAATATTTTAAAACCTCTCGCTGGCATCGAACTTGCAAATGAAATAAAAAAACATCATATTTATGTTACAGCATCAATAAATGAACCATCGGGAAACCACCATATTGAAGCTGCTCAATGTGGCCTTCCTATTTTATACAAAGATAGTGGAGGAATTCCTGAATATTGCAATGGTTTTGGTGTAAAGTTTGATAACAATTTTGAAGAAAAACTAGAAGAAATAATTAATAATTATGATGATATAAAAAAAGTTATGATTAACTATCCTTTTAATGCAAAAAAAATGTGTGATGAGTACTTAATGCTATTTAATTCATTAATTGAGCCAATAGATTCAAATTCAAAGAATTCTAACTATTCATTTAGTGGTAAATTTTTTATTTTTAAAAATAAATTTTTTAAAATATTTAGAGATCAAATTTATTTATCTTTAAAAAATAAATTAGCAAATTACTATAGAAAGTTGCTTAAAAGCTAATGGATAAAAATTTTTACTTAGATGTTCCAGAAAATGTTTTTAATTTTTTAAAGACGTTACAAAAAGATAGTATTTATAGATATTTTCCAACTCCAGACGGACTTACTGAAGCTGGTAAATCTATTGAACTGGGGTTTAGTTGTTATGCAATGAAAATTTATTATATGACTTCGAATTTTGAAAAGTTAACCATAAAAGATAGAAATGATTGGATTGAATTTATTAATTCTTTTCAAACTACCGGTAGCCAATTTCCTAATTATTCTTATATTGATAAAAACTTAGTTGATTCAATTAATACTTTTGAATTATCAGAAAGTTTAAAATACCAAGTAAAAAATATTTTATCAAAATTAAACATCAAACGTTATGACTCAAAAAATGATTTAATTATGAAATCTGTAAATGCTGATACTAAACAAGCATTAGCTACCCTTGCAGAGGTAAACGAAGAGAGTTTTCATAAAGTTGAGATGCCTTTTTTAAACACCAAGGATTTATTGGGATATCTAGAAGGTCTTAACTGGATGGAGCCATGGACCTCTGGAGCTCAATTCTCTTCTTTATGTGTTTATAGCAGAATAAATGAAAATGTATTCAATTCAGAACTAGAGTCTTTTGCAACAAAAATATTTGTTCAAGATACTGGTTCTTATCATTCTCCTAATCTATCAAACAAGAGAGAGATTATTAATGGTGCTATGAAAATTATTACTGGTTTAGATTGGATTAATGTTCCTATACATAACCCAAAGCAATTAATTAATTTTTGTCTATCTAATATTCCTGAGTCAGAAGGATGCGATATTGTTGACTTTGTATATGTCTTATATAAATGTTCAAATCAAGTTGACTATAGAAAGGATGAAATTAATAAATTATTCATTGAAATTCTTGAACAAATAAAGAAGTTATATAATGAACAAGACAATGCTTTTTCATATTTTACAAACCAATCTCAAACGCATTATTATGGCGCTAAAATTTCAAAAGGTGAACATAGAGCCGATATCCATGGAAGTTTGCTATGTTTGTGGGCAGTTTTAATGATTTTAGAAAGTCTAGATTTAAAAGAGGAAAATTTAAAAATTATTAAACCATGATGAAGCTTTTTGAAAACAAATATTTGAGGCTATTGTTAGTTGCTTTTTTTATTTTTGTTTTTATTTTTACAAGATCTTTTATGGGAATTTACGTCATGGGATTTAGGCTTGGAGAATTGGCTATATTAGCTTCAATGGCATGCCTACTATTGTTTTCTTTATTTCTTAGAAAAAGCCCATCCTTAGCGTTGTTACGAGAATCAAATATAAACTTAATAATCAGCTTAATATTGATTTCATTTGTATTGATTGGTTACTTATCAAATAGTAATTTTATTAACCCATATACTTACAAAGCTTCATCATATATTTGGACAATTGGATTCTTTTTTCTTGGATACCAAGTGACAAAAAATTGGAAATTGAAAAAAAAATATTTTAATTTTTCATTGCTAATTTTATTATATATTTACTTTTTAGCAATTTATGATTTACCTATTTACGTTCAAGACTTTATTCTTTCAATATCTGATAAATATGAACCACATAAGGGTTCAGATATGTTGATAATGTTTATCACTATAATTTTTATTTTTATTAGATTAAATGACAAAAGAATAGGTATAGAGGTTTTATTTATTTTTTCATTTCTTTATTTTCCATTACTTCTTTATAAAAGCAGAGGCGCATTTATATCTTTATTAATTTATTTTATTTTAGAAGTAATTCGGAATACAAAAATATTGGTAAACGCTTCATTTTTTAGGAATTTAGGATTATTAATAGCTTCAGTATTAATTGCAGCACAATCAGTCTTTTTTGTTACCCAATCAGGTCCTTTAAAAATAACTATAGCTAATGAAAAATTAAATGAAGTAACACAATATAGAGCGCCTGAATTAAATCCCGGTGAGTATGTAAATTATTTATACCTAAAAGATGGCAGGTTTTATTCTACAGATGTCAACATAAATTGGAGAATAGAAATATGGCAAGATGTTTTTGCAGATATAAAAAATGACAATCTTTATTTAATTGGTCATGGTTATAGTACAAAAATACCTGCAATGTCAGCATTAGACCATGAAGGCAATTCAGTGAGATCGGGATTGGACGGTATGAACGAAAATGTTCATAATTACTTAGTTAATATATACGCAAGGGGAGGGCTAGTGCATTTAATCCTCTTTTTATGTTTGTATACCTACATAATGAAAGCCAATTACAAAAAAAACAACAATTATTCATCTTTGATATTTTTGATTCCCATAATGTTTTGTTCCTTTTTTGATGCATCAATGGAAAATTCTCATTTCCCGTTGATTTTATACTTCTTACTAGGAACAAACCTTAATGAAAAAAATATTTTTGATAAAATATGATTTGTATGAAAATTTATACATTTAAATTATCGGATTTGCGAGTTTAGTTTGGATAGAAAACAGAATATATTAATTCTTGGATCAAGTGGATTTCTTGGAAAAAATGTACGTGAATATTTTGAAAACCACAAATCTGAAAATGAGATTACGTACCACCAAGGGAAAACAGACTTAGATTTATTAGAAGAAGATAAGTTCTCAAATTACATTGGCGATTTAAAACCCGATATAATAATCAATTGCGCTGCATTTGTAGGTGGCATAAGCTATGGACCAAAATATCCCGCAAAATTACTTCATGATAATTCAAAAATGATTTTAAATATATACAATACTTCTGTAAAACACCGAGTAAAGAAATTGATTAATCCAATTTCAAACTGCGCTTATCCAGGAAACATTGACTACTATGAAGAAAAAAATTTTTGGAATGGCAAACCACATGAGTCTGTTTTTAACTATGCATTAACAAGGAGACTAATTGTAGCAATGGGAGAAGCATATTATTCCCAACACAAACTTACTTCATGTAATTTAGTTTTATCAAATATGTATGGAAAACACGATCACTTTGACGAAGCTAGGTCTCATGCATTGGGCGCAATACTTGATAAAGTTTACAAAGCAAAGATAAACAATGAAGAATCTGTAACAATATGGGGTACTGGGAACCCAATTAGAGAGTGGCTCTATGTAGAGGACGGAGTTAAATCATTAATAAAATCAATTCAGTTAGATGAAGGAAATTATTTTTTTAATATTGGTGTGAACAAAGGTATATCAATAAAAGAACTAGCAACAAAAATAGCAGAACTTCTTGATTGGCATGGTAAATTTGATTACGACTTAACAAGACCAGATGGAGCTCAAGAAAAAAGAGTAGAAGGATCAAGTTCTATTGAATATTTAAAATGGGAACCGGAGACAAATTTAGAAGATGGATTGATAAAAACAATAGAATGGTATTCAAATGAAAGATAGTTTATTTAGGGAAATATTTCACGAAGGAATCCACATAGCTACTCATGTAAAACCTGAAGAGTCAGAACCAGGATTAAGCTTTGTCACAACTGATGATAAATTTCTTCAACTAGGTATTTGGAATTATGAAAAAGGACATAATTTACCCGCACATTTTCATAATGAATTTGAGCGTAGCAGTTTTAAAACAAATGAATTTGTATTTGTAATGAAAGGTTCTATTGAATGCAATCTATATACTGAAGAAGGAATTTTTATAGAATCAGTTATTGTTTCAGCTAATGAAGGAATATTAATGCATGAAATGTCACATGAATATAAGATAGTTGAAGATTCAATAATTTTGGAATCAAAGAATGGCCCATTTATGGGGGTTGAGAAAGATAAAACTGTAATAGATGTCAAAAAACCAAAAAATTAATCAAGTACAACCTTTAGTTACAAAAAATGACGCAAAGGCTGTTTATGATTATTTGCTATCAGGAGGTTGGGTTACAGAACATCGTGTAACAAAGGATTTTGAAGATAAAATTAAAGAATTTGTAAATAGAAAACATGCAGTAGCAGTCCCAAATGGCACTATAGCTATATATCTTGCCTTGCTTGCATCAGGTGTAAAAAAAGGTGATAGAGTAGCAGTGCCAAACATAACAATGATTGCAACCGTTAATGCAATAATCTGGGCAGGAGCAACACCAGTTCTTATTGACGTGGAAAAAGACCTTACTATGTCATTTGAAAAATTAACTTACACAACAAAATTAAAAGCAGTAATTTTTGTTCCTCTCAATGGAAGAACTTCTAATGGAGCTGAAATAGAGTTATGGTGTAAAGAAAAAAATATAATACTTATTGAAGATTCAGCTCACGCATTAGGTTCTAAATATTCAAATGGAAAATTTTGTGGCAATCTTGGTGACTTAAGTGTGTTTTCATTTACTCCACATAAAATAATTACAACTGGTCAAGGAGGTATGGTTTTAACAAACAATAAAAAATTTGAGAAAGAATTAATTAAAATTAAAACTTTCAACAGAAGAAAAGATAAAATTGATTGGCATGATGGCTTTGGGCTTAATTTCAAAATAACCGATATGCAGTCAGCACTTGGTCTATCTCAATTTTCATCTTTAAACAAAAGGATTAAACATAAAAGAAAAATTCACAGTTTATTTCAAAAAGTTAAGTCAGATTATTTTAAAATAGGTAGTTTTTTAAATCATGAAGTCCCATGGTTCATTGATTTAACTTCAAACACAAAAAAAGATTTAAATAAACTTAAAGGGTTATTATCTAAAAATAATATAGAAACTAGAACAAGTTACCCTGCTTTATCAAAGCAGAAATATCTTAGAGATATTTCAAATCAGGATTTAAGCTATTCTGAAAAAATACATGAAAAAATCTTGTGGCTACCGTCTTCGTCTGATCTAGACGAAAAATCAATTACAAAAATAGTTAAAATAATTAATAACTTTGGATATTAAATATGAATACTGAAATAAAATTACATCTTGGTTGTGGTGAAAGGTATTTGCCTGGATATGTTCATGTTGATATTAATAAGTTTGAGCATATAGATTTTATTTCTTCAGTGGATAACTTAAGTATGTTTGAAACGGATACAGTAGGTGAAATTTATGCTTCGCATTTACTTGAATATTTTGATAAATTTGAATCACTAGAGGTTCTCAAAGAATGGAAAAGAGTATTGAAAAGTGATGGAAAACTCAGAATTGCAGTTCCAAATTTTTCCAATTTAGTTGAAGTATATAAATCAACAAATAAAATATCAGATATTTCAGGACCTATTATTGGTAGGTGGGAAATTAATCAAACTGATAAGATTTACCACAAACAAATTTTTGACTTTGCAAGTTTAAAATCTCAATTAGAAGAAGTTGGTTTTAAAGATATCAAATATTGGGATTGGAAAGAATTTATTTTGGATTACCCAGATTACGACGATCATTCTCAAGCTTATTTTCCGCACATGGATAAAGAAAATGGAATCCATGTAAGCCTAAATTTAATTTGTATTAAGTAGTAGTTAGCCGCTTGAGCCTTTTTTTATACCTATAGAAATTAATAGTTTTAATAATGTTTTTTAATTTAACTTTATAAATATCTGGATAAATAGTGATTTTATTTTTATTTAGCTCAGTATTATAAATTTCACTATTTATACCATGAATTCCTTCTGCTCCATTATTAGTAACTAATGAGTGTGTTGGATTTAAACATAGACCTTTATTCAAAATAATGTGTTGAAACCAGTAAATTGCCCAAGTGTTTATTTCTTTGTTATCGTTTCTTATTAACTGGCTCTCAAAGTCCTTCTCGTATCCAAAAACAGAAAACTTCAAACGAGTAAATTTACTTTTGTTACTTATATTATTGATTGAAAAGTTTTTATTTTCTACCCATCTATCTCTCCATGTTCCCCAACCCCAACAGCTCATGTAAGGAGTAAAGTATGATGACTTAGAATCATCTTCAAAATGTGGAAAGTTATATCCACTTATATGTTTTACAATCTTATTTCTAGAATATTTTTCTAAACTCTTATTCATAAAATTTAAAAAATTTATGCTTACTTCAAGATCATCTTCAAGAAAAATAGCTTTTTCATAATTTTCAAAAGTTTTGTTAATTCCATTTAAAATGTTATTTTTAAGACCAAAATTAACTGAACTAGTATGTACTTCACAGTCATAATTGGCAGACCAACTTTCGATTATTGAGATCACTTTGTTGTTATTAGTTTTCTCTTTTGAGGTTTTATACTTATCTATATAGAAGATAATCTTAGAACTATTTAGTTCAGGATTAAACTCTAAAGAATTTAACAAGTTTTGCAATTTCTTAGGTCTATCATAAGCAAAAATAACTATTGGAGCTAATTGTATTTTATTAGTCATTGGCACACTCTGGACAAGTAGTTAAATTTTTATATCTTTCACTTAAAAAGAGATATCCATGTTCTTCACAAATAAAATTATTCTCCTTACTTTTTAATAAACTACCAATATATTTTCTTGTTTGTAAGTAGTAGAAATAAATAACTATTCCAAAATTATCCATAAGATAAGTTACTTTATTACTATTTTTTAATCCAGTTTTTACCGCACCTATGAATTCGTCTGGATATTTTATCATTAAATTTTTTGTAAGAAATATTTTGTACGTAGGAATTCTCCAGTTTGTTGGTTCATTTTTTAAAGCTGAAGTGAATGAAATTCTTTCAAACCTCTCAACTTTATTTATTAATCCAGAATATTCTAAGTGTTTTTTATAAACAGATTCACAATTAGGATAAGCGGGTATATCAAGAAAGGCATTTTGAGAGTCAATGTAATCAATAATAGAAAAGTATTTTTTTGAATCCTTACTTTTTATTACAACATGCCTATCACATATTCCAAAATAATCTTCCCCCTCTGGTATAAAAACTTTATCCTTAGTTAGATCTGGGTGAAAATCGACATAATATTGATCAAATCTTGTATAGATAATATACTCGTATTTCTCTAGTATTTCTTTATAGTTCCTGTAAACAAAATCTTTTAAAGCAAAATGAATTAGTCCAGATTCAAAAAGCCCAAGACCTTTACCTTTTAAAAGATATTCTCTCCAGGTACCTTTGAAAAAATTTGAATAGTAATCTTCAAAACTATTAGGATTTTTCATTATCCAATGAAACTTAGCTTTTTCAAAAAGCAAATTCTTATTAAAAAAGTTATCAGTGGTACAAACTGCCAAATCGGCATTCAAATGATTTACAACGTATTTAATTAATGAATTCCAAGTTTTTTCCCCTCCACGAGGAGATCCTGCAAGTACGACAAGATACTTTTTTTTAAAATTCATTTTAAAGTCCAAAAATATTGTCTATTTTATATCCAAAAGTTTTTTTATGAAGTTTTCTATTTAAAGTATTCCTATCTTTAACTTTATTGAATTTATGATATTGTTTAAAAAATAAACGAACATTAAAATCATGAACCTTTTTATTTTCTACGAATTCAATTTCTTGGTTAGAAGATTTAATTTTTTCATCATTAATTAACTTAAACCACCAATTTATATTTAATTTTTCATTGTAGAAATAATTGGAATCTTTTACATTTACACTATTAACATCAAAACTTTTATACGTATCTAAAAATATTATTGGAAAGTCAGAAAATGTTTCAAGCGATGGGTGAAAGAGAGTAACAGGTATTGAACCTGCATACAACGCCTCCCATAACCTATGTGTGTCATAACCATTGCCCCATGGCGCAAGAGAAAATTTATAATTGTTTAAATTTTTTACAAATTTATTAAGATTTAATTGCGGTTTATCATGAAATACAAATTTTTTATTATTCAATGATTTAAAAGCTTTGTATCTATGAAAATAATTTGTGTTCATATTGAAATTCAAATACAACTTATTACTTTTTTCTCCAAATAGTGAAAGTGTTTCAAAGTGTTTTGAAGTAAGCGTTTTTTGATTACTGTCATTTCCAATCCCAATTGGTATAGGAATTAAATTTTCATTTCTATAATTTACATTAATAGCATACCACTTTGAGATGCACTGGGGTTTTTTCATAAATTCCGATTTACCTATAGCCATATCTGATTGATGAGTAATAAGTTTGATATTTTTAAATTTTCTAATATCTTTCAAATGATTAAATAAAGGCTCTAATAAGAATGAATGACAAAAGATTACATCATTTTCCTTTAATTTAAATGATTTCATTTTTATTAATTTTGAACCATTCTCATCTAGTAAAACTCTGTAATCGTCTTTATTATAATTATGTAGATCTTCATTTTGAATATATGCACCGTAAAATACATCTGAAAAATTCAAAAAATTGTTACTGTTTATATAATCATTTTTGGTTAGATTATTCATAAATTTTTTACTTTATTCTTCTATTTTTATTGTAATAATTTAGATAATTGTTTTTATATAGAAACATAGGATTTATATATTTTTCACGATAACCTTTTAAGTAATTACTTAACGGCCTCTGAGTAATATTCTTCAAACCAAATAAATCATAACCAAACTGATCTGATTTTAATTGTTTTAAATTTTCTATTATAAACTTGGGATGATCGTCTATTTTAATTTTAAATGTGTGTTTTGGATATCTATCTTGTACCATTGTATACCATGCTTGATATGCTTCTTCGTTAGTTGAGCCTCCACGATCATCGTATTGGTCAAAATACCGGTTCCAAGCTCTAGCAAATCTTGCTCTATCCTCTGCTATTATTTTTTTTGTTCTAAACAGGGAATCGTATTGGTATATTGGTATGTTTATGTTTGGTACAAGTTTTGGATTAATAAGCTGATTATTTAACGTTGCAAGGGTCAAGTCACCACCTCCATTAAGCTTAATTTCAGGATATAACTTTTTGTTAAATGCAATGCATAGTCTAGTTTTTATCTGGTACCTGTTTGGTGAAAAAAATTGATACTGTGGAAAAGCCAAAGCTGGATATTTTTTGAATCTATTTAGAGCATTTCTAATCTTTGTAAAATCTTTTTCATGAAAGAAATAATCAATATCCATTCTTATAACCCAATCAGATGATGACTTATCAAGTCCTTCTTGAAATGTTTGACCAATTTCTTTCCAATTAAATTCATAAGGCCATTTATCTCCTACAACAATAACTTCATCAGCCAATTCTTCGTAACATTTAAGGGCTTCTTTCCATGGGTCGTTTCGATCATCAGGATTTGTCATTGAAGTAAAGATAGATAATGAATTTTTTACCATATATGACATCATTGTATTCTTATTTTTAATTAAAAAACTTTATATTACATTAAGATTAATTTAGGTATTCTTTCTAAGAATTTAATGTAATGAATGATGTAAAAATAGTTTTTTGTGGGTTATCCAAAAATTGTGGTGGAACTCTGAAAAAAAATTTGAAATTTATCAATAAATTTATTGATACATATAAAGACCTTGATATTAGGTCCATAGTTGTTGATTCTGATTCTACAGATGGTAGCTTAGAATACTTGAAAAAATTAGAAGCAAAATCAAGTATTGAATTATTTATTGAAAACAATCTAGAATCAACATTTCCATCAAGAATTGAACGAATTGCTATTTGTAGAAACATTGGTCTTAATTACATAAAGAAAAATTATGAATCGCTTAGTGGTTTAATCTACGTGCCTTATGACAACGATATTGACTTGTTTCTAAATACAAATGAAACAAAGTTTATGGAACTAATTAAAAGTATGTTCAATAATGAAAATATTTCCGCTCTATTTCCTATTTCAGACCCTTATTATTATGACATCTTTGCATTGAGAGCAAAAGGATGGGTAAATTACAATGCTCAAAAAATTGTCGGAAAATTAAAAAGAAATGTAAAACTTTTCAGCTTTATATGGAATTATGTTTTTATTTTTAGGAAACAATTGCCACCAAACAAAATTAAAATTTTAAATGTTGATAGTGCATTTGGTGGAATAGGAATATACAAATTAGACAACCTTTCTTTATCTGATTTACAATATGTAGTTTGTAAAAATGACAAAGATACTTATTCTGAACATATTGAGTTCAATAATAAATTTCAAGGTCTTAAAATTAATCCTGAGTGGATTATAAAAGCACCATTTCAACACGTTGAGTACAAAAGTCAAAGTAATTTTGGAAAAGTGAAGTATATTTTAAAGACAATTAAATACGATTTTCAGAACTTAAACAAATCATGAATGAAAGATTAGCTGTTTGTGTTGTTGCTAACTTTAATTTTTTAAAAAAATATTTCAATGGTTTTAAAAATGACCTGAGAGTTAATGGAAATTTTCGTGGTGAAATTTTAATTGTTACTGACTTTATTACTCCAACTTTTTTATTTCCTAAAATACTATTTGATTCAAAAGTTAAAGTAAAAAGATTCAAGCGAATTAAATTTTCAGAGGATACAAAACATTCGCTAAGAAATTTAAACACAAATAATCAGCCCAACAGACATATAAACAAACCATTTCAATGGCATAAAATACATTTATTCAGCAATAAGTTAAAGCAATGGAACCATATTTTTTATATGGACATAAATATGAAAATACATCATGATATAAATGTTATATTACAGAATAAACCAGAATTTAAATTGCAAGCTAGAGCGGATGGTTATCCTGACTTTCAATGGACCCTTTCTAGCCAATTTGATAAAAGTGCAGAGAATTTTACTTTTTTAAAGAAAAAATTTAATTTAGAAATTAATAATTATTTTCAGACCGGAATTATGTTTTTTGATACATTAATTATTAACGAAAACACAAAAAAAGAAATCATTAATTTGGTAGAAGATTACCCAATTTCGATTACAAATGAACAGGGTATTTTAAATCTATATTTTATTTTTATAAAGAATATTTATGAAGATCTACCTGTCAACACAAATGATGGAATTGTTTATTATTACTGGTTAGTAGAAAATCAAAAAATTCATATAACTAAGCAGAACAGAACAAAAAATAAATAATAATTATTTAGTTTCATTATTTAAAATTTTCTTAAATACATCTTTATCATTTCAAGTAGTATTTTAACCCCATCTATAAATGCATTTACTTTGGTCTCTCCAGCAAATCTTTTTCTCTCAAGACTTAAAATATCCGTATAAGTTAAGCCTTGCTGTGAAAGGAGAAAAGGTATCTCAATACAAATTCCAAAATTTGTTGATTTAGGTTTAATTTTCAAATAATCACTTTTTCTTATTAATGGATAGAAAAACAGAGAGTCTGTTAAATTCAATTTAAGTAATTTCCTTGTAATAAATGTAAAAATTTTATTACCAATAGCACGGATAAATGTATCGTCATCACTTTTATTGTTGTGTTTATACCTAGAACAGCATACAAAATCGTAATTATTAATTAATTTTTGCATTTCAACAATACCTTTAGGATTATAGGATCCATCACCATCCATATATGTTATATATTCTCCTTGAGCTAGATTGAATGCTTGAACTACAGCACTTCCCCATCCTTTATTTTCTTGAGTAATAACTTTAGTGTTATATTTATTTGCAATTTCTACTGTTTTATCTTCCGAATTATTATCAACAATTATTATTTCGAAAAAGTTATAATCTAGAATTTCATTTAATACAAAATCTAAAGAGTCTTCTTCATTGTAGGTTGCAATTATTAGAGAAATTTTACTAAATTCTGAAGTCATATAGGAATAATAAGTATTTTAAATTTATAAACTCACTCATATAAATTTAATTTAAAGACTAGCATTAATTGATGACTCTTATCAAAAATAAGGTACTATATTTTTTTCAACTGTTGGTAATATCAGCCAATTATTTATTTAACAAAGATTTTAATGAGAGAAAAATTATAAAAAAACATGTAAAAAAAAATGGAATTATATTTGATGTTGGCTCAAATATTGGTTCATACTCTAAATTTATATCCAAATCTTTAAAAGGAATTAGCATTGATTTGCACTCTTTTGAACCAAGCCAAAAATCGTGCAATTTCCAAAAAAAACTCAAATTACCAAATAAACATAAACTTGTAATTAATAATTTAGCCGTTCTTGATGGGAAGGTTAGAGAAGTAAAATTTTATGAGAGGACTATTAGTTCTCATTCTTCAACTCTTCCAGATCCTCAAATGTCTGCGATAAGTGGTGAATCAAACACATACCTTGTTAGTACAGTTTCTATAGATAAGTATTGTGAAGAAAATAATATTTCTTTTATTGACTTATTAAAAGTTGATGCAGAAGGTGTAGATTTTGATGTACTTAAATCATCTGAGAATATGCTTAAAAATAGAAATATAAAATTAATTAAAACTGAAGTGTGGGTTAGTGAGAAAACGCCCTCACTAATTTTTGAATATCTATCATCCTTTGGTTATAAACTTTTAGGAATAACTAATCTTAGCTATTTGGATAATGAATTGAAATTTTTCGATGCATATTTTCTCTCTTCTTAATAATTTACAAATATTAAAAATTTACATAAAACTAAATTTTAATTTTTGAGTCTGCTTTCTTGTTATAATTTTTTAAGTGAAAGTAAATAAGACTATATTAATTCTTCTGCCGATATTATTATTTTTTATTTATTTAGTTAAAGAATTAAATTTTTTATTTTACAATTCATTAGACAGTCCTGATTTTGATAAATATATTGTTTATTTTGAATACTTCTTTAATAACGTTAATAATACAGGTAGAGAGCAAGGACTTTTTTATTATTATTTAAATTCTTGGTATCACTATTTTTTTGCAAATCCATCTGTTGACTCAAACCTATATACATTGCTTCATAAAAGTATTCAAGAATTTAATTTCATTTTATTTATCATCGGCCTTTTGGGAACTTTCAAGGTTTTAAGATTATTTAATTTTTCTAATCTTTCAATATTTTTTACGTTAATGATATTAAATTTGCTACCTTTTTCGGTAGCTTTGAGGATTGTTTTAAAGCCTGAGATTTTAACATTTGCGTTATTGCCCTGGATAGTTCTTTGTATTGAAAAGTACAAATACAGCAAAAAAGTAAGTTATATTTATTTATCCACACCTTTAGTAGCCACATGTGTATCTTCAAAAGGAAGCATTGCAGCAATGCTTTTAGTTTCATTATTTTTTGTTTATTTCAAAGAGATAATTACTTTTGGCATTAAAAATACAGCTGTACTGTTACTTTTTTTGTGTTCTTTATTAATTCCAATATTTAATGAAGATACAACAAGCAATGGTTTAAATTTGGTACAACTTGAAAGTGGATCATCAAGTGATTCAAATTATGATTTTAAAGCAACGAAAAGTTTTATTTATAAAATTAATGGATATCAATTAGTATCAAATCCAATAAAAAATAAACATGCTGGTTCATTTATAGGCATTACTTTACTGGATACGTTTGGAGATTATTATGATATTTATTGGGATAACGACAGTAGTTTATATTTTAAAGATAGGATTGAAGTATTAAAGTTTGAACAATCAAATAATATTGAAACACCAAAACTAAATTTTCAGGATAAGTCAGTTACTTTTTATCTTCAAAATCTTACGGATACTTATTATCGAAAAGTTATTGGTTTAATTGCAAGTATATATTTTTATTTTTTATTTTTTTCTGGAATGTTTAAAGATTCACAATATCGAAGGTTCTATTTTTTTCCACTAATTTCTGTATCCTTACTTCTTGTACATGTAATTACTGGTTTTCCTTCAAATAATTTCAATCCAGAATTAGGAGACACTTTAAAGCCTCTGTATTATTCTCCGTTTTTGTTAATTAGTTGCATATTTCTATTTGCAAATTATTTTGAAAAGAATTTAAAAAATAAAATTATATTTATATTTTTTATTCCAGTGTTTTTGATAATTTTTGGTTTTCCAAAATCTATTAATTCTGAACTTAAAAACGATGTGTCTCAAATTAATAATTATTCAAATTTTTGCGAATTTAATAAAGGATTAACTTTTAAAAGTTTGACTAGCGAAAGCAGTTGTAATGAAGGACCAATTGTAAGACAATTAGATTTTGAATTTATAGATATAGAGTCATATAAATACCAGCCAAGATTTAAGCTTTTCAATACAATATTGTTATTTGCAAATATTATTTCATTATTGATTTTAATGCTTAACAAAACTCCTGAAAAAATCTTTACTATTTATCGCAATAAAAATAAGGAATGAATAAGTTATAAATGATGGAAAGTAATTTATAGTATCATTTTTTACTAAATTAAGAATAATATATCCAAATAATATGTAGTTCATGGAGCCCATGTCTTTTCTATTTTTTATCAATGAACTAATTAAAATTAAAACCAAAAGGATACAACCTAATATGCCAACAAATAATAATAATGATAAAAATGAAGAGTGGGGAAGTAGAAAAGATCTAGTTTCTGACACCTGGATTTCTCCATAAAATTGGCCGAAATTTAAAGGTCCAGAACCAAAAGCAAACTCTGTAAATGTAGGATTATATCTCGAGAAAAATAATCCCCACACTTCTGCTCTGTTCAAAATGAATGCGAAATAACTTATAAAACCAAATAAATATGAATAACTAGTTTTATTTTCATAATTATTAATAAGTAAATTTAAATAACTTGAAATACTGTTTTCACTGTAATTTAAAGCTTCTGAAAACATTTGCTGACTTGTAAAATTATATGCATAGTTTAAGTTTTGATAACCAATAAGCACCATTATTAAAGACAGGGTCGATATAATCATTAAATTTTTAATAAGTTTTGGAAAATTTAAATGTTTGTAAGCTAAAAATGAAGTTGATAACAAGACAAGAATTAAAACAGTTCTATTGTTAGAAGCTACTAAACCAAAAATAGAAAATAGAAGACCAGTGACTTCAAGAATAGTTATTTTTTTATTAAGGAAAAATGCAAAAACTGTAAGAATTATTGCAATACCATAAAATTCTCCAATTGATTCTGCACTAGAGTAAGTTCCTCTCCAAGAAACCGCTTCTCCCCATTCATTTCTTGTAAAAGGATTATTAGTTTTAATGCCGTATCTTTGATGACCAAGATAATAAAAATTGAAAAAATTAAATAACGGAAAGTTTGCACTCATCAAACCGATAGTAAATGAAAAAATTGCCGCAATATTAAAATTTGAAACTATATATTTTAATTTTAAAAATTTAAGATTTTCTTGGTAAAAGAAATAAGCGCCATTAATTAATAAAAAAGTAAGTATAGTCCATGCAAGTACGCTATTAAATTCATAGAGAACACTTGAAAAACCTCGTAATTTACTAGGAGGTAAATAAAAACTATTAGAAGCATTAAAAACCCAAAAAAGAGAAAATATGAAATAAATTTTGTTAAATTTTCTAAGATTATGAGTTGTTATTATTGAATAAAATCCAAGATATATAAAGAAAATCATAAATAACGAAAAGTTATACCCACTAAATACTGATGAAATAATAAAAATAAATGGAATAAAGTTTGAAATATTATTAAATCTAGATAATGTAGTACCCATAAATTGGGTTGAGATAAAAAGAATTATGACAAAAATAATTCCTAAAGATCCTCTGTCCTTCAGGTCAATTAAAAATAAACTTCCATCGTAAAACCTATATTCTGAATAAATCAAAAATAAAAGGGTTAATGAAGTAGCTAAACAGCAAAAGTAAAAATAAATATTTTTTTTAAATAGTATATTTTTATCAATTTTAATAAATGATATTAAACCAATCCAAAATAGGCTTTGTAGAAGAAGATTTATAAGAGAGTTTGTTCCAATAGATATTACAAATCCATTATCAAGTAATGTAGCTCCTGTAACTTTACCAAAACATTTTACTGATGAATAATTGTCAACAATAAATGAAAAGTGGTCTTGATAAATTGAGTTAAAGTTATTAAAAATAAAATTGGCAAGGGATACTTCACATGGATTAATTTCATAAAAACTTAAATCTTCTTGACTGGGAGTAGCAGCTTGTAAGTCATTATTTGCAATACTATTAAGCCAAGGAATTGATATTAAAATTATAAGAAAAATTAGCTTATAAATTTTCTTATTTTTCATGTTTATCATAATTTTACAAATTTTTTAATTAAAAATTTTATTATTACGGTTGCTATTAGTAAATAAACAATACCAATCTGCAAGTCTTGCTCTTGATTAGAAATTGGATTTTCATACCATCCACCCATCACATAATGTTCGCATTCTTGAAATGAATTAACAATTATTGAGTTTCCTATTTCATCATATACAATTACACCCAAATATTCAGTATCATTTGTAAAAACAAAATTTGGATCGCTTGCAATATCTTCCTTAACAAATCCTTCTGGATATTGCCCACATATTTCTTCAACGTTTTTATTGTTCATTATTTAATTTATAATAGTAGTTATTTAAATAGAAAATTTATAAATAACTTTCCAATCTCTTATAAAAATTTCCTAGATTAAAATTTTCAATAGTTAATAATTTTGCTTTTCTTGAGGCAGACTCTAATTTTTCAATATTTTTATATAAATTTTCAATATTTTTTGACCATGATTCAGGATTATTTTCATTTTGAATAAATAAATGAACATTGTTTATAAACGCATCCTCGTCCCAGAACCCTGAAGTCTTTGAAATTAAAACAGGTATACCTATTGACATAGATTGTAGAGCAACACTTTGCCCAGAAGGCTGACTTGATTCTTTAAGTGGGATTATGGTAAGTCTTGAATTATTGTAAACTTTTTTAAGTTCATTATCTGTTATTGCTTTATCTCCCCAAGAACCAGAAATTAATTTCACATTAGGTAAGTTAATATTCTGAAGATTTGGTATTTTTGATACAAATATAAATTGATAATTTGGCAATGCTTTAGCTATATCTAATAGTAATTCAGTATCTCTATTTCCATCGTTACCGACAAATAATATATTATTATTTCTGCTGAGATCAAAGTCTTCTTTAGGACTCCAGAATTCAGTATCAATTGAAAATGGAAAATAATTAAATTTGCTTGATAATTTGGGGTGTATATTACAAGCTTGGTGAAATTCTCCTTTTCCTAAAAAATGTACAAAGTCAACCTGGGAGACAAGTATCTTAATTAATAGATAGTGAATAAATTTAAAGTACCTAAATCTTAACCTCTTCGAGTACAATCCCATAACAAACATTGAAATTTTTATACCTTTTTTATTAAGAAATAGCAAAAGTAGTAAAGCAGAACAACCTACATTTTCATTTATTAAAAAAATATGTGAAGAATTTTTGAAAGTTCTAAAATTTTCAAGAGTAGTTAATTTAGATGTGTAAAAAGGAAGGCTAAAAAGTTTTGCGAATACCTTATCAAAA
>CEWG01175417.1_pt1 | contig 27827 bp, 28 predicted proteins | sample 361411 | NCBI WGS metagenome assembly CEWG01 (sample SAMEA2622173, study PRJEB7988) | marine metagenome | biome: marine biome (ENVO:00000447); feature: surface water layer (ENVO:00002042); material: "saline water (ENVO:00002010), including plankton (ENVO:xxxxxxxx)" | depth 5 m | reverse complement strand
CGAGTTCCAAAAATTAACCCATCTAGAAATTTATCATTATATCGTAGTCTGACTGATGCTATGTCAAAAGAATTAGTTTCAAGTGCCCATGATTGTAGTGATGCAGGTTTAGCAGCGGCAATATCTGAATGTTGTTTTGGATGTGATTCAGGAGCCGATCTAAATATTTCTGAATTATTCAATGTAGATCCTGAATTGGACCTCTGGGGCGCCTTATTTGGAGAAAGCCTTGGTAGGATTTTGGTCAGCGTGAGCCCTGAAAATTCTATAGCCTTTGAAACAATTATGAAAGGGCACGAATGCAATTACTTAGGTAAAGTAATTTCAGGAGATAACATAAAAATTACTAACTCAAACAGTCCTGTATTGACCGCTTCGATGTCCAAACTTAGAGACTCTTGGAAAGGTACCTTAAACGGAGGTAGAAATTAATGATCCCTAGAGTGGCAGTTCTTTCTGGTTTTGGAATTAATTGTGAAACTGAAACTATGGCAGTTTTCGAAATGGCTGGCGCTAAAGCCGATCGAGTACATGTGAATAGGTTAGTCAACGGAGAATTAAACCTAGAAGATTACCACATTATGGCAGTGCCAGGAGGTTTTTCTTTTGGGGACCATTTAGGAAGCGGTAGATTGATGGGTAATAGGCTACGTTTTGGTTTACGTGAACAAGTCAGAGATTTTGTTAAATCTGGTAAACCAGTAATTGGGATATGCAACGGCTTCCAAGTACTTGTGAAAATGGGATTATTACCCGGTGATGCTGATGTTAGTTTAACCCAGACAGCATCGTTAGCACTGAATGATTCGGGCCATTATGAAAATCGTTGGGCGACGCTAGAATTTGATTCTCAAAGCCATTGTATTTGGACCAAAGGAATGACAAGGATTAGAGTACCCGTACGTCACGGAGAAGGAAAATTTGTAACAGATGACAGAAGCCTTCTCGATGACTGGAGTGAAGCAGGTCAAATAGTTGCAAAATACGTCGATCCTTCTAGTGAATATCCATCCTCAAGCGAAGAAGTACTACCGTATCCAATATCGCCCAATCAAAGTTGGAGAAATATCGCGGGAGTATGTGACCCCTCAGGTTTAGTATTCGGTTTAATGCCTCATCCCGAAGCAAATCACTCAACATGGTTAGGTGCAACTTGGACCAGAGAAGATGTAGAGCATGGTGAGGGAGAAGGTATGATAATATTCAGAAATGCTGTAAATTATGTTACAGAAAACTTTGTTAGTTAAAATGAAAATATTCTTTGAATAGAATCTCCAGGAACAATTATGACAGCCCGTGACGCGACAGATCTATTTTCTGAATGGGCTCTAGATAACAAAGACAAAGGAATGGAAAGCGGCCATGCAAAATCCGTTAATGAGATGCTAAATATTGCAATTCCGATGCTTGCTGGGACATTTTCAGCTATAGATGTGGGTTGCGGAAATGGTTGGTTGTGCCGTAAATTACAGACGATTGACAATTGCAATAAAGTAGTCGGTGTTGACGGTGCTATTGAAATGATTAACAAGGCAAAACAAAACAACACAGGGGAATTCTATTTAGGAAAGCTTCCAGGATGGAAACCTCCACAAAAATTCGATTTAATTCATTCAATGGAGTTTCTATATTACTTGAAAGAACCATTGGAAATGTTGAAGAGTTTCTCCAATGAATGGATGAATGATAAAGGAATTATAATTGTTGGAGTCGACCACTATTTGGAGAATGCGAAAAGTCATGATTGGCCCGAATCTCTCAACGTACATATGACAACATTGAGTGAAGAACAATGGAAACGGGGCATGGTTGATGCCGGACTTATTGATGTTGAAACACGACGAGTGGGAATGAGGCCAGGTTTTGTGGGCACATTAGCAATTTTTGGCCGTAAACCTTGAAATTATTTGTAGGTTGTTTTGGGACGTAATCCGATTAACGCAATACTAACCAATGCTGCAACTGCTAAAGGGCCTGTGATAAAAATCTCCTCAGTAGCGGAAAATTCCCATGTTAATGTTGACCAACCTAAGGCTAATGTCTCGAGAATCGAAGCTAGCATCACAACATTATACAAAGTTCGTTCCTTAACAGGATCTCTGGCAGCTAGTAAAGCACCTACTCCATTCACTGAGACTAGAGCCGCGCCTAGATTTCTTAACCAAGCAATATTTTCTACACTTGCTCCTTCTAATTCTGCATACCATTCTGGTATAAGGAAGAAAACCATACCCATGGCAATGCTAGACCAACCACATATCTTCAGAACTAGGACAGTTTTGTCCAAGACAAACCCTCGGTTAAATTAAATCCAGTTTATTCGTCATCCTTGTGCATATATCCTGCAATCCCGGTAGAAATAGTCACAATTACCATTATTAAAGGCAAAACCATACCAATTCCTTCAGGTGTTCCACCATATCCGTTGTCACTAGTTAGAACACCCATTCCGCCAAGTAGAATTACTAGAACAATTGGTGAGTACATAGCCATTTTAGCCAATTCTTTACCAGTGACAGTGACAGCAGTCAACAAGGCCATTACTCCAAGTGGCATTAAGTGTAAGGCCCACATTTCTTCATATGCTGCATCGTGTGCAAGAACATTTTCAGCCCCTCCCCATCCAATTTCGGCCCATTCTTCTCCGTTCATCATTCCATAAATTGATAATATAATTACTATTATTCCCAGTGCAATCATCATAGTTTTGGGTTGTAATGTCTCTTTTATATCCATAATTTTTATTCTCCATTCAATCAAGCAAAAGGATGCTCTTAACTTATCAGTAGCGCAATAAGCACATAGTGCTTTTCCAAAAAAACTCTTTATTTAACGTGTTAAGAAGGTTGAATCGTTCAAGCGGCTTCCCCTAGCACATGTCGGACCCAAACATCACAGTCAAAGAGGAAGCTACTGTGATTGAAATATTGTCTTTATTGCATCCGAATGCAAAGAAGAACTCTCTCAGGAGAATGGTCGATCATGGCCGAGTGATAGCAGATGGGATCAAAGTGAGTAAGGGCAATACAAAGATTTCCCCAGGTACTACAATTACAGTACTTTCAAAATCAGACGGTAATGAAACCGCAGGCAAATATAAAACGACAATTCCTAAACCAGAAGTGGTATATTCAGACAAATCTGTAATAGTTGTCAATAAACCAGCAGGTCTACTTTCAGTGGCGACCGATCGAGGAGAAGCAGATACGATGTATTCTCGAGTTTTTGCGTGGGCATGGGAAAATGGAAAAACTAGAGCATATCTTGTTCATAGACTAGACAGGGAGACATCAGGTTGCTTGATTTTTGCTAGGTCAGCAGAAATTCGTGATATGCTTCAACAACAATTCAAAGACAGAACAATTGAGCGCATATACCACGCAGTAGTTTACCGAAAACCACCCACAAAATCTGGAATAGAGACGGGCCGTATTCAAGAAATGAAAGATAAAAGAATGAGACTTATTCCTGACGGGCGCCGAGCGGGTAAATCAGCAATTACCAATTGGTGGTTAGAAGATACAGGCCCAGAACACAGCCTAATTAGAATCAAGATAGACACAGGACGTCGGGCTCAGATCCGCCTTCACATGGCAAATTTGGGTTGTCCCGTGATAGGAGATACAAGACACGGATTCGGCAAAGCGAGCATTAATCGACTCTGTTTACATGCTACATCTCTCGGATTTAAACACCCCAATGGGAAGGGCATGAAAGTCGAAACTCCAATTCCTAGACAGTTAATTTCTGAATTAAAGAGACGTTTAGGCTAATTATTATTCGATATAAATATTGATTATCTTTCTAGGCATGTAAAATTTGACTAAGATAGTATTCAATACAGCAATCATGCCGATTATTGTTGCCTGTCTGTAAATCTTCAGCCATCTAAAGTGATTGTATATTCATGGTTATATTATTTACAATAATAATAACCAAACTGAGACTCATAATTCGAAGAATAGCTTTCCTTTTTCATGACCAGTATTTTCGACCCTGAAATCTCGGAGAATAAGACGTTTTTCAAAACATAGGTTACAATATCAAAACAGCCTCCGGTGGCCATGACCAACCGTTTACATGCGCTCACCATCGCATTAATTTTCATGTTAGTCAGTTTGTCAGGATGTATATTTTCAGACGCTTCAATATCCGACAAAATATCCGAAGATAACAAGTATCCTTCAATTTACGATAGACATAATCTTGCCTGGCAGGATAATCACACGTTTTCTTACACTTTGGAACAAGGACCATATTATTCTCTCGACGTACAAGAAGCCTTTATCGAGGTAGATACTTCTGAAGTCTGGGAAACTGGCCCTGATACATCAGAAATACATCTCTCTTATTGGCTTCCAAGCAATACACTAGAAGGAGAACAGGTTCCTGTTATTGCAATAATAAGTCCATATTTTTCTTACGGACCTCAAGGTGCTGAATCACCTCCAACAAATATTGTTGGTGCAGGCAGAGGAGAGTTTATCTTCGAAAATTTCGTACCACATGGATATGCATTTGCGCAAGTCGCAGTTTTTGGAACTGAACTTTCTAGTGGTTGTTTTGATTATCGTGGTGCCGGTGAAGGTTGGGGAATCCACAACGCCGTAGAATGGCTTGGATCACAGAACTGGTCTAATGGTAATGTGGGATTGTATGGAAAATCGTATGAAGGAGCGACCCAGTGGGAGGCAGCCGCATTAGGAAGTCAATATCTGAAGACCATAGTTCCTATATCTGGCACAACCGCACTTCATCCACTTTTATATAAAAATGGGAGTGCAGAAGCTAGAAGTCAAGTTATGCATATGAATTATTTTTCTAGCACAGTAGACTACGACCAAGATGATTTAGACAATGTCTGTCCTGATATTATTGAAGGATTATTCGCAGGACCAGTTACTTATGGAGCAGGAGAACTAGACCCTTATATGTCGAACTATTACGACGAAAGAAGTCACATCGACAAGGCATTTGAGAATTGGAACGGCAGTGTTTATTGGGTTCAAGGGCTACAAGACTGGAACGTAGATCCTCATCAAGTGTTTGGTGGACCTAAAGGAGTTAATTGGTATCAGGATTATATCGATGCAGGATTTGAAATAAGAGGCATGTTGGGGCAATGGGAACACAATTATCCCGACCAATGGACAAAACACAATGCTCAGGATAGCGGATATGGTGGAGAAGCTATTCATAATATGACTCGGTGGGACTGGGCCCAAGACTTGTTTGAATGGTATGAGTATTACCTCAAGGGAATCGGGCCTCAACCAGAACTGATTGCTCAAGTTCAACGCAATGATGGACAATGGAGAATAGAAGAAACATGGCCTCCTGATAACATCGAGTGGTATAATTTACCATTGTCAAGTTGTTCAAGTTCTGGGGCATTCACTGGAGGGGGCCTCCCAGTAATCGGCGGAGGTCAGACCGTTACAACGACATGTTCTGCGCTTTCTGAAACGGATGATATTTTGATTTCAGGATTGATTAGGTTACATCTAGAAGCAGTTGCGACAATGGACGGCGGCCAAGTTTTTGCAGAGCTTAGAGATTCGGAAACAGGTGTACGTTTAGGTCACGCAACTATGGATTTAAGATATCATGCAGGAGGATATGAACCTCAGACAGTACTGCCATCTCAACAAGTTACTATGATGATGGAATTTCAAGCTATTGATGCAATTCTTCCAGCTGGACACGGAATAAATATTGTCTTTACCGAGTCGGGCGAAGACTACCTTGCTCCAGCCTGCGGACCTAGTTGTATGGTTCATATTTTACCGTCAATTTCTCAGATGTGGGTCCCTCACGTTTCCAGCGAATCGGGCAATACCTTAATTACGCCTCAAAATCCTGATGCGGCGAATAACTAGGTTATAGATATAAGAAATATTCTCTCTTTCTTTCTTTTGAGAAATCAATCATTTTTCCTGGATGATTTGTTAAAGCCTTCTCAGCGAGATGAGTCATAGCCTGACTGATCCAATTTAAATCTGAAATCTCATTTAATCCAAACCAACCATATTCTGAAATCTCGTCATAATCAATATTTATTTCACAGTTTTCTGTATTTACAAGATAGGCAAGAAAGACAGCGGGGACTTGCTCAATTAGGCATTCTCTGAGTCCGATTAAACCTAAAACTTCAACGCTTATACCACATTCTTCCCGTAATTCTCTTTTTAAAGCAGATTGAGGTAACTCACCTTCGTCAACAGATCCTTTAGGTAAACCCCAAAGATTTTTTTGAACCCCCTTTCCTTCTTTGACCAAAAGAATTTTTCCATTTTCAACTAAACAGGCTGCAACTCCTAAATCAGTTTTGACCGGTCTCATGATTCATAATGTGAATAATTCCTTATGAAATAATGTTTCTACTAGAAACTACGCAGTTATTAGTAGGATTCATCACCTCGTCACGACCCCCAGCCATCATGTCTTTACCGAGGCGAGCAATGGAACAAATGGGATTTTCAATTTGTTGCTTGTCTTGTGATGCACCTGATGTTGCAGGCACAGTTAGGTGCAGAGGCTGTATCTCATCCCACGTTAAAATACGCGATAAAATATCTTCAGGAATTGCAACATCAAAAGTAGATAGGCTCACAAGGGAATTTATAACCATGCTTGCTAATCCTAATAATTTCATTGAAAACAAAGTACATTCGGAAACTATGGTATATTATAAATCGTTAATAGATAAACACCAGGGAAAATCAGAACCAAAAACTGCAGAAGAGGTGATAGCGAGGTTCGAAAATCAAAGAAAAAAACCACAAAAATCACTAATTCGAGATGTTGCAAATAAAAGGAAAAGGAGTGTTGTGCCACTAAATTCAAAAGAAATAGAAGAATTGTTAGAGAAAATTAGTGATAAGAACCCCGAACCGAGCGAATCGTATTGGGAAGAATTGCTTCAAGACGTGAATGAACTATTAGATGATAGATGAAATTACGAGCATTCAAACAAGATGAACATATCGGATAGACATAATGTCTGAAAAACGAGACCCTCGAGCTTATTGGTTAGACGATGATCCATTCGACAAAAAAAATAATTCTTCTAGATCTCACCCCCGTGCCCGAGATGACGGGAATTGGCGAAAATCACACGTAAGAGTTGTTACCGGAAGTTCAGGTCAACCCTTTTTTAGAATTTTCAACGCACCTTTACCAAATCAACAACTTCCTGTTCATAAGGGTTCAATATGGCATTTTTCTAAAACAGAAGTAGAACATTTAGTGCAAGCGACAACAGCTTTTACTATAGCTTTAGCATTTATGACAACTGGAGGTATTTTTGGGGCGATTTCAGCACCGATAAATTTTGTTATTGGAGGCATCATATATTTCATAGCCCTATCTCCTGCATTTGTATTACATGAGTTAGCACACAAATTTGCTGCAAGAAAATATGGTTGTTGGGCTGAATTTAGAGCATCTCCAGGCGGCCTGAGATTTGGGGTATTCTTGGCAGCCCTCACTGGAATTGTATTCATGGCTCCTGGAGCTGTTATGGTTGCCGGTAATACGACTAGATCTCAATTTGGTAAAATTGCTTTAGCGGGTCCTGTGAGTAATGTAATTCTATGGTCCATTGGTCTTTCTGCCATATTACTAGGGGTTACGCAGTACGGTTTTCTGTCAGCAATAATCAAGCCTTGGATGTGGGGTAATGCTGTTTTAGGAACATTCAACATGCTTCCTTTTGGACCTCTAGACGGACGCAAAATAAAAACATGGTCAGAAACAATGTTCTACTTCTGGTTTGTCATATTCTTCAGTCTGAATTGGTTTAATATTTCGTTGCTGAACGGGTTGTTATGATTGGAATATGAATTAAGCTTCTGATGCTTGAGGTCAAATCCGACTTCTTAATACAACTACTACCATAATCAAACTATTTGCATATAATATCAAATCGTCCAATAAATCTATTCTTGTTGATAACCCCAAAATAAGTATAATGAGTGATTGAAACCCATAACCAAGCATTGAAGAAACAGTCAATTCAAAATGTAATTTTTCACTTCCATCACCAGTTATCAAATCAATTATTCGATCCTGCCATGAAAAGCCAATTAAGTATATTTTATGTAAAAAATTAACATGTATTTGTTTTTCCCAAGGCTTAGCAAGGGGGCACGTAAATTCGTTAGTTCGACTAGTATTGTCGCCAGACCCAATCTCTCTCGCCCGAACAGAAAAATGATTGAAAAGTGAGTACTGAAATAACACAGCGATAATAATTCCTGAAATGTATAAAATGTCCCAATTAAGATATTGGCCAAAAGCTGCCATTACAAGGATAAGGCCAAGTGTATCCGCAATAGTGTCCCAGTACCTACCAACATGCGAGGGTCTTTCTCTAATTCGCGCCAACTCACCATCCACGGCATCAACAACGCCTTTTATTACAAGGAGGATACATGCTCCAATAATTTGTTCTTGTAATATCAACCAAGTACAGATGAGAGACAATAGAAGATGGAAATTAGTAACCATCAAGACACTTATCTTAGTATTCTTCAATATACTTGCAAAATAGCGAGCAACAGGCCTGCCCCAATCGGACAGGTCCTTTGCAGAATTGTTACTACCATATTTTCCTGAAGACATACTCGTACCACATTTCTTCAGTTACAATAAAGCATTCATTATAGGTTTCTCATCACAATGGAAAAAAGTCATCAGAGACCACCAAGTAATCATATCTAGGCTATTGACTAAGTTTGCAACTCCTGTATTTTCTTCACCATATTCCTTACCAGTTGTATCCATCCATGCTTCCATCTCATCTAAGGTATCGCATACCTGATGGTAACACCAATAACCATCTACTAACCCTCCAAATCCTATAGTTACAACATCTAGATTATCCTGAAAGCTAGCATGATCGCTTCTTGCAGTGGTATCCTCATAAACAATAATTTCCGGTCGATCCATATCCAGCCACACACTGGTTTTCCATGTGTCTGAAGAATAGTTGGTTCCTACTAGTGTCCCGATTTGCTCTTCTAGACCGAGGGCGTCGGACCCTATCCAGTTTGATAATCCAACCATTCCGGGCTGATCTAATTTATCATGATTAGGCCCAGGACCAATATAGACTCTCATCGGCCATACTTCTGCATCTTTTGGATACCCATCTTCATCAATAGCTGGATCCGGATCTCCATGAGGAGCTCCACCACCTCCCGGCCAATTAACTCCAGCCATATCTAAATTGATGTAGTTAGTAATGGTTACATCAGGATTGTCTTCGCCGACATAGTATTCGGTCCAATAATCCGATCCTCTTTTACCACCTTCTTCCCCTGACCATAGACAGAAAACCATGGTTCTTCTACTCTCAAAATCAGCTAGTGCCCTTGCAGTTTCCATGACCATTGAAGTACCTGCTGTATTGTCGTATGCACCCACTCTAGTCCCGTATGTTCTTTCACCAATTATATGAGGATCTAATAGCACTCCGTTGACTGGAGGTGCAACATCAAAATGTGCTCCAAAAACCAACCACTCATTTCGAACTTCTGTTCCCCATTTGTATGCACAAATATTGTACGCTTCAGGATTCTGAGAACCTGTAATATCTGTAAATTCATACCTATGGCCAATCACTTCTAAACCGAAACCAGTCATTTCACTAATTAGGTATTGAGCAGCATCTTCGTAAGCGGGATTTCCCTGACCAGCCCACCTATCGTAATAACCTTCTTTTCCATCTACAATGTCAAAAGAATCAGTCGGGTCACTCATTTCAAATAATCGTTCGTATACACTTCTTCCATCAACGATTCCGGTAGAATGCAGTCCACCTTCATCTTTGGATAGAGACATTGCCCGATTAATTGGTATGAGTTTTACAATTACTGAACCACCTGTTTCAGAACTATGATTTACAGTATCGAATGTACTATTTTCAGAAGCTGGAACTCTTTCAATTCCATTATTCGAGTTATCCATATTTCCTCCTCTACCTATCCAAGTCATCCAAGATTCTCCTTGGTCCCGAATCGGCCAAAAGTCACGGCCAAATTCCCCGAACATGACAATCATATTTTCAGTTCTTGGAGGTGCTAATATTGACAATGTGACAGAATCACCCTTTTTCAAATCAATAATTGTAGAGTTCTGAACATAATTATTACCATCTTCGATAATTAAGTAAGGAATAAAAACAGACATAGAGCTAGAAGCAGATAGTTCTATATTTTGGAAAAAGCCCCCTTCCATGGATGCTATTCCAACTTCTAAATCACCTTTTCTTGGCATATTTTCTGAATCAGCAAAACACCCAGTTAGTGGTGCTGACAACATCAGTAGCACAAGTAAACTGGCGACGCCGGTCCGTTTCATATTAGCCGGAACCACAGCGTCTTGTTGAACTAAACGGTTTCAAGAATCAGGACAATTATTCGGTAGTAAAGTTACCAGGACCTGTAATTTGTGTCTTCTTAGGCTCCTTCAAGACTAATGCGAAAATTCCGCCTAGTATCATGAAGAATATCCCGCAGCAAGCTGTACCTACTCCTCCAGCGGCAGCAAAGAAGCCACCCACAGCCTCTCCAATTTCTTCACCCAACACTTCCCACATTGGAACAAGCTCATAATCTTCATTTGATTCTATAGTATATTCACCAGCAGCATAGTTCCATGGCGAAATAGTGGCCATATGGTACCATCCATCAGGGTCATCTTCCCACCCAAATGGTTTTTCACCATCTTCTTCACAGTCGATAGTCACATAATCTTCTCCAGATTCATTTGTCATAGTGAAAGTAAATTCATCACACCTAACGTCGTCACTAACCATTACAATTAATTCTTCACTGAAAGAAATGGTTGTAACTCCTGCAGTTCCGCTAAAGTCACTTTTTTCCTCTACGTCCCAATCTCCAACATCACTTAGAGTTGAACCTCCGCCAATCGTCAATACAACTCCTACTAATGTAATCAATAAACCGAGTCCTAGAAAGATTTTGCCTGCTACATGCATGAATAAGGCAACTCGGACATGGAATATAAAATTAACACAGTTTTTTACTGTTTTTAGTAATTAATACAATATAAGTATTTAGTGCGACCATACGTCTTTTGAATAAAGAGGGGTAATATGAGTGACATAGTTAGAAGGAAAGAAAGTATCACGCAGGATTTTGAAAAGAAGACCTTAAACGGATTCGTAGGGATCTTTCTCCACATAATAGTTCTTGGTTTTGTTAATTTATTATTGTTGATACTCACGGGAGTAGGTGGCGCTCTCGGAGGGCTTGCGTTCTTGGTTACAATATTCACAGGGCCGCTCTGGTTAGTTTATTGGAACAGCTATATCATTATAGCACCAAATGAAGCGGCAACTGTTCAGTTCTTTGGAAAGTATTCCGGAACCGTGAACAAGGAAGGATTTCACTTTTTCATTAATCCATTTTACTACAAACAAAAAATCTCTATGCGTATAAGAAATTTTGAATCTGCTAGATTGAAAGTCAATGATGTCAACGCGAATCCTATCGATATTGGCGCAGTAGTAGTTTGGAGAGTCTTTGATGCCGCCGAGGCTCTTTTCGAAGTAGATCACTACGATCATTATGTTCAGATCCAGAGCGAGGCAGCACTTCGTGCAATGGCAACTGCTTATCCATATGATATAATCGAAGACAAGGATATTGGAGGCATTTCTCTTTCGAGTCATCAAGAAGAGATTGCCGAGCTCCTCCAAGCATCTGTTGAAGACAGGCTTAAGCAGGCTGGAATAGAGGTACTCGAGGCTAGAATCAGTCATCTAGCTTATTCTCAGGAAATAGCTCAAGCAATGCTACGTCGTCAACAAGCTAGCGCTGTCGTTGCAGCAAGAACTGAGATTGTTAAAGGAGCCGTAGGCATGGTCGAAGAAGCATTGGATCAACTTAGTACGAAAAAAATAATTGAACTTGATGAAGACAAGAAAGCGACCATGGTAAGTAATCTACTAGTGGTACTTTGTTCTGAAACAGATACAACTCCGGTTGTTAATACTGGAACAATCTACTGAACCTAACTTGTTATGGTGCAGAGGACAGGATTTGAACCTGCGAAGCACTACGCACTGGGACCTCATCCCAGCCCCTTTGACCACTCGGGTACCTCTGCTTTGCACTGTTCGTGATGCCTTCCATATATCACAATGGCGAAACTCTAGGCAAGAACATCACACGATATGTATACTGTCATTGACTGATATGAATCCATCTTTTTTAACCGATGCATACCATCTAGACCAACCAGGATTTTGTTTTTCTGAAATTCTAGTAAAACCAACCTCCGCAAAAGATTCAGAAATTGTCTTACATGGAGGGGCTGGACCTGTTATTTCAATTTCAACATCTCCGATATTACATCTAGTCCCAGCTTTTATTAAAGTCCAATCTAGTCCTTCAATTGTTAAGTTTTCACCGGTACTTCCGGGACTTATAGGGTTACCTTCTTCCTGTAGAGCGATTATTTTTTCTAAAGAGAATAAACATACAGCCCTTGTGGGGCCACCATGATACCGAAGATCATTTTGTTTATCTCCCTCCACATTGTTAAATCCAAAATATGCTTTATCAACAGAATATTTTGGCACGCCGCCGTCAGGATTGATATTAATTGAATAGATCTTTCCCATGCTCTTACCTCTTCAATAAAAACCCATTATTCTCTCATATAAACGCATGGAATGCTCTTCCGGTGTTAGTCCCATTTGATTTATTCTATGAATCCCAGCGGCCGCCCATTTGTTTCTTATTTCAGGATCTTTAGCCTGCTCTAATGCTTCAGTCCACATATCGTAATCTTCCCTATCGATTAAGCGCCCATTTTCACCATCAAGAATTGTTTCACAAAAGCCACCCTCCTTGACAAAAATGGGAGGTACTCCGAGAGCCATAGATTCAATTGGAGTCAACCCAAAAGCTTCTCCATGGGCTAAACCCACAATAGCTAGAGCATTTCGCATTACAGTACACATCTCAGTCGAGGAAAGATTAGAAATTACTTTTACACTAACGTTATATTTTTGGCCGTAGGTTTTTACAGCATTTTCATCTTCGACTGAACCTCCCCCAATTATTATTAAATTCAAACCACTTTCTTTGATGTGATCTATTACTTCGTATGTACCTTTAAATCTAGATATCCTGCCGATTGTCACAACATAGGTTTTCTTATCATATGGATTTATTTCTTCGTATGCACCCTGTTCCCCTTCCATTTCTTTCTCAGGGAATTCAGAAAGATCCACGGAAGGATACAAAACTTCGCCTTTAATTTTATAGATACTTTCTAATTTCGAAGCAGAAAAAATTGAATTAGCACTGACAATCCAATTTTCGTTTTCAAGAAATAATTCAAAACTCTTTTCAATTCTTTTTCTTTGGTAAGTCTGCAAAAAGTGTAAGATGGCCGGCCGCCAACTACCTCCACCATCAGGCTTTAAATGATTTATTTTTTCATGTATTCCAGGTTTTGACTCTAAGAAGTGTAAATGTAAGAACTTATTCTTGGGTACCAATTTAACGAATTCCATAGAGCCATTACCACCCGTCAAGTGTATTATCTCCGCCCAGTCAATAATATCTTGAATATCATCAATATTTTTCCATGCAGCCAATGCACTACGTTCCTGTCCAGCCGTAATTTCGTTCCACAAACCTCCACTGGGCTCCCATTGCAGTTCAGGATAGATTGCTTCGATATTTAGAGAGTTTAACTTATTCAGTTGTTTCTGTAACAAATTCAAAGATAAAAAACGAACTTCAAATTTTTTCGATATTTCAGGAATATTCCTCAATAAATCCCTTGCTGCGCCCCCGTTCACACTCATTGCCGCTTTGACAACCAGTAGCCGCTTCTTTGGGTCACTCACATATGTCCGGCTAGTTAATACACTAAGTTTCCATCGGTATTTGGTTTGTACAATAATGCTTAATTTCAATCAGTCTGTCTATGGATAATTAATAATTCAGAATCGACGTAAGACTCAATATTTTCTAGAAAATCAATTTCATCCTTAAATGCGTTTTCAAGCTCCTTTCTCAATTCTAAATTTAACTCTGGACGAGAGGCTTTTTTTGGATTAAATCCAGGTTTCCTAAGAGGGTCAAAAATAAATTTTCTTAGTTTTTGAGATGGTATAAAGATTTTCATAAAGTTAACAATAAATCTAGGAGGCTCTCGCAAAAACTTAGCCCATTTTGCACTATTCATGTCCCCTCCCTCATTGTATTTTGGCAATTGTGTATCCATTGGAAGTGGTTCTAAATCTAACCAAGATAAGATATCATTCATCGTTGCAACAGAATCATTTTTTATAGATTCTAATGGAATTATCCTAACTCTATTTCCAAATTTTTCTACCCAGTTTAGAGTTGAAGCCTTCATTCGCGGAAAACCAAGAAAACTCCAAGTTTCGGGGTCGTCAATATTTGCTTCAAAACCAGCATTCTTAATTTTCCCGAGCATCTCTTCTTGACTAGTTTTGTATTCAACCAATCGTTTTGAATGTTCTTGATGCATGCTTAACATCAAATCAACAGGATTTCGTAATGTAATGATTATTTTCGCATCTGGCATATTTTCTTCGACTGTACGAAGTGCCTGTTCTGAATAAAGATGAAATGCTGATTTATCTATGATCCAAGGTTCATTTCGGTAATTTTGGAAAGAAGGTTCAGGAGAAATTATCATTACTCCCTTTGGATGTATTGGTGCAGTTGGGAATTCCGCCGCACCTGCCATTAAAAAGTGACTTTCATTGGGCCAAGGATGATATATTGAATTATTAGATCTTAACCATTTTAAGAGAGATGTAGTGCCTGTTTTAGGCCCCCCAATTAACAATAAATTAGGAGTATGGTTATATCGGTGCATTACTCTATCTCCATTCACTCCGAGAAGGTTTTACGCTTCAATAACACGGTTATTTTTGATTCTAAGATATATTGCAAATGAAAATTTCTATACAATGAAAGTGAAATATGATGCAGGTAGTCGAGGAAGTGAGTTGTTGTAGTTGCCAGAGGTTGACGTATTCCTGATTGGTGTCCCTAAAGCTGGAACAACTTGGCTAGCAAACATTCTTGATCAACACCGATTGATTACCCTTTCGAATCCAAAAGAGCCGAACATAATCGCCTCACATCGTGGAACATTTATACGGGATAAAGAAGAACCGGATTGGAACAAGTTCGAAACGCTGTTTTCAGAAAAGGGACTGAAATTAGATGCTTCAATACACGCTTTTGCGTGCCCCTTAGCTCCATTGAGGATTAAACAAAAACTTCCAAATGCAAAGTTCATACTTTGTCTTAGGGAACCAGTCTCAAGATCTCATAGTCATTGGAATATGATTCTCAATACCAAGGAAGCGGAAAAAAATGGTGCCGATTGGAGTACCTTTGAAAAAGCATGGTCAGACAATCGCCTCAAAGATGATTCAATGTATGGATTGTCTATGTCAAGATGGTTGAGCGAGTTTGATCTGAATAGATTTCTGATTATTGATAGTGCAATTTTGAAAACAAATCCACATTTGATTCTGAAATCAATTGAGAAATTTTTAGGGATTGAGTCTGGTGATTACGATATTGATGCAAATCGTCATTCAAACAGTGCGGCCTCTAGGAGGCCAATGACTAATACAGGAAAAACCATTAAGATGGTTTTTTCACTAATTCCATCCTTTTTAAAAAAACCAATAGTTGAGAGACTGCAAAGTGTAGATTTTAATATCTATAATCTACCTTTATTAAGCAGGAAAGGGATATCACATAGTATTAATTCCAGTCATTACAATATTTGCGGAAAGGAATTAATTAAAGATCTAGAGTTATTTGAAAAACTTACCGATTTTGATACTAGTAAATGGTTGGAAGAAATAAAAACCCAACTAGATATTGACTAATTAATCTTAGATAAGGATTATTTGTACATTCACTTCAATAACAAGAATGGAGCCGTTGACTTCATGGTAGACATAGCCTCACTCTTCTTGGGATCATTCCAAGACAGTATTGTGTCTGCATTTGGTACATCTCTTGGTTGGATTATTGGACATGCGATTTTATTCCTTTTGGCTCTTTCAATAATCTGGGCTATCCGTAATAGAAATCGTATTGCAAGTGAATCCGGTTGGGGTTACTCTAATTTCATTGATATTTTTGTAATAACATTAATCACCGTAATACAATACTTTGTTTATTCTAACTTACTTGAGTTTCCCAGTGCGGCATCCTGGGGATTAGCTATATTCTGGACAATGATATTGAGATGGCACATACTAGTTCTAGAATAAATTTTAATCGTATTCTCGGCCTTTTCTACGGTAAAAAATAAATCCTCCAATAATTAGTAAAATTATACCAATACTTCCTCCAATTACTGGCAATTGTTCTTCAGTTAAGCCTAGTTGTTCTACAAGTGATTCGTTCCCTCCCAGTTCAAGCCCGAGACCTGTAGATTTTTTCTTGATTTTAACATCGACTTTGTTAGAAATGGGGCAAGAATTTGGCCTAACTTCACCTACCTCTATGATTACTATGCAACCCTCCCAATCACTGTCTAGGTTATCTGGAGTGCCAATCCTGAAGTTACAATTTCCTCCAGTTTCTCCAACTCCGACATCTATATTACAATTACCATTGATATTTTCAAATCCATTTGGCCAGGATGATGATCCCATGCTATTTTTTATCAAATGGACTTGATAACTTACTTCTCCTTGTTTGTTGCTATTACAATTTACAGCAGCAGAAATAGATATCTCGTCTCCTCCGTCAAAAACGCCTCCACCCTGCCCAATCGAAACTCCGCAATACTGATATTCGATGATAGTGATGATTATCTCTTCAGAATCGGAAGTCCCCAATGGATAAGGTACGCCGTTCACTTCGGTAACAGTTGCCGTGACATTCACGGGGATTTCTCCAGGCTCTTCAGCTTCATCGGATCTTAATGATACTTGAAATTCAGCAGCGTCCCCTGGCGCGACAAAGATTGAATCAGGTGCCGCATTTGCTAATTCTCCAGATTCAACTTGAATGGACACTTTTTCTTGAAACATGCCTGGATTTTCCACTTCACAAGAAATTATTGCTGTTTTTGTATCTCCGGAATTAATTTCAGCATTATCTTCACATGTCAATATTACATCAGGTAATAATTGTGCTGAAACGGGAGTGACGAAAGATGTAATTGTTGCTAAAATTAGCATAGTACAAACAACAGTAACAACTCTGCCCACGACCCTTCGGCGTGATCAATTACGAATAGAATTATTGCTCAATGTATATTAAAATTCATTAAATTAGCATTCAAAGGATTCATGACAGCCAGTAGTTTGGATTGTTCTATGAGTGACGGGGCGGGGCAACCTCCGGTTGTCATTGTACCAGAACAAACCAGCATCACTAGTGGCATAGCAGTACAAGAAAAATTAATTAATGCTGCAAAGGTTTTTTCAGATTTGTTGAAACCAACGTTTGGCCCGATGGGCTTAGACAAAATGCTGTATAAATCCGATGGAACAACTGCAGTGACGAATGATGGAGCGAAAATTGTGGCAGAACTATTAGTCAAACATCCTGCTGCAAAAATGATGGTTTCAATGGCCAATGCTCAAGAGGAAAATTGTGGAGATGGAGTTACTACAACCATGCTTCTTTGTGGGAGTCTTCTTCAAGAAGGAAACAATCTTCTAAAGAAAGGATTACACCCATTGACGCTGGTAGAAGGTTTCCGCAAGTCTCTTGAAATTGCCCGAAAGCAGATAAATTTAGATTCAAGAAAAATCGATAATGAAAAATTGGTGGCAGTTGCTGAAACCGCATTAACCGGAAAGGGAACAGAAGGCGCTCTAAATTTATTTTCATCTATTATTGTAGAATCTTTAACGTCAATATCTCAAACACAGGAAGTACCCAGAGCAGAAAATATTGCTATGTTCAAATCAAATATTGGAAATATCCATGATTCTAAGATGATACATGGAGTAGCATTCCGTCGTAGAGTTTTGATGGATGGCTTGCCCAACAAACTTTCTGACGTTAAGGTCGCGGTTATTTCTGGGGACATTAAAATCCGTAAAATGTCACGAACTGCAGAGATTAAGATTACCTCCGCAGATAAATTAGAGGCATTTGTTGATGCCGAGCAAAATAGAAAGAATAGCATTTCACAGTCGTTAATCAATAGTGGGGCTTCGCTAGTTTTGTGCGGCGGGGAAATAGATCGCGACATTTTACATAATCTTGCAGATAATAATATCCTAGCAATAGGGGAACTGGACTCATCTGAGATCCATAATTCCGCGTCTTCTACGGGCGCAAAAGTTGTAGATTCAATATCAGATATCGAAACTAGAGATTTGGGCTTCTGTGCTTCTGTTATATGGGAAAGAAACGAGGCAAGTGATATGGTTGAAGATATAATTAGAATAGATGGATGTAAGAAACCCGGATTAGTTACAATTGAAGTTGGTGGTTCTGGAGATATTGCGACAGAGGAAATCATCAGAGGATTGCATGATGGTCTGAGAGCAGTGTCACTAGCAATGGAGGATCAAGAGGTTCTACCCGGTGGTGGGGCCGTATACAGTAGAATAGCCCATGCTGTTAGAATCTCCTCTGAGTCAGAACCGGGCCGTGCACGTTTAGCAATGGAGGCATTTTCCAGAGCAATGGAAGCAATTCCTGGAGCTCTTGTAGAAAACTCAGGAAATGATTCACTAGACAGTATACTTGAATTGAGAGCAGAAACTAGAAACCAAGAACAGTTTTTTGGAATCGACGAGAATGGTAGAGTATCGGTTATAGATAGAGTATGGCATCCTCGAACAATTATAACAGAATCATTACATTTAGCATGTGAAACTACAATTGGAATGCTTAGAATAGACCAAGTCATTTCCTCTCGTGGTGATTGAAAATACTTCTCACAAACACTTCAAGTCCTATGCTTCCACGCCTGGATATGGCAGCACCACGCGCCCTACTGAGTGTATGGGAAAAATCAGGAATAGAATCTCTTGCAACATCATTGTCGGAAATGGGATGGGAAATTCTTTCTACCGGAGGGACTTCTCGAAAACTTAGGCAAGCGGGGATCAATGTAATCGATGTAAGTCAAGCGACAGGCCATCCTGAATGCTTTGACGGGAGAGTCAAAACCCTCCACCCAGCAGTCCATGGCGGAATTTTGGTCAGAAGAGATAGAAAAGACGATATGGAAACACTAAAACAATTAAATTACTCTACGATTGACTTAGTCTGCGTAAATCTCTACCCCTTCGAATCAGTAGCCGCCAAAGACCCTCCAGTATCCGATTCAGAATTAATTGAAATGATCGATATTGGAGGCCCTACAATGATTCGTTCAGCTGCTAAAAATCACAAAGATGTCTTAGTTTTAACCAACAATATTCAATATCAAATGGTCATTGATGCTTTGAAAGAAACAGGAGGCAATCCCTCTCTAGTTAGCTCCGAGATTAAACAACAATTGTCCCTAGAAGCTTTCCAATGTACAGCAGCTTATGACGCTGCAGTAAGTACTGAATTAGATAGACGATTTATTGGTGGAGATACTCCAAGTCGACTTCATTTGGCTTCAGAAGAAGGCACACCCTTGAGATATGGAGAAAATCCTCACCAAGCCGCCGCTTTCTATCCGACATATTCCTCTTCTGGCCCCAACGGTCTAGCAGCAGCCATCCAACATGGAGGAAAAGCTCTATCATTTAATAATTATTTAGATTTAGATGGAGCACTGAGAATAGCCCGAGGTTTATTGAAAGACATAGAAGGTAAGCATAACCACGGGTGTGTAATAATCAAGCACACAAATCCTTGTGGAGTGGCTATAGATTCGTCGCAAAAAAATGCTTGGATAAACGCTTTGGCTAGTGATTCTGAAAGTGCATTTGGGTGTGTAGTGGCCTTTACATCATTCGTAGAAAAGGAAACAGCAGAAGAAATTGGAGGACATTTCTTAGAATGTATAATTGCACCGGGCTTTAGTGAAGATGCTTTAGAGATATTATCTTCAAAGAAAAATCGAAGAATGCTTACTCTATCTAACTTCTTACCTAGAGAAGATGAGCTCCGAATTAGGCAATTAGATGGTGGATGGGTTGCTCAAATCCAGGGCCCACCAAGTATAGACTGGGACTCTGTGAAATGCGTAACCAAATCACAAGGGACTCCGGAATTATTATCGCTAGCAAGATTTGGCTCAACAGTACTTTCTGAGGTCAAATCAAATTCAGTAGTACTAGTCGCTCAGACTAACACTGGATTCGCAACAGTCGGTGTTGGCCCTGGACAGACTAGTCGAGTTGAGGCAGTAAGAATAGCAGCAAGACGAGCAGGCGATAGAGCCGTGGGTTCCATGATGGTCTCCGATGCGTTCTTTCCCTTCAGGGACGGTATCGACACTGCAAACGAAATTGGTGTAACAACAGTGGTACAACCAGGGGGCTCAATCAGAGATCAAGAGTGCATAGATGCAGCCGACGAACATGGAATCTCTATGTTTTTCACCGGCCAAAGATTATTCTTACACTAAGACTCGACAAACCTTCTGATTTCAATTTATAGATAACACTGCGCATAGAAAAAAACATCATCTAACTACCTTTGCGATATTTATGCAGGAACTTATCCTAATTTCTATTGGGGCCTTTGTTGCTGCAGCTCTAACAGTACCTGCTGGTTTTGGGCTTTCGACATTATTGACTCCTTTGGCACTATTGGTTTTACCAGCCCATGAAGCAGTTGCAGTCGTAGCAATAGTTCATTGCGCCCACAATGCAGGAAAGTTCTTGTCACTCAGGAAATCAGTTGATTTTTCAGCATTCAAAAGATACGGCGTTTGGTTAGTACTTGGAGCAATTGTCGGAGCTTTACTACAAAATCATGTTCCGGAAGATCCTCTGCTTTTGTTAGTCGGCACGTTTCTAATTATACTACCGATTCTCTCAATCAGTGAAAAATGGACTGGTTATAAAATACCTGAGGCAAATGATCAGATAGGAGGCTTTGGTTCAGGATTTATGGGGGGGCTATCTGGTCATCAGGGGGCATTAAGAGCGATGTTTCTGACAAGGCGATTACCTGATAAAATGGCTTATGCAGCAACCGCTAGCGTACTTGCTCTTTGTGTTGACTTATCTAGAATCCCTGTTTACATATTTTTTAGAAGTGATGAGATAATCAGTCATTTAACTCTAACAATTGGACTTGTAATATCAGCATTAATTGGCGTTAGAGTGGGTAAAAAATGGCTTCAGTCGTTAAAATCGACTGAAATACACAACATGGTTATGTTGGGCATAATTTCCAGTGGAGTATTCTACATTTTGGAAGCCTTAAATTAACCATCTCTCTTGTGTTTTAGGGCTTTCACCAACTCATCCAAAGTTTCAAAAATTATTGTCACAACACTAATATTGTCACAATCTTGACAAATAAAACGTTTTCCTGTTTCATAGCCCATATACGGAACAATACGCGGACTAAAGCAATTCGAACAAACTTCAATATCTCTTAATTCCTTGTCATTACTCATTTTATCAAACCTATTCATTAGACTGCCTAAATAGTCGAACGGTCGAAATCTTATTTTGAATATTTGATTCAATTAAACTACACACTTCTTCAACTTTTTCTGATTTTAAGGATAAGATTTGACTTTCAACAGTATCGAGAATTAATGCAGCTAATTTCCATAACGATCTAATATCTGGAATTGGAAACATGTTATCTACTTCATTGTCTATATCGAAATCGCTGACGTCCATTTGATTTATTTGAGCGATTATTTCAATGTATGATTTCCATAACGAGAGTAAATAATTCCACCTGGCAATTTCAATTTCTCCGGTGAGATCAGGGATTATCTCTACAATCGCCCTAACATAGAGCTTTCCAGTAGGCAATTCTTCAATATATTCTTCGACCAATTCATCAACCGAAGGAAACACGCTGTCGAAATACTCCGGCTTTATAGCCGGTTCAATCAGAGAATTTATCTGAAATCTTTTTCCTCCGTTGGCAAGATATAACAAGTTTGCACCTTGCTCTTGAAAATCATGTATCTCAACTAGGGTGCCAACGTCGTATGGTATTGAAATACCGTTTAATTCAGGCATAGAAGGATTTGAAATTACGTGACCATAAGGCAGACTATCCAAGGCAATATCATCTAGCATTTGTTTATATCTGGGTTCAAAAACTCTCATCATCATTTGATCTTCAGGTAAAAGGAATGTATCGAGTGTAAATAATGGTATGATAAATTCATTTTCCTTCAAGTTAGGTATATTCATCGAATTAAAAACTTCCATATTTATCCCTCCTGCCTAAAATACCAGCAGTCCCAAACGATATTATCATCAATAACATTGAGAATCCGGGCACCGACTTTTCATTTTCTTGATCTGGTTCCTCATTTACGATTGTCAGCGGGTTCACGGTAATCGTCCCTACCATGTTTGCCGACTCGTGAGGTTCACAGACGAACTCATAGGTGCCATTCATGCCTATTTCAAACTTAAATGAATAATCAACATCTCTTTCTGGTTCACCAGAATCGAAAACACCATTATTTTCTACTGCATTGTGTGCTAACAACTGCCCTTGCCAATAAAAACGAACAGTATCTCCTTCAGTGATAGTTATTTCAGATGGCGAAAACTGCAAGTTTGTACTGTCTACGGTGATAATTACTTCTTCAGAAAGAGAGACTTTATCATAATTTTCTGCTAATACGGAACTGCTCAAACTAAAAATGAACACTGTCAACAATAACAAAACACAAGCAATAAAGCCTCGTTTCATGGTCTCCGACTCTGGATTTAACGTATGAAGTAATGTTTTATTGTTGTTGTATATATTTTATTTTCGAGTTTTTACTTTTAATCCAACGTACCAAATCCCAATCATTCCAAATAATAGTATTGAAATAAATCCAAAACCTGGATCTGCTCCATTCCATGACGAGAAATCATTCCATGACCCATCTCCTTTTGTTGAGACAAGCCAAACAAAATATGAGGATAAAGAAATTGTTAACAACATAACACTAATTACACCGTATTTGGCATGTTTGGGTATTGTTTTCCCTGTCGCGTAGTAATCGAAAATAGCTTTTCCAAAATAACGATTTGTGAGAGTTTTTCGGAATAGTTTTTCACTTGATAATGAAAATAAAAACGCTGCAGGTACCGCCCACGACACTGTAGGCCATCCGGGCACCCATATGCCAACTATGGCAAAAAAAATGAATATTATCCCAATCCCGACATACAATTTGCTTCTTATTGGGCTACTAGAAACAAAATATTTCTCGACTACCTGGTCGACAGTTTCTAATCTATCCATGGAACATCGACCTAATATAACGGCATGAAACGGCATGTATTACTTTATCCATTGATTCCAAACTCTCAAGCGTCATTCCTTTCTCGGCTGTATGTGGATGATGGATATGTACTTCCTCGGAGAGGTTCCGTCAAAGATCCAATACGTATTGCAGTGCTAATATCAGGCGGCGGTTCTGGCTTACTCTCTCTCTTAAATTATCAGCAATCAAACCCATCTAATCATTCTACAAAGTTAGTAATCGCGGATAACGTAAATGCTGGAGGCTTGCGGCACGGAGAAAATTTTAATGTGCCTGTAACAGCAATTCCTCTTCCTGTCTTAATTGATAAGACTCAACAAAGGATGGTGCATGAAGACCATATACACGAAATGCTAATCAATTATGATATTGAACTGGTTGTTTTGAGCGGTTATATGAGGATATTAACGCCGAATTTTGTTCGAAAGTGGAAAGGCAGATTGATCAATATCCATCCGTCATTATTACCAAATTATCCCGGTGCCCACGCTCACAGAGACGCATTAGCCGATGGTGCTGAAAAAACTGGGTGCACTATTCATTTGGTAGATGAAGGAGTCGATTCTGGCAAAATTATTTTCCAACAAGAGGTGCCAATATTAGCAGGAGATACAATAGAAAAGTTGCAAGATCGCGTTAAAAAAGTAGAACACCAAGTTTATCCTAAAGTACTGGATGAATTTTGTTCTCAAGAATCTTGATTTAGAGGCATTTTTGTAAAACTTCTTCTATAGAAATCTCCTTAAAATCGCCTTTCTTAATCTGGTAGTCTTTTAATTCCATATCACCAATTGCTAAACGATGTATTGACAAAACATAGTTTCCAACTGCATCGAACATACGCCTAATCTGCCTCTTCTTTCCCTCATTAATAGTCAATACCGCTATATCTACATCTTTAAGAATTATATCAGCAGGCCTAGATGTGTATTCTTCGACATGATAATCTTCAATTATTTTAATATGAATCCCTTTTTTAATTGCCATAACTTCTTCATCAGTGATTTCTAGCTCTGTTTTAACAAGATATTTTTTTGAAACATGGTTGTCAGGATTAGTAATTTTGTCGACCATTTTACCGTCATTAGTTATCAATAGTAATCCTGTAGTATCTTCATCTAACCTTCCTATTGTTACTAATGATTGATAGATATTTTTTGAAACTCTATTTTCGAATAATTCGAATATAGATTTTTTACCGAACTTTCTTTCTTGTTTGTTTAATCTAGAACAGATATATCCGACCGGTTTATTCATTATGAAATAATAATTCTTTTCCGGCAGTTTTAGAAATTCACCTCGGTAAGAGACATTTTTTGTGTTAGGATTAAATTCAAACTTTATGTCTTTCACTATAGAATCGTTAATTAGAATCTCTCCATTCCATATTGCCTCCTTTATCTCTTTTTTTGAAGCAAAAACGCCACATTTAGAGAGGAATTGATGCAATCTTATTTTCATAAACCTGTCCCAAACTCAACTAGATTTCCAACGGATTCGTACAGGCTTGGGCCGCTTCCTAAGTAATACATGCCGCCTATTTTACTACGCGAATCTTCTGGCTGAGAATTATTTCCAGTGGCGCAAACTCCGGTACACCCATCTGCGAAAGCAACGTATACTCTACCTTCTAGATCAATATGTAAATCATTGAAATCTAATAAATTCCTGTTTGAGCCACCTATATCTCTGCAATCTCCACTATTTAGGCATATACTTCCAATTTGCACAGGATCCGGAGATACCCTAACTGTATGGAAAATTGGGTTTGCATCTAATGCATTTAGACTGTATGTGATGTACAGATAATAGCTCACATTACTATTTGCATAATGCGGATTACCGCCCCATACTTGATTATCAATATCTAGACCGCCTAGTTCACTTGAGTTTTCGCTACCTAGATATGTTATTGCAATACGCCCCGGATCTCCAGCATCAATTTGAGGAAAAGTTGTAGATATTACCTCAATAGGACTGATTCGAGTACTTTCCTGTTCCCAAGAATCTCCCGAATCCGTACTTCTTGACATGTATATGCCAAAATTTTCACCAGTCCAAATATGGTATGCATTAGAATCTGAGTCGGTAGCAACTTCTGAGTTTTTACGAGGATTAGGTGTTCCAACATCTTCCCCCATGGTCCTAGTTTCCCACGAGTAGCCATTATCCTTTGAGAAAATTATCGTAGGAGTTTCTACCCTTGGAGTAACATATACTGTTCCATCTGGAGCAGTTGTAATCGCCCCATGTAAGCCGCCATCTCCTGTTGCAAGTCCAAATATCTGTCCTCCAACTTCGAATGTTGCACCGCCATTAAAGCTGGTGTGACAAAATATGCCAAGTAATTTATTGTAACAAAAGTATACTGCCTGTTCATAAATTGGAGACAAACCACCTGGAATTCCATATCCCTCCTCAACCCAAGGGCCGGTTGCAAGTTTGATATGATCATTTAATGGAATAGGGCCGGAATCATGTGGATTGCCTAACCAACTTTCTCCATCATTATCAGACCAACCTATCCATGTTGATTCTAAACCCATCATGTGTATATTGAACACACGATCAGTAACAGGATCAACCCAGCCATATGGGTCACTGGTAAATGGCGCCTGAGTAATATCGGCAACATTATTCCAAGTTTGACCATGATCACAAGAACGCATCGGTTTTTCCAATGCAATGAAGAATATACAGCCACTAGATGTAACGCCAATGCTGGGCTCTGGACCATCTTCTCCTACATCGCTGAATACAAAGTTTAGAGGTAGAGGAGGAAGGTCTACCGACAAACCATCAGAGTTTGTAACGAAAATTCCAGTATCTTCGTCAATATCATCGATAATTTTTTCATTATCATTATCTAAATGTAAACATCCAGAAAGTGTCATTGCACACATCATAAGACTGACAAGAACAGCACGTGTACGACCACTCATATCGCTGCCCCTATAGAGGATTATGTTATTCTTTCCTTTTTTTAATCATATTTTAGAAGCAGGGGATTCCTTCATAAAGTGTCAAACACCGCCAAAGGACATGAACAGAACAATTGTTGTGTTGGCTAGCCTGTTGATTGTAACAACTCCTCTTGCAGGATGCCTCGATGAAGCTACTTTGGAAGAACTAATCGACGATATCGTAGGTTGTATGGATAATGAAGCACAAAATTATGATGAAAATGCTACAACTGAACTTGTAGGTAACTGTATTTATGCAGCATCAATGACTCAATTTATGGAAGCCATGGATGAAGAGATGTCTATTGACGATATGCTGAATGAGACACCAAGAGCGGGATATTCAACTATTACTTCGATGAATCAATTCAGTGAAGAAATGAATCAACAGATGGACATCTTAATGGAAGAACATGTGATGGTTGACCTTGCAAATAATTCTGCTATGGTTAGAACAGTTCTTTCTGTAGATTCAATAATGCATGTAGATTATCAAGTCATTCAAGTAGGGGAGGTTGTAAATATTCATGCTACCATGTCGGGCATGATGATTGAAGAACCAGAGACAGTGAGTGTTCAAACTAGAGATTCTGAAGGATCTGTAATGGACATGGTTCACTCAGTTCTTTCAGGAAGCCCCATGTCAGATGATTCAGATGATGATTCTGACGACGACTTTGATATGACTGAGAATATGAGTGCAAGCTTCACCTACGACTCCACAGATGACTCCCAAACAATGCACCTTACTTTAGCCGAGAACGACTCATCAATTTCATTAAGCGTTACTTTAGATGAGAATAAAGAATTAATGTCTTACCAGATGAATGTCGATGATGGAACCAATACTACCTCAATTATGTACGCAGTAATGTGGGGCGATGCTGTCGTTATTGAGGTAGATACCACACTGCCTAAGACTTCAATTCCAATATGGTTCGTTGAAGAGGAGTATGAACCAGAAATGGCCTGCGTCAATGTCTATGGCGGCTATTTCTCAGATGATGTAAATGAGGACTCATGCAACTCATGGATGTATCTAGAGGACTACGATTCACCTAACTCTGACGAGCCATTCACTGGCTGCTACAATAGTTACACCCATGTTCAGTTAGAGGGAATGTCCGAGATTGAATGCGACTCATACACATGGTCTGAGTTACACCAAGACGAGCCTGATGACGACCAAGATGATGGCGACGATGGCTCTGACGAATCAGATGATGGCAATCATATCAGTTGGGACAGCTATCATGACGGCTACTGCGAATGGGAAGGTTACTCTGATGCTACTGATGCAGGAGAAGATTCTCGTTGGTGGTGCAAGATATCTCAGGACGATGAGGACTGGGAAAATTGGTGGTATTACTGTGAGCACCATGACTCAGACTGGCACTGCACTGACGACTTCGGACAAAGCGAGGACTTCGAGTACTC
>CEWG01035693.1_pt1 | contig 27887 bp, 26 predicted proteins | sample 361411 | NCBI WGS metagenome assembly CEWG01 (sample SAMEA2622173, study PRJEB7988) | marine metagenome | biome: marine biome (ENVO:00000447); feature: surface water layer (ENVO:00002042); material: "saline water (ENVO:00002010), including plankton (ENVO:xxxxxxxx)" | depth 5 m | reverse complement strand
ATTGATTTAACCAATATTCTAATCAGGTCTTTTAATGCCAAGTAGCAACAAAAATATTTTTATTGCTTTCTCTTTTTAAAGTTCCTCCCGAAATATTTTCTATAGAGCCCACTACAATCAGCCTCCCATTATGATCATAAACTAAATCATTCCCAGAATCTAAACCTATGTTCCCCAAGTTGTTTCTCTTAATAATAGCCCCATTTTCAAGAGTATAAAAGAGTGCAATATCATTCCCTATCTTTTGATAATCTGAAATATTGCTTTCACTATTACTGTGCCCAACTATTGCTAGTGTTCCATCTGGGCGTCTGATAAATGAATTTGCTGTTTCAAAGGCGGAAGTACCTATATTTTTGACTTCTTTAACCTCTCCATTCGTGGAAATTTTTGATAAAACAATATCAGATGAACCTAATGCATTTACAATATCACCATTAGTACTAAAAGAGTTACCTAAAATGAGGAAATCCCCAGATGGAAGCTCAATAACAGACGTACCACTGTCATATTCAGTGCCTCCAATAGATTTTTCCCAAATTAATTTGCCGTTTTTGTCAATCTTAATAACCCAAATATCATATCCTCCAATTGAATTTTTTATATCTTGATCTTGACTTTCAGAAGTTCCGACCAAAATAAAATCTCCTGCTAAAGTTTCTATCGCATCGTAAGATCGATCGTTATTAGTTCCTCCATAATAATTTCTCCACAGAATATTACCTTCAAAATCAATTTTGTGAGCCCAAAATTCACCGACTCCGTGTCTTGACGAGGAATTTGAATAAATTTTATTTTGCCCTAAACCATTAGAAGCAGTAACATCTAAAAATCCATTAAAAAAAAGTGCTCCATCATTGGTTTTTATTATGTTATATGCATGGTCATGGCCAAGAAAACCAAAACTTTTCTCCCACAAAAGTTCTCCTTTAATATCAGTTCTTATTACCCAATTATCGTGTTGTCCTTTATTTTCTGAAGCGTCACCATCATTACTTTTACTGTATCCTACTAATGCATATCCCCCATCAGGGAGTTGAACCAACCCATGTCCTCTGTCATCATCAGAACCTCCGTAAGTTTTTATCCACTGTAATTCAGATAAATTATTGAATTTCATTAAAAACACGTCGCTCCCTTCTCGTTTTTTAAAATAAAAATCGCCATCTGTACTCTTAGTATTTCCAATGATTGCAAAACCACCATCTTTAGTCAATATAATAGCGTTAGCAATATCCTCTTTACTACCTCCAAATGTATTAACTGATTCCCATTCATTTTTAACTGGTGGTAAAAAAGACCAATTTGTTTCTTCAATAATATCGCATCTGATGAAAAAAATTAAAGACATAAAAACCAATGTAATTTTCATTTTATTCAGATTCTTTAACTAAAAATAAACCTGAATCGATATCACTGATTGCAATAACTCCACTATCAAAAAAAGGATAAACATTCCAAGCCCCATTAAATTTTGGATTATTATCTGATGGGAATGTATCAAAAAATCCTATTTCATTTACCCTTTTGTTTTGAACTTGACTTATATCTAAAACTCTAAGCCCTGCGGTATAGCTCGCCATATAAAACAAATCTTCTTTTATATAACCATTATGATCTATTGCGTTCACTTGTGCAAAATAATTAAAATGTATTTTGGGATTTGAAAGTTCTGATAAATCAAAAATTCTTGTTAAGGTTGGTGTACCATAAATTAATTCATCTAATTCATCTCCAAGAAAGAAGTATTTCTGATCTTTTGATAAAATGCCTTGGTGAGTATATCCACTAGCTAAATAATTTTTTGAACTAATTTTAATAGGATTGGATTTATTAGTAACGTCAATGATAACAATTTGATTGTTTTCTCCACCATCACTATTACTTCCAAAAAGGATTTCTCTTCCTCTAAATTCAGTGTCAGGTCCCTTATAATTTACTATCTGTGCATCGTGGGAGTAGGAATCGTCAGCATATCCTCCAACTATTTCCGGGTTTAATGGGTCATTTATATCAATAAATAATGGTCCTCCTTGATACAAATTTGATCCAAAAACATAAGCATACCCTGTAGATTCGTTAATCCATAGATTATGAGCATTCCCAAAATCAGAAAGAGTGGTGTCCGCAGAAAAATTTTGAAATTCTTTGGTTTGGTTTCTTAACCTAGTTAAATCAAAAACTTGCAACCCGTGATTAGGAGCTTCGCTCACTATAAATGCAAAATTTTTATATACTTTAATATCTCTCCAAGGGCTTGGTGAACTTTCTGTTAAAAGTTTACCTAAAAAAATTGGGTTTTTGGGATCACTAATGTCAATAAATGCTGTGCCGTCATCTAATCCAGAAAGAACATACTCTTTCCCTGAACTAGGATCGGTCCAACCCCAATTATCATTTGCTGATTCACTCCTAAATTTTGAAAGTGGAATATGCGATAGAAGATCATAACCAGAACATGGATAAATCTCTGCAAAACCATCTAAACAAGGTATACCCTTTTGTTCGACACTTTCATTAGTTTCAATATTTTCAGATTCTGAAGGTAATTGAAATTCAACATTAACTATTTCGTCTAGATTCTCTTTTTTTGAACATCCAAAAAGAAGAAGAATAGCAATAATTATTAATTTATTCATCTATTCAAAATTAAATAAAAATCTAGATCCACTATATAGTTTAATTTTTAAGAGGGATGTGTATTTTTGTCTAATGCTAGAAGATAAAAATACTTCAAAAACTGAACTTAGTGATCTTGGTGAATTTGCATTAATTGACTATTTAACAAAAACTATAAAACCAAAAAATAATTCAACTCTTTTGGGTATTGGAGATGATTCTGCAATGGTAAAACACGGAGAAAATCCATCTTTGATTAGTACAGATCTTATTATTGAGGGTATTCATTTCGATTTGAGTTATATGCCGCTAAAACATTTAGGATATAAAGCAATCATAGTTAACCTTTCTGATATATATGCGATGAATGCCTATCCAGAGCAAATTTTAGTTTCAATTGCTGTTTCAAATAGATTTAGTCTTGAAGCTTTAGATGAAATTTACAAGGGCATCCAATTAGCTTGCAAAAACTATAACGTAGACTTAATTGGAGGGGATACTTCCACTAGTGTTACTGGTTTGATAATTTCTGTATCAGTATTGGGAACTGGACCGAAAAATAAAATTGTAAAACGTAAGGGTGCAAAAGAAAACGATCTGTTGGTTGTTAGTGGTGATCTAGGAGGTGCTTTTGTAGGGCTTCAAGTTTTGGAAAGAGAAAAGGCAGTATTTAAAGTTAATCCAAACTCTCAACCTGATTTAAGTAAATATTCCTATTGCGTAGAACGACAATTAAAACCAGAGGCAAGAAAAGACATAATTGATTTACTTCATGAGCTTAAAATAGTTCCAACCTCTATGATAGACATAAGTGACGGTCTATCATCTGAGGTATTACATCTTTCTAAAGCTTCAGAAGTAGGATTTCATCTTTTTGAAGAAAAAATTCCTATTGATCCTGTAGTAAGTTTAACATGTGAGGAATTTAAATTAAATCCCTTAACAGCAGCTCTAAATGGGGGTGAAGATTATGAGCTTTTATTTACAATACATCAAAATAGCTATGACAAAATTAAAAATCATCCTTATTTAACAATCATAGGTCATGCTACCGATATTAAAAATGGTTGTAAAATTATTTCCGGGTTAGGACAACAAATTGAGCTTACCGCTCAGGGTTGGGAATCTTTCTCAAAAAAATAAACTACCCTAATGAGACATCTAGTGTCATCATCACAATAAAACCTAAAATAAAGCCTAATGTAGCTATGTCAGTATGTTTGTCTTGCTGAGTCTCAGGTATAACTTCTTCCACTACTACAAAGATCATTGCTCCAGCAGCAAATGCTAATGCATATGGAAGAATAGGTGTAAAAAAAGTAACAGCTAAAGCTCCAAAAATGGCAGCAAAAGGTTCTACTATAGCAGAAAGTTGCCCATACCAAAAACTCTTAAATCTTGATATTCCCTGTCTTCTCATTGGCATAGACACGGCTATACCTTCGGGAAAGTTTTGAATTCCAATTCCTAATGCCAAGGCAACTGCTCCAGTAATTGAGGCCTCAGGTACACCAGCTGCCACTCCTCCAAATAAAACTCCTACTGCAAGACCCTCGGGAATATTATGTAAAGTGATTGCTAATACAAGTAAGGTCGTTCTTCGCCATGGTGTTTTTATACCCTCAGATTCTTTAAAGTTAATATGTATATGAGGTAAAATTTTATCTAAGCCAAAAATAAATAAAGCTCCAAAACCAAAACCTATGGCTGCAGGTAATACTTTGAAAATTCCTTCACCAGAACTCATTTCTATCCCAGGAGCCAATAAACTCCAAAAGCTTGCTGCAACCATAACCCCACCTGTGAAACCAAGTAGTCCATCCAATAACGCCCTATTCAATTTTTTTATAAAAAAAACTAGAGAGGCCCCTAGAGCAGTGAGACCCCAAGTAAAAAGAGTTGCATAAAAAGCTCCAAGAACAGGATTAGTATCTTTGAAAAATTCAATAATTGATTCCAAACTATTTCTTTTTGCGAAAATATAGAGTTTAGTGGAATAATTTAACATCTATGTCCCTTATTAGTTACTTTTATAGTTAAAGTATGGAACAAAATTATTTTGATTTTATCATTTGTGGAGGGGGTGCCTCAGGTTTATTGCTATTAAAAGCTTTACGGGAGGATAACTATTTTGATAATTATTCTGTTCTATTAATTGAAAAAGAAGTCAAAAATAAAAATGACAGAACTTGGTGCTTTTGGGAGTCTTCCTCTGATACTTTTGATGATCTTCTAACAAAAAAGTGGTCAAATGCTGAGTTTCGTTCTAAAGGATTTAAAAAAAATTTTGATTTAGCTCCTTTAAAATATAAAATGCTTCGATCTTCCAAATTTTATAAATTAATTCAAAGTAATCATCTTAAAACAAAAAATACTTTTCATTTACAAACAGAAATTAAAGAGATAAAAACAAAGAAAAATGAAACTAAGGTCATAACTGAAAAAGGAAATTTCCAATCCAAAAGAGTATTCAATAGCTTATATAATCCAGAGCCTTTATTACATCAAAAAAAATATCCTGTATTAAGACAACACTTTGTTGGATGGTTTATTAAGACTAAAAAACCGCAGTTTGATCCAGGTAAGATTCTTTTTATGGATTTTGATATACCACAAGAAAAGGAAACCAGGTTTCTATATGTACTACCTATAAAGACAAATTATGCTTTGGTAGAGTATACCCTTTTTTCTGAAAATCTTTTGGAAAATGAGTCTTATGAAAAAGGGATAAAATCGTATCTTGAAAGTAAAGGAATATATGACTACATAATTGAAGAAAGAGAAAAAGGGAATATTCCAATGACTTGCTTTCCATTTGATAAATTTAACTCTAATAGCCTTCTCCATATTGGAACTGCAGGTGGGTGGACAAAAGCTAGTACTGGTTTTACATTTATGAACACAATAAGAAATATAAATAGCCTTATTATTTTTTTAAAAACCAAGAAGAAATTGAATTCATTTAAAATTAAAAATAGATTTAATTTTTACGATTTACTTTTTTTAGATGTTTTGTCACGTTATAATTCAGAAGGCAGTAAACTATTTAGTCGTATGTTTGATAAAAATCCTCCTTTAAGAATTTTTCGTTTTCTCGATGGAAAAACATCACTTTCAGAAGAAATAAAAATAATGGCTTCATTTAATGTAAATCAAAAATTATGGTTTGTAAAGGCTTTTTTACAAAGACTATTTTAAAACTTACGGTCCATTAATTGAAGTCCAAATGTTTCAAATATTTTTTTAGATTCATCTGGTAGCTTGATTTTGTTTAGTTTTTTAAAACCGTCTTTTATATACTTTTCTACTAAATTTAAAGTTGACGTTTTGGCTCCTGTTATTTCAAATATTTTTTTTACTTCACTTATTTTTTTTTCTGTAAATTTTTTTTGTGTTTTAGTTGAGAACCAGCTTCGTAACAGCTTTTGTTCTTTTTTTGAACCTCTATCCATTGATTGATGATACAAAATGGTTTTTTTATTTTCAACTATATCTCCTCCAATTTGTTTGCCAAAAGAATTTGCATCCCCAAAAACATCTAAATAATCGTCTTGTATTTGAAATGCTATTCCTAGCGAGACCCCATAATCATAAATCATTTTTGCATTTTCTTCAGATGCTCCCCCGATAATAGCACCCATTTTAAGGGAACATCCAACAAGTACAGCCGTTTTTAATCGTATCATCTCTAAATATTGGTTCTGCGTAACGTCGGTTTGGGTTTCAAAATCTAAATCATATTGTTGACCCTCACAAACTTCGAGGGCAGTTTTATTTAAAATAATTAAAAGCTTTTTTAAATTTTCTGAATCATAACCTTGAAGAAGCTGATATACTTGAATTAGCATAGCATCACCAGAAAGAATTCCCGAATTTAAATTCCATTTTTTATGTACAGTAAGCTTTCCTCTTCTTAGAGGTGCTTCATCCATTATATCATCATGCATAAGGGTGAAATTGTGAAAAATCTCAACTGCTAATGCAGCAGGAATAGCTTTTTTATGTTTTTTACCGAAAGCGTCTGCCGACAATAGAACTAAAATAGGTCTTAAACGTTTTCCCCCTAGATTTAGTAGATAATTAATTGGACTATAAAGGCCTTTTGAGGGATTTTTTTTTACGAATTCCTCTAATGAATTATTAAAACTTTCAAAATATGCTGAAAATTCTTTCATATTCTTTTTTACAAAAGTAGGATTTATATAAAACAATAAGCTGAAACTTAGGAAACTTTTTTTGTTTTTTAAGTTTCCTTTTCTATTTTTGCAAAAAAATGAAAGAAAAAATTATTACAGAAGCTATTGATTTGTTCTCAAAATTTGGGTTCAAAAGTGTTACTATAGACGATATAGCGGAAAAAATGAGCGTTTCCAAAAAAACTATATATGCTCACTTCCCCAAAAAAGAAACTCTTGTTGAAACTAGTGTGATGAAACATTTTGACATTATAATTGAAAAAATGATGTTTATTTCTAAACACTCTAAAGATCCAATTATAGAGTTATATCAGATGAATAAAGAAGCTTTAAAGTATTTATCAAACGAAAAAAATTCTCCTATTTATCAACTTCAAAAATATTACAGAAGCATCTACCAAAAACTTCAAATTAAAGAGTTCACTGCATTGGGGGGAATGTTTTCTAAAAGTCTTAAAAGAGGTATCGAAACAGGTCTTTTTAGATCAGAGATAGATATTGATTTTGTTACAAGAATTTTTCACAATGGTATTAGAGGAATACAAGACTCTGAACTTTTCCCAGTTGAAAAATACAAAAATGAACACCTATTAATTCAATTTACTGAATACCATTTACGAGCTATCTGTACTCCACAGGGAATTGAAAAATTAACTAAATATAAAAAAGAACTTAATATATGATTCACAAAATTTATTTGATAACATTTGTTCTCTTTGGACTTCATTTTCCTATTTGCCAGACACTACCTGAATTAGTATCTCTTGAAGAGGCATTAGCATTTGGTGAGCAAAATAATAGGAATATAAAAAAGGCTAGCATGGAAATTAGAAAAGCCTATAAAGATCAGTGGAGCACAATTGCTATAGGCCTACCACAAATAAGTGCTAATGCTGATTATCAAAATTTTATTGAATTACCAACTTCATTAATTCCAGCTCAGTTTTTTGGGGGTAATGAAGGAGAATTTGCTGAAGTCCAATTTGGAACACCACAAACAATGACGGCTGGACTAACTCTTCAACAACTAATTTTTGACGGGTCATATATTGTTGGGCTAGAAGCATCAAAGATTTTTTTAAAAATTTCAGAAAATATTTTTGAAAAGACACTTCTTGAGGTTAGAAGAAATATAGTTCAAACATACTCATCTGTATTATTAGCCAGAGAAAATATCGATTTCTTAAAAAAGAATAAAAATAATTTAGAGAAAAATCTTCTTGAGTTAAATCAATTATATGAAAATGGTTTCGAAGAAGAAGAAAGTGTAGAGCAAATCCGGTTGACATTGTCAGGAGTCAAAACCCAATTACGTTATATTAATAATGTAGAAAGAATAACTTTAGACATGCTAAAACTATTGATGGGTTTTCCTATAAAATCACCTCTTATATTATCTGATGATTTGGAAAAATTAACTAATGACAGTCTTTTTAACTTTAAGGTTCCTGAAAACCTTAGTCTTGATAACAATATTGACATAAAAATTGCGGAGAATAATTTATTATCTGAAACTCTATTGTATAGATATGAACGTTCTAAAGGATTACCTCGCCTTTCTGCATTTTTAAATGGAAATTATACCGGCAATAGCGAATCTTTCACATTTACTCAACAAGGACAAAAGTGGTTTGGTGCTGCGTTGTTAGGTATTAATCTCCAAATACCTGTTTTTAGCTCTCTTAGACGAAGTGCACTTTCACAAAAAGCTAAAATTGCCATGTTGCAAGCTGAAAATGACCTAACCGAAACACAAGAAAGAATTTTAATTGAAGTTAAAGCAGCAGAAAATGATTACAAACTAGCTGTAGAAAATTATTTCACAAATAAAGAAAATCTTGAATTAGCAACAAGAATTGAAAAAAAGAATCAATTAAAATATTTTGAAGGAGTTACGAGTTCATTTGAGTTAAGAGAAGCTCAGTTACAACTTTACAGTGCTCAAAATAATTATATCAAATCAATCCAAGAAGTGATTCAAAAAAAATTATCTCTTCAAACAATACTTAATACAACTCAATAAAATTATATGAAAAAAAATATTTATCTATTAGGACTAATTTTAGTCTTTTATAACTGTACTCAGAGCAATGATAGCGATAATAATTCAAACTCTTTAAATTCAAATAACTTAAAAGAATTAAATGAACAAAAAGCATTCTACACAAAAAAAATAAATGATCTAAATGTTGAATTAGAAAAAATAAATAATGCTATTGAAGATTTAGCTGTTACAGAGAAGAGAATTTTAATAACTGCACTGAAGACAAAAACCACTTTTTTTGAACACCAAATAGAAGTTCAAGCAAATATTAAAACCAGAAAAAATATTATGATTTACCCTGAATTTAATGGAAGGCTAATTAAATTAAATGTAAGTGAAGGGCAAAATGTAAAAAAAGGGAGATTATTAGCATTAATTGATGATGCAGGGCTTAAAGATCAACTTGAACAATCAAAATTGCAACTGGATTTAGCTAAAACAACATTTGAAAGAACAGAAAGGCTTTGGGAACAAAAAATAGGTTCTGAAATGATGTATCTTGAAGCAAAGACTAGATACAAATCAGCTTTTAAACAAGTTAGCCAAATAAAACAGCAGTTATCTAGGACAAAAGTTTATGCTCCATTCGACGGTATAATAGACGAGATACCAGCTAGATTAGGCGGTAATCTCGTCCCCGGAGTAACTCCTATTTTAAGAATCATTAATTTAAATAGCATGTATGTTGAATCCGATGTCCCCGAGAATTACTTACCAAATATCATAAAAGGAAGTAAAGCTTTAGTGACTATTCCTGCATTAAATCAAATACAAACAACTCAAATTCAACTGACTGGTAATTTTATAGCTCCAAGCAACAGAACATTTAGAATAGAGGCCCCAATAAAAAACTCAAACGGACTAATAAAACCAAATCTTAATGCTCGTTTAAGTATTGTTGATTATACTAATCAAAAAGCAATTCTGGTTCCTCAAAGAGTGATCAGAGAAGATGCTAAAGGTGAGCCTTATGTGTTTGTTCTTAAAAAACCTGAAGAAAATCAGGGATACACTACTGAAAAACGCAAAATTATTTTAGGAAAAAATAAAAAAGAAATGATTGAGATAACAAAAGGACTGACTTCTGATGAACTTGTCGTGGATGAAGGTGTAAGTCTTGTAGTTGAAAATCAAAAAGTAAAAAGAATCATTGAATAATGAATAAAGAATCAAAAACCACTAAAATTAAAGAATTCATTTTCTCTTCATGGGCTATAGAGCATAGAACGGTAATTTATGTAATCATGTCTATATTTTTTATTCTAGGGATTTCATCTTATTTCTCAATGCCAAGAGAAGCATTTCCTGAAATTAATGATACAAAAGTTTTTGTAAGCACAATTTATCCTGGTAATACAGCTGAAGATATTGAACGTATTGTAACCGACCCACTTGAAGAAGTCCTAAAAGGAGTTTCAAATTTGGTTGAAATACGTTCTACTTCTTCAGAAGATTTCTCAGTTATAGATATTGAATTTGATGAAAATATAACCATAGATGATGCTAAACAAAAAGTTAAAGACCTTGTAGATGGAGTAAAAGGCGGTCCTGACTGGCCTATTTTTAATAACGCTAAAGTAGAACCAAATATCTTTGAACTTGATTTTTCTGAACTTCAGCCTATTCTAAATATTAGCCTAATTGGAGACTATCCTATTGATCAACTCAAGGTTTATGCTGAAAGACTTGAAAATAAAATAGAACAATTACCTCAAATAAAAGAAGTTAATATCCGGGGAATTCAAATCTTTGAAGTTGAAGTTGCAGTTGATATTTATAAAATGACGGCTGCTAGAGTTTCTTTCAACGATATACTAGGGGCCATTTCACAAGAAAATTCTACTATATCAAGCGGCAATATAGTACTAGGTGGCCAACGTAGAAATATTCGTTTAACAGGAGAAATTGAAAACCCTGATGAACTTAAAAATTTTGTTGTTAAAACTGATGGTGGTCCAGTTTATTTGGGTGATTTGGCAAAAATCAGTTTTAAAGAAAAAGAAGCAACTTCATATGCACGTTCTTTTGGCGAAAAAGCAGTTTTACTTGATGTTGTAAAAAGAGGCGGTAAGAATCTTATTATGGCATCTCAAGATATAAGAAAAATTGTGGAAAAATCTCAAGATATAGGATTACCAAAAGATCTTGTTATTACAATTTCAAATGACCAGTCAAGTATGACATTAAACCAAGTAAGTGAATTAGTAAATAGCATCATTTTTGGAATTTTACTTGTTGTTACTGTTTTAATGTTCTTTCTAGGATTTAGAAACGCTTTATTTGTTGGTTTTGCTATTCCAATGTCTATGTTTATGTCATTTATGATCCTTTCTGCATTGGGATATACAATGAATACAATGGTTTTATTTGGTCTAGTGATGGGGTTAGGAATGTTAGTTGACAATGGTATTGTTGTTGTCGAAAATGTATTTCGCCTAATGGAAAAAGAAGGAATGTCAAGAATTCAAGCTGCTAAAGCTGGCATTGGAGAAATAGCCTTTCCAATAATAGTTTCAACCGCAACTACTATTGCTGCATTCGTTCCACTTGGAGCTTGGCCAGGCTTGATGGGTGAGTTCATGATTTATTTTCCGATAACTCTTTCTGTAGTGCTCGGTTCTTCTTTAGTAGTAGCAATCTTTTTTAATTCTATGCTAGTATCTCAATTTATGGAAATCAAAGAAAGACAAATTAGTAGTAGATCATTATGGAAATTGACATTCATCATGGGCGGTCTAGGTATAATTTTATTACTTGGAAATCCTAATGTTAGGATTTTTGGGAACCTTATGGTTTTAACCCCTATAATTTTTTGGATGTACAAGCTCTTCATTAAAAATTGGGCACAAAGTTTCCGAAATACATTTTTAGTGAGTCTTGAAAATAAATATCGTAAGTTTCTTGGATTCGCATTAAGTGGCTTTAAACCAATTCTTTTTTTAGGAGGAACATTTTTTTTACTTTTTAGTTCATTCGCATTAATGGGTATTTTTCCCCCTAGCGTTGAATTTTTTCCAGAAAACCAACCAAAACAAATTCTTGTTTTCATTGAATATCCCGAAGGAACAGCCATTAAAAAAACAAATACTACCACAAGTCGTATAGAACAAGAAATATTCAAAGTAATTGAAAGACCCGAATACAATGATGGAGAATTCAATCTTTTAGTTGAATCAGGAGTTGCACAAGTTGGAGAAGGTGCTGGAAATCCTTTCATTGACAATGGAAATACAAACGAATTGCCTCACAAAGGAAAAATAACACTAACTATGAGAGAATTTAAATTACGTGGTGGTGTTTCGAGTGAATCTTTAAGGAAAGATATTCAAAAGCAACTTGATGGAAAATTTCCAGGTGTTGCTATTTCAGTTGAAAAAGATGCAAATGGCCCTCCAGCAGGATATCCTATAACAATTGAAATTACCGGGGAAAACTATTTAAATCTTATTCAGACTGCCCAAAATATGAAAGACTACTTAAATAAAATTAATGTTTCCGGTGTTGAAGAATTAAAAATAGATGTAAACAAAAACAAACCCGGAATCCAACTTAATATTGACAGAGAAAAAGCTGGAGAATTAGGTGTTTCTACATCACAAGTCGGTCAGCTATTAAGAACCTCCCTATTTGGATCAAAAGCTGGTATATTCAAAAAAGACGGAGATGATTATGAAATCAATGTCCGTTTCAATAAACAAAATCGTTTCGATAATAATGCATTATACAATCAAAATATAATCTTTAGAGATCCTGCTAATGGACAAATAAAAGAAATACCCGTTACAGCTCTAATTGAAAGAGAAAATATTACAAGTTTTAACGCGATCAAACACAGACAGCTTAATAGAGTAGTAACACTTTATTCACCAGTTTTAGCTGGCTACAATGCAAATGCTGTTGTAGACGAAATAAAAAGTCTATTAAAAAATTATGATTTGCCTAAGGGAGTTAATTTTAAATTTTCAGGAGAAATTGAAGAACAAGAAAAGAATATGTCTTTTCTATCTAATGCTCTTTTAGCAGCTTTGGGTTTAATTTTATTGCTTTTAGTCTTTCAATTTAATTCAATTTCAAAACCGTTAATTATACTACTTTCGATTTTCTTAAGTTTCACAGGTGTATTTTTAGGATTAATAGCTTTCCAAATGCCTTTTGTTATATTAATGACAATGATGGGAATAATAGCTTTGGCTGGAATTGTTGTAAATAACGGAGTCGTTCTTTTAGACTATACACAACTGCTAATTGATAGAAGATGTGTTGAATTAAATTTAAAATCAGGAACACTCTTAGGAAAACAAGAAGCAACTCAGGCAATAATAGAAGGTGGAACAGCTCGTCTTCGTCCAGTAATCTTAACCGCAATTACAACAGTATTAGGTCTTATTCCGCTTGCTATTGGTTTAAATATCGATTTTTTCTCTTTGTTTTCTGAATGGGATCCAAGAATTTATATAGGTGGAGATAATGTCATTTTTTGGGGCCCTTTAGCCTGGACTGTGATATTTGGTTTGACTTTTGCTACTTTTTTAACATTAGTAATAGTCCCTGCAACTTTTTCAATAATTTATTCGATAAAACTCTGGATTAAGAAGATTTTTTAAACAACAATAATTTTACTTTACCAGTTTAGGATTTTTTATTTTTGAATATAATTTGATTTATGTACAGAACACACAATTGCAATAATTTAAAGAGAGAAAACTTAAATGAAAGTGTAACCTTGTCTGGATGGGTGCAAAAAACAAGAAATAAAGGCTTTATAATATGGGTTGACCTTAGAGATAGGTATGGTATTACCCAATTAGTTTTTGATGAAGAAAGAACTCCTGAAGAAGTCTTTAACAAAGCTAAAGCCTTAAATAGAGAGTTTGTAATTCAAGTAAAAGGAATTGTTTTAGAACGTGAATCAAAAAATTCAAATATTAATACTGGTGATGTAGAAGTTTTAGTGGATGAGTTAACTATTTTAAACAAATCTAATACGCCGCCTTTTACAATTGAAGATAATACAGATGGAGGAGAGGAATTGCGTATGCAATACCGATATTTAGATATTAGAAGAACACCAGTTAAAGAGAAACTTATTTTTCGTTCAAAGGTTTCGATGGCGGTTAGAAATTATATGACTAAAAAAGGATTTATTGAAGTTGAAACTCCTTATCTAATAAAGTCTACTCCTGAAGGTGCTCGTGATTTTGTTGTTCCTTCTAGAATGAATTCAGGACAATTCTATGCTTTACCTCAATCTCCTCAAACTTTCAAACAATTGCTAATGGTAGGTGGTTTAGACAAGTATTTTCAGATTGTAAAATGTTTTCGTGATGAAGATTTAAGAGCTGATAGGCAACCAGAATTTACTCAGATAGACTGTGAAATGACCTTTGTAGAACAAGAAGATGTTCTTGCACAATTCGAGGGCTTAATCAAATATTTAATAAAAGAAATTAAAGGTATTGAGATTGAAGAATTTCCGAGAATTAAGTATGAGGATGCTATAAAAAATTACGGAAACGATAAACCTGATATCCGTTTTGGAATGATTTTTTCAGAATTAAATGATCTGGCCCAAGGAAAAGGTTTTAAAGTATTTGATAGCCAGGAATTGGTTGTAGGAATTGCTGTTCCTAATGCGGCTAATTTTACAAGAAAAGAAATTGATTCGTTAATTGATTTTGTAAAACGACCACAAATTGGTGCTAAAGGATTAATTTGGGTAAAATTGAATGATGACGGAAGTTATAAATCCTCCGTTGATAAATTTTTTAATAGTTCTGACCTTGAAAGCTGGGCTAAAAGAACAGGTGCAAACATCGGGGATCTTATTTTAATTCTTTCAGGAGATGCAAAGACAACAAGACATCAATTAAGTAGTTTAAGGATGGAATTAGCAAAAAAATTGGGGTTAAGAAATCCAAATGAATTTGCCCCTGTTTGGATTACAGATTTCCCTTTACTTGAATGGGATGAAGAGACAAACCGCTTTCATGCTATGCATCATCCTTTCACGGCTCCAAAACCAGAACATATCGAAATACTGAATAAGAATCCTAGAGAAGTTAAAGCTAATGCATATGATCTAGTAATAAATGGAAATGAAGTTGGAGGTGGTTCGATACGTATTCATGATGGTGACTTACAAGCTAAAATTTTTGATCTTTTAGGTCTTACCTTTGAGGAAGCTAACACTCAATTTGGATTTTTGATGAATGCTTTCAAGTATGGTGCACCTCCTCATGGGGGAATAGCTTTTGGTTTTGATCGATTAGTAGCTATTTTATGTGGTGAAGAAACCATAAGAGATTTCATTGCTTTTCCAAAAAATAATAGTGGAAGAGACATTATGATTGAAGCACCTTCATATTTAGATAAACTTCAACTCAAAGAGCTTTTTTTGAAAACTACTGAAGACAAAGAAAATTGAAAAAAATACTCTGGTTTTTATTTGTTTTAACAATAGTTTCTTTGGGATTTGGTTTTTTCTATAAGAATTTTGTTGATTATAAAATTGGCGAAAAAATAATAGGTTTTAGTGTTTTTGGTGGGGTATTCATTTACCTTCCCCTTTTTCTATACCATCGTTGGAAAGGCAAAAATCTTAAAGATTATACTCTAAGTGAAGAGAACTTAAAAAAAATGCGTGATAAAATTTAAATTTATAATTAAAAACTCGCTGTAAGTCAATCACTTTCAATTAGAAAAATGTCATAAATACTGAAAATCCAAAATAATAAGATTACATTTGATAATAATTTTTAAATATAAGCATGACTGGTACAGTTAAATTTTTCAATGAGGCCAAAGGATATGGCTTTATTACAAACGACGAATCTGAAGAAGATGTATTCGTTCATATTTCTTCTCTAAATGGAATAACCCTTAAAGAAGGGGCTAAAGTTGAGTATGTCGAAGAAGAGGGTAAAAAAGGCAAACAAGCTTCCAATATTACTTTATTGTAGTAAATATCTTTCAAAATTTATAGCATCTTCGAGTTAAGATGCTATTTTTTTCTCCTGCTTGAAAAAAAATCATCTAAAAGATTTTTAGACTCATTTTTGAGAACTCCAGATGTGACTGCAGTTTTTGGATGAAATTGTACACCAGATTGCAAAAAACCTTTTTTTGGATCTGATGCTCCATAAACTAATCTATTTAACTGACTCCAAATTAAAGCTCCTGCACACATTACACAAGGCTCCAATGTAACATATAGGGTGCATCCAACTAAGTACTTCCCATTTAAGTAATTTGCAGCTGAGGTAATTGCTTGCATTTCGGCATGTGCTGTTACATCATTTAATCTCTGTGTTAAATTATGAGCACGAGCAATTATTTTATCCTCTACAACTACGATAGCTCCAACAGGAATTTCATTCTGAACTGCAGCCCTTTCAGCCTCTTTTAAAGCAAACTTCATAAAATAATCATCATTCAATTCCATAACATAAAAATACACATTCTAAAGAGTTGTCTGTTGAAAATCTTTTGCCTTAACTTTACCTCATGGATATTGAAAGATTTAAAAGAATTCAAACCCCCAAAGAGCTTCGTAAACTTTCTCCAGATTTGCTTAAATATTTTTCTGATGAATTAAGAAAAGAAATTATTAAAACTTTATCTACTGGTGAAGGACATTTAGGTTCAAGTCTCGGGGCAGTAGAATTAAGTGTGGCTTTGCATTATTGTTTCGATACTCCATTTGATGTATTAATTTGGGATGTAGGACACCAAGCATATGTTCATAAAATGCTAACAGGTAGGAGGAGTTCATTCAAAACCTTAAGAAAAAAAAATGGAATTAGTGGATTCCCAAAAAGGGAAGAAAGCGAGTATGATACATTTGGAACCGGTCATGCTGGAACAGCTATTTCAGCTGTTTTGGGTATGGCTATAAGTGCAAAACTTCAAAATAAAAAGAGACATCACATAGCAATTGTTGGAGATGCCTCTATAGTAAACGGTATGTCTTTTGAAGCTTTGAATCATCTTGGGACAACTAAAGCAAACGTTCTAATAATACTAAATGATAATAGTATGGGTATTGATCCGAGTGTTGGAGCTCTAAAAAATTATCTTACTAATATAAAAAAAGAAAATTCAAAAGTTCCTGATTTTTTTCAATCTTTAAATATAAAGTATGAGGGTCCAATTGACGGGCATAATTTAGAATCACTTATTTCGTCTTTTCAACGGCAGAAAAAAAAATCTGGTCCAAGAATTCTTCATGTTGTAACTACAAAAGGAAAAGGACTCCTTTCTGCTGAAAAAGAAAAAGTAATTTACCACGCTCCTGGAAAATTTGATCCTGTTACAGGAAAACTAAATCCCTCACCAGAAAACAAAAAAATTAAGTTTCAAAATATTCTTGGAGAAACATTACTTAATCTTGCTAAAAAAAATAAAAAAATTATCGCCATAACTCCAGCAATGCCTACTGGAAGCGGTTTAGTAAATATGATGAATAAACTTCCTAATCAATGTATCGATGTAGGTATTGCTGAGCAACATGCTGTTACACTCTCAGCTGGAATGGCAACTCAAGGAATGATTCCGTTTTGTGTGATATATTCTACCTTTTTACAAAGAGCTTATGATCAAATAATTCATGATGTAGCCCTTCAAAAACTACCTGTAATATTTTGTATAGATCGTGCAGGAATTGTAGGTCATGATGGACCTACTCATCACGGTGTATTTGATATCGCTTACCTTCGTGGAATTCCAAATATTCAAATCGTAGCACCTAGAAATGCTAAAATTCTTCAAAATTTAATTTATACAGTGCAATTGGGTATTAAATCTCCACTAGCCATTCGATATCCAAGAGGTTTTAGTGAATTAAATGAAATATCATTTGACTTCAAAAAAATTAAATGGGGACAGGGAAAACAACTAAAAGAAGGGGATACTATTGCAATATTAACAATTGGGACTTTAGCTGAAAAAATTGATTTAGCAATGCTAAAAGTTGAAAATTCAAAAGCATTTGCACATTTTGATTTATGCTTTATCAAACCTTTAGATGAATTATTATTACATAAAATATTTAAAACCTATAAAGCAGTTATTATTTTTGAAGAAGGGATTAAAAAAGGGGGTGTTGGAAGTGCAGTACTAGAATTTGCTGCTCAACACGCATACTCAATACCAATAAACACAGAAGGTATTGATGATCGATTTGTTTCACATGGTAAAACTTTTGATTTATTAAATGAAATAGGACTTGATGTTGAAACTATATCAAATAAACTTAATTTGTTATTAAATAAATTGTCGGGATAATGCATTGTGTAATTTAGTTTTTAAATTTAACCTAAACGATTCAATGAATTCAGGAAAACGTTTATTTCTTCTTGACGCCTATGCATTAATTTTTAGAGGATATTATGCTTTTATCAAAAACCCTAGAATTAATTCAAAAGGAATGGACACCTCAGCAATTATGGGGTTTACTAACTCTCTTTTAGATGTTATAAAAAGAGAAAAACCAGATTACCTTGCTGTATGTTTTGATAAGGGAGGGTCACATTCAAGAACAGAACTATTTAACGAATATAAAGCCAATCGTGATGAAACACCAGAACCTATAAGCCTTGCTGTTCCCTACATTGAAAAACTTTTAAATGCAATGCATATACCCATTGTAGTTAAGGAGGGATATGAAGCAGACGATATAATTGGTACCCTTGCTAAACAAGCTGAAAAAAAAGGTTATCAAGTATTTATGGTGACCCCTGACAAAGATTTTGCTCAATTAGTTTCAGATAATATTTTCATGTATCGTCCAGCTAGAATGGGAAATGGAATTGAAATTTGGGGAATCCCAGAAGTATTAGAAAAATTTGAAATTGAAAGTCCTATACAGGTAATTGACTACTTAGGTATGATGGGTGATGCAGTAGATAACATACCTGGAATTCCTGGTGTAGGTGATAAAACTGCAAAAAAATTTCTCAAAACTTATGGAAGTATAGAAAATCTTCTCGAAAATGCTCACGATATTAAAGGTAAGTTAGGTGAAAAAATTGAAGCTAATAAAGAGCAAGGGCTATTATCTAAAGAACTAGCGAAAATAATATTGGATGTACCTGTAAATTTTGAGCCCGAAGATTATAAGTTTAAAAAACCAGACCAATCTAAAGTAAACTCTCTTTTTGAAGAATTAGAGTTTAGAAGAATTGCCGAAAGTTTTAATAAAATCTTTTTTGTTCAAGAGGAAAAAAACAATGATAAAAATCAAATAATTAATGAAAAATCTGATAAAAGCTCTTTTAAGTATGGACAGCAGTTTGATCTTTTTGCAGCCCCAGGAAGTGGCAATGTAGAAGAAATCACTGAGCAAAAAAATATTAAAAACTATGAACATTTATATCAATCAGTAAACACTAAACTGGGAAGGAAATTATTACTTGATAGCCTATTACTAGAAAATCAGGTTTGTTTTGATACGGAAACCACATCATTAAATGCGCTTAATACTCAATTAGTAGGTATTGCTTTTTCATGGTCGCCAGGAAAAGGATATTATTTATCAATGCCTGAAGATAGAGATGAGGTTATTTTTATTTTAGAACCCTTCAAGAAATTTTTTGAAAACTTAAAAATTGAAAAAATAGGTCATAATCTAAAATTTGATCTTAAAGTATTAAAACAATATGGTATAAATGTAAAAGCTCCATTGTTTGATACTATGATTGCTCATTATTTGATTAATCCGGATATGAGACATAGCATGGATGTTTTAGCAAAAACTTACTTAAATTACAATTCACAACCCATAAGTGATCTAATTGGTAAAAAAGGTAAAGATCAAAAAAGCATGCGAGACATTCCTTTGCATGATCAAACTGAATATGCGGTAGAAGACGCTGATATTACTTTACAACTAAAATATCATTTCGAAAAAGAAATGGAGTTAGCAGGGACATACAAACTTTTTAAAGAACTAGAACTCCCGCTTGTAGAGGTTTTAACCCAGATGGAATGTGAAGGAATTAACTTAGATACCTCTTTCTTGGAAACCCTATCTAAAGAACTTTTAGAAGACATCGAAGCATTAGAAAAGAGAATTTATTTAACGGCAGGAGAAAATTTTAATATTGCTTCACCAAAACAACTAGGTATAGTTTTATTTGAAAAAATGAAGATTGTAGATAAGCCTAAAAAAACAAAAACCGGTCAATATTCTACTTCAGAAGATATATTATCTGTTCTTTCGAAAGAACACCCTATTGTTTCGGATATTCTAGATTGGAGATCTTTACAAAAACTTCAAAACACATATGTAGATTCGTTACCCAAAGAAAAAAATTATAAAACTGGAAGAGTTCACACTATTTATAATCAAGCAGTTGCTGCAACAGGAAGATTAAGCAGTAATAATCCGAATCTTCAAAACATACCTATTAGAACATTACGAGGTAAACAAATAAGAAAGGCATTTATACCAAAAGATGAAAATCACGTACTTCTTGCTGCTGACTACTCTCAAATTGAACTTCGAATTATTGCTGCACTTAGTAAGGATAAGGAAATGGTTACTGCATTTCAAAATAATGAAGATATACACACAGCGACAGCAGCAAAAGTTTTTCATGTTCCAATAAATGAAGTTACTAGAGAACAAAGAAGTAATGCTAAGACAGTCAATTTTGGAATTATTTACGGTGTCTCTGCTTTTGGATTAAGCCAACAAACTAATTTAAATAGGGCACAATCAAAAGAGCTTATAGAAACATATTACACTACCTATCCAAAACTTAGATTATATATAAGTGAACAGATAGATTTTGCAAGAGAAAATGGTTATGTAAAAACTGTTTTGGGAAGAAGACGTTATCTTAGAGATATCAATTCACAAAATGCTATTATTCGTGGAGCTGCTGAACGTAACGCAGTCAATGCCCCAATTCAAGGAAGTGCAGCTGATATAATTAAGCTAGCTATGATTGCAATTCAAAAAAGATTGTCAAATGAGAAATGGCATTCAAAAATGCTACTTCAAGTTCATGATGAATTGGTTTTTGATGTCCCAATTTCAGAGTTAGATGAAATTAAAAAAATAGTAAAATATGAAATGGAGAATGCATTTAGTCTTGATGTCCCTTTGGTTGTAGATATTGGTGTTGGGAATAATTGGCTTGAAGCGCACTAGTTTTTTATAAATAGTAATCAATAATTTTGATAAAATATTTTCGAAGTGTAATTTATAATTGTACATTTGCACCCCGTTGGATCGAAGTTCAACTATTATAATAAATATTATTGTGAATACGCTAAGTTATAAGACTATATCTGCAAACATAAAAACTGTAAATAAACAGTGGATAGTGTTGGATGTAAAAAATATCACACTTGGAAGAGCAGCATCTGTTATTGCAAATTTTTTACGTGGTAAATACAAAACAAATTACACCCCACACGTGGATTGTGGTGACAATGTTGTCATAATAAATTCTGCATTTATTACCTTAAGTGGAAACAAATGGGATCAAAAAGAATTTGTTAGACATACGGGTTATCCTGGTGGACAAAGAATTTTAAATGCTACCCAGGTTCACAATAAAAATAACACACGCCTTGTCGAATTTGCAGTAAAAGGTATGCTGCCTAAAAATAAATTAGGTGCTAATCTTTTCAGAAATCTACGTGTTTACCCTGGAGCTGAACATCAACAAGAAGCACAAAATCCAAAACCAATTAATATTAACGATTACTTATAATGGATACTGTACACACAATAGGCCGAAGAAAAACATCTGTAGCAAGAATTTTTGTTACAAAGGGAAAAGGCTCTATTTCAATAAATAATAAAAAATTTACTGACTATTTTCCTACCTCAACTTTACAATATAAAGTCCAACAACCTTTTATTTTGACAAATACAAAGGACAATTACGACTTAAAAATAACGGTTAAAGGTGGGGGATCTAATGGCCAAGCAGAAGCAGTTCGCTTAGCAATTTCGAGGGCACTGTGTAAGATAAATAATGACTTCCGCTCTGAACTTAAACCAGAAGGCTTATTAACGAGAGATCCTAGGATGGTAGAGCGAAAGAAATTTGGTCAGAAAAAAGCAAGAAAAAAATTCCAATTCTCTAAACGATAATTGGTTTTGTTTTACATAAGTAAAACGAAGTTCATTAATTTATAAATCAAAAAGTTGCTTAAACCGCTAAGGCGGAAATTAGTTTAGCATCTAAACAAGTATATTATACTTGTTGCTATTCAAAAGGAACGTAAACTAAAATAAAATGGCAAAAACAGAAGTAAATGACCTGCTTAACGCAGGAGTCCACTTTGGACACTTAACAAGAAAATGGAATCCCAATATGGCTCCTTACATCTATATGGAGCGTAACGGAATTCATATAATCAATCTTTATAAGACAGTAGCAAAAATTGAAGAAACCAATTCTGCATTAAGAAAGATTGCAGCATCAGGAAGAAAAATTTTATTTGTTGCAACAAAAAAACAGGCAAAAGATATTGTTGCTGAAAAAGCCAAATCAGTAAATATGCCCTACATAACAGAACGTTGGCCAGGAGGTATGCTGACTAATTTTGTTACAATTAGAAAAGCTGTAAAAAAGATGGGGGCAATTGATAGAATGAAAAAAGATGGAACGTTCGAAACCCTTTCAAAAAAAGAACGACTTCAAGTTGAGCGTTTAAGAGGAAAACTAGAAAAAAACCTAGGCTCAATATCAGATATGACCCGTTTACCAGGTGCTATATTTATTGTTGATACTACTCGAGAACATATAGCTGTAAAAGAAGCTCAGAAACTCAAGATTCCGATATTTGCAATGGTAGACACAAATTCTGATCCTAGAGATATTAATTTTGTCATACCATCAAACGACGATGCATCAAAATCAATTGACAAGATTTTAGATCTTATTACTGGAGCCGTTAAAGAGGGTTTAAGCGAACGTGAAAAAGAGAAAGAAGGAAACACAGAAGAAGATCTTAAAAAAATGGAAGCTGCTGCGAAACCTGACGAAGATAATTTAAATATTGAAAATAATACTTCGCAGAAAGAAATTCCTTCTAAAGAAAATGAGAATAAAAAAGAATAATAAACCTAATTAATAAAAAAAATAAATTGTGAAAATTACTGCATCTGAAGTAAACAAATTACGCCAAGCAACTGGCGCAGGTATGATGGATTGTAAAAAAGCTCTTGTTGAAGCTGAAGGGGATTTTGATAAAGCTGTTGAGAACCTTCGTAAAAAAGGACAAAAAGTCGCTGCTAATAGAGCAGATCGTGATTCCTCAGAGGGTGCTGTAATTGCAAAAGTTAACTCTATTAACACGGTGGGAATAATAATTTCATTGAATTGTGAAACAGATTTTGTTGCAAAAAACGAAACCTACATTTCTCTTGCTAACGAACTAGCTGAATTAGCTCTTAATTTTGAAACCTTAGAAAGTTTTCTTAATGCTGAATTTAATGGTATGAGTGTTTCTGAAAAATTAACTGAACAAACTGGTATTATAGGTGAAAAAATTGAAATTGGTGGATTTAAAACTCTTAACGCTCCATTTGTTGGATCATACATTCATGCAGGAAACAAAATAGCAACATTAGTAGGATTATCCAAAAACAATGATAGTTCTGCTGATGTAGCAAAAAATGTTGCAATGCAGGCAGCAGCAATGAATCCTATAGCTTTAAGTGAAGAAGAAGTTGACGCTTCAATTGTAGAAAAAGAAATTGAAATTGCTAAAGATCAATTACGTCAAGAAGGTAAACCTGAAGCAATGCTCGACAATATTGCAAAAGGAAAATTAAAGAGATTTTTTAAAGACAATACTTTAATCAACCAAGCCTACATTAAAGACAATAAAATATCAGTAATAGATTATGTCAAATCGAATGGAGATCTTGAAGTTACTGGATTTGAGCGTTTAGCACTTGTTTAAACTAAATTCGTTAATAATATAAAAGCACCTTAAAGGTGCTTTTTTTTATATTTAATTTATGACAAAAAGAAGATGTGATTGGTGTAATGGTAATCATTTATACGAAAATTATCATGATATTGTGTGGGGTGTTCCTGTTTTTGAAGACAATATTCTATTTGAATCATTAACACTTGAGATTTTTCAATCTGGATTAAGTTGGATTACAATATTAAAGAAACGTGAAGGATTTATTAAAGCTTTTGATTCATTTGATATATATAAGATTGCCTCGTATGATATTAAAAAAGAAAAAGAACTTATTGCAAATACTAGTATTATAAGAAATAATTTGAAGATAAAAGCTACTATAAACAATGCAAAAGCTATTATAAAAATTCAAGAAGAGCATAATAGTTTTTCAAAATACATTTGGAATTATGTTAATAATGATCCTATAATTAATAAGTTTAAGAGTCTAAACGAAGTACCAAATAATACTCCCTTAGCAGAGAAAATATGTATTGATTTAAAAAAAAAGGGATTTAAATTTATTGGCCCTACTATTATTTACTCCTTTATGCAAGCAATAGGTATGACAAATGATCATCTGATTTATTGTTTTTGTCATCCAATGCAATTAATTAAAAAGGTAAATCGTCGTCCACTTCATTAGCGTCACCTTCAGCTGGTTCAAAAGAAGTTGGTGTAGGCATAGGAGGCATTTCATTTGAAGAATCATTTTCTAATGCATCAATTCTCCACCCCTGTATAGAATTAAAATATTTAGTTTCTCCTTCAGGGTTAGTCCATTCGCGACCTCGTAAATTAATCCCTATTTTAACATTTTGGCCAACTTGATAGTTATTTAATAATTCACATTTGTCTTGGATAAATTCTATTAATATTTGTTGGGGATACTGTTCTTCAGTAGTAATTACAACTTCTCTTTTACGAAAGCCATTGTTACCATAGGTTTTTGTTTCGTCAATCCATTTAATTTTTCCAGTTACTTCCATGGCAAATCATAATTATATAAAGTAAAAATATGAAAAGTTTTTAGGGCTGGCATACGCTTTTCATTTAATTTATTAATTTAAAATATATTAGCTTAAAACTTTTAAACATGAAGCTAATTAATCTATTTAAATCAAAATTCAAGAATTTTTGGCTGCTTTTAGTATTTATTATTGTATCGATAATACTATGGAATACAAATAATCTGTTTAATAGTTTACGTCTTGAAGAACGAAACAAAATGAAGCTTTGGGCAATGGCTCAAGAAGAATATATTAAAAATCCAACATTAAGTAATTTAACTTTCGAAGTTCTTCAAAGATCTGGTGTAAACCCAATGATTCAAGTAAATGAAAATAATAAAATCATTGAAATTAGAAATGTAAAATGGGACGAATCAAGACAAGATTCAATCGAGTTATATTATATTTTATCAAGATTAAAAAAAGAAAATGAGCCAATTTTAATTAGATATAGTGACGAACAAGGAAATCTATTGGTAAATCAAAAGCTTTTTTATGGAAATTCATCAATTCTAAAAAAACTCCAATATTATCCCTTGGCCCTACTTTTGATTGTTTTTCTTTTTGCAGCCGTACTTTATTTTGTATTTAAAACAGCACGAATATCAGAACAAAATAGACTTTGGGCAGCGATGTCAAAAGAAACAGCCCATCAAATTGGTACTCCATTAAGTTCAATTATGGGGTGGATTACTTTGCTTAAAGAAAAAGAAAAAAAATCATTACCAATAAATGAGATTGAAAAAGATGTCGAGCGGCTTAATCTAATTACTGATAGATTTTCAAAAGTAGGTTCTAAACCAGAACTGAAACCATTAAATATTACTTCGAGTATTCAAGAAACACTATCATACTTAATAAAAAGGAGCTCAAAACAGATTTTATTTGAAATTGACATACCTAAAAAAAATATTATAATTCCTTTCAATCCACAATTGTTAAGCTGGACACTCGAAAATTTAATTAAAAATGGAATTGATTCAATGAAAGGCAAAGGAAAACTTTGTGTTCAATTAAATGAAAAACGAAGACATGTTGAAATACTAATATCAGACACAGGATCGGGAATAAAAAAAGAACTTTTGTCAAAAATTTTCAAGCCAGGATTTACAACTAAAACAAGAGGATGGGGGCTTGGATTGTCACTTGCAAAAAGAATTATAGAAGATTTTCATTTGGGAAAGATTATTATTTTTAAAACAGTTTTAGGTAAGGGAACTTGCTTTCAAATTTTATTGAATAAAATTTAAACTAATGCTTTAAGATTTAAAATAAGATGATATTGAAACTGCAATCTCTTTCATTTCTTCAGGACTTATTGAAACTTTTTTATTAAATCGTATATCATCCATTTCATTTAGTGGAATTAAGTGAACATGAGCATGTGCAACTTCTAGGCCAATGACAGACATTGCAACTCGATTACACGGTATAACTTTTTTTATAGCTAAGGCTACTCTTCTTGAAAAAGACATTAGTTCTAAATATTCTTTTTCTGGTAAATCAAAAAGTTTATCTACTATTTTTTTTGGGACACAAAGCACATGACCCCTGGTATTTGGATTGATATCTAAAAAAGCAAAACATAAGTTGTTCTCTGCTACTTTATAACTAGGAATTTCCCCTGAAATAATTTTACTAAATAATGTTTCCATTACTCTCTTAAAATAGAAAGTATTTCTAATTCAATTTTACCACTTGGTACTGAAATTGTGGTTATTTCTCCAACTTCCTTTCCTAAAAGTCCTTTACCAATTGGTGAATCAACTGAAATTTTACCAGATTTTAAATCAGCTTCACTCTGGGCAACAAGAGTATATTTCATTTTGACACCACTGGCTTTATTTTTGACTTCTACTGTTGATAATACGAGAACTTTGGATGTATCTAGTTCTGATTCATTAATTAGTCTTGCATTAGCTAGGGTGTTTTCAAGTTTTGCTATTTGCATCTCAAGCATACCTTGGGCTTCTTTCGCAGCGTCATACTCAGCATTTTCACTAAGGTCTCCTTTATCTCTTGCTTCAGCAATAGCTTGAGAAGCCTTTGGACGTTCTATGTCTTTTAGCTTATTTAAGTCAGAACGAAGTTTTTTTAATCCTTCTTCGGTATAATAAGATACTTTACTCATAATTTATACGTTTTATACATATAAAAAAACCTCCTTTTGGAGATTAATATTCAAATATAAGCATTTGGAACAATTGTCTAAAATTTTCAATAAAAGTCAATTATTATTGCTTTTTTTTATATTCATAATGTGTGGTAAAGAACCTCTTCAGAGAAATCCCTATTTGGTTGATATTCGTTTTCAAAGGGATTTAAATTTATCACTCCCACTATATAATGGATTAAATTATGTTGGTGGTAGTATGTTAATTCCTGATTTAGGAATCAATGGAGTAATAATATTTAATCTAAATAATTCTAGTTATCTAGCATGGGAGGCAACTTGTCCAAATCATACGCCTAGGGATTGTTCTTCACTATCTATTGAAGGAGTAATGGCTGTATGTAGCTGTGAGGAATATAAATACAGTCTTGCAACAGGCCAAATACTAAACCCAAATGAAAATTTAAACCCACCCCAAAATTTACTTTTTTATCAAATTCAAAATTTAAATGGTACATTAAGAGTATTTAATTAAATAATAAAAGTTTTAAATGGTTAAAGAACCTATTCAACTAATTTATTTTCAACTAATTATAATTTGCTTTCTTATTTATCCTTCATTAGGATATGGCCAACTTCTAGATTTAGATTATGCAAAACAAAAGAGAGAAGAAAGTAGCTTTAAAGCATACTTTATAAGAAGTGGTATTATTTCTGTAAGCAGTTTAAAACATATAGATGTAACTGCAGAATTAAGTAAATTAAAATATATTACTAAAAGTGGAATTAATTTAGACTTAACTATATATGGAACAGAAACTATATGGAAGGGGAATCGTTCTGATCAACTAAACACTTTTGACTTTTTAATGAATCCAATTGGGGGTGTTTTAAACGGAAGTTTTTTTTGCAACTATCCAATTAAAAACAGTGATTTTTTTAATACAAAACTTTCAATAGGTTTTGGG
>CEWG01057612.1_pt1 | contig 27891 bp, 29 predicted proteins | sample 361411 | NCBI WGS metagenome assembly CEWG01 (sample SAMEA2622173, study PRJEB7988) | marine metagenome | biome: marine biome (ENVO:00000447); feature: surface water layer (ENVO:00002042); material: "saline water (ENVO:00002010), including plankton (ENVO:xxxxxxxx)" | depth 5 m | reverse complement strand
ATTTTATACATTTGAAGATTATAAAAAAATTATAAATGGAATATCAGAAAATCCTAATTATGATTTATATACAACACCCTGGATTGTGTTCTGGAAAAATTATAATTATATAGTTACTGGAAAAGACGGGAAACAAATATGTGGATATCCAGAAATAGCTATTAACTTAAATAAAGATGTAAAATTTATTAGATGTAGGAGACCAAATTCTACAAATTGTAAACAATTAGATGCTATATGTTATCATATGTGTTTTGTTTTTGATAAAGATGAAGATTGTTGGAGTAAAATTAATACATGGGGTCATAGTCATCAATTTAACACAACAGAATGGTATAATAAATACTGGCTTAATTGGACACCTGAATTAAAAAATATTCATCCAATTCAACCAACTGCATGGCATCAAACAATTGAATTTAAAGGTGAATTGCCAGAAGTTTTGCGTTGAATGTAACTAGCATTGATTATGTATATAATTATTATATATGTACTCAAAATTTTTAATATACCCTTCTTTTGAAAAATGATTATCATCTGATAACATAGTAGGTCCGTACAATTTAATTATTATACTTGGTTCATAAATGAATACATTACTATTATTTTTACAAAAATATTCAATAGTATCGAATATTATTTCTCTGTTTTTTATGAACATATTATCATTGCTATACATTATATTAGGACGAAAATGTGTTTGAAATACTATTGTCTTTGATGAATGTATAAGATTACGTAATTCATATAATTTTAATAATAATTCTTCTCTAGATAAAATTTTTGTATCATATTTTTCAACTATATCATATTCTCCAGTTTTATTATTTTTAAGTTTACATAATTCTTCTTGAACAAAAAAACCTTCTTTACAATATGTTTTTATAGAACATATCTTAAATATATAAATATCGCTGATTTCAAATTTATCTTTTATGTCTTTCAATTTGTATGAATTTCTATGAGAATCATTTTTATAGTTAATAATATGTTTCCAATATGTTGTTAAAAACAAACTTAATATTTTTTCTGGAATTGTAATCTCATGTTTTAAATATTTTATAAATTGAATATGCTGTTCTATATCATGTAGTTTACCCATAAAGTTGTTTCCTATAAAGTTACAATCCATTGAATTTAATGCATATACTTTATTATTATATTCATATCCAAAAGACGATAATAATCTACAAGAACCTAAAATAAATATTTTATATATATATTATTATAAAATATTTATTAATTTCCGTTAAATCTTAATATTTTTATATCCGAGAAGTTAATTTCGTGTAATTTTATATGAAATTCATGTATAGTGTGGCTATTTGCTGCAAAACCATTATTATTATGTTTTTTTGATAAATTAATTATATTTTTATAAAAATTACTATTTATTTGAAAGTAATTATAAAGTTCATCATACATATTGGCTATTTTTTGTATAATTTTTTCATTTGAAAAAAACCAATGGTCTGAATATCCACTATGAAAATGATCCCAATGTGATATATATAATTTGTTTGTATCAATTTCTCTCATATCAGGTAATATTAATTTTGTGGGATTACATTGATTCGTATTTTTTTTTAATCTTATACAATTATCAAATCTACACCATATAATTAAATCGTATTTTGTTTCATCTTCTAATGCCATCATAATAGATTGTTTTCTAGAATACATAAAACTGAATATTGAATCTAATGTAATGGGATATGGAAATATATTTTTATCTAACGTTTTTTCAAATATTAAATTGTTAGCTGTTAATTTATTTCTAAAATTAATTTGTGGTTCTATTATACATTTTTTACATTGGGGATATTTTTGTTTTATATTATTTTCAGATTTTGTATCAAAAGAATGAATAAAAATATCTAATGAACTTTCATTATTTATACGATTAATAATATTATTATATATATAATTAGTTTCTAATAAATTATCATTAGTTTTATTTGTAAAATATCCAGATATACATAATCCTATTTTCATATATTTATAATTTAATAAAATATATTAAAAACATTATAATATTATTAAATATAATGGAATTATCTAATAATATAAATATTTATAATGAAATACAAGCAACACATCAAAGTATTTATGATTTTTATAATAATTTTATTTTTTCAAATGATAATCGTGTATTTAATAAAATGATAAAACGAACTGAGTTATACTTAAATGTTAAAGATATTGTGGGAGATATTTTAGAATTTGGTGTATTTAAAGGTGCCTCAATAGCACTATGGTGTAAATTAATTAATATGTATGAACCAAATTCTATAACTAAAGCAATTGGATTCGACTTTTTTAACCCAGAACAAGTTGTTGATGAATTAGAAGGAATAAATAAAGCAATGATGAGTGATGTTGTAAATCGTGTAGAAAAAAATGATTTATCATTAGAAGGAGTTAAAGAAAAATTGTCAGTATTTGATTCATCGAAATTTAAGTTAATAAAAGGAGATGCTGTATCCAGCTCATCTACATTTCTTACTAACAATCCTGGTTTAAAAATTAAATTATTATATATGGATTTAGATGTAGGTGAACCAACATATGAAATTTTATTAAAATTGTGGAATAATGTATCTATTAATGGTATAATTGTATTTGATGAATACGCATATCACCAATGGGATGAGAGTGTAGGCGTGGATAAGTTTTTAAAAACAATTCATGGAAAGTACGAACAATTTCCAACAGGTATTTATTCTCCAACATTTTTTATTAAAAAAATTTATTAAAAAAAATTAATATATTAATTTTATTTAAATGATATTTTAATTATTAAAAATATCATTCAGATAAGTAATAATTATAATATTTCATTAAATTTTTCATAAATTTAATAGGAAATACTGGGTCCAATAGTTTGTCGCCAGATTCGCTATTAAACCATACACATACAAAAAATGGAAAAATACACAGGGCATTCTTAAAATCCTTCATATATGTATCATATGATATAGAACGTGATTCGTTTTGTAATTTATAGTAAAAATTTACAACTAATTCGACTGTCATTATATCAAACTCTATACTTTCAACTAACATAAATACAATATCGCTTACTCCCTTATTTAAATGTATGTATTGCCAATCTAAAAATATTGGTTCAGTATCATTTTTATAAAATATATTTGGACTTTTCAAATCTCCATGACAAAAACTCAACGGAAAACATGACGCTTCATCGTATATTTTGTCAATATTATTGTATATTTTCTTAATTATATTTTTTTCATTGTTGTTTAAAATATACTTAACATTATTTTCAAATATTTCATATCGTGTATTAATCAACTCTTTAAAATATGATATTTCATTTATTTTTTTCAAACACTTCATATTTGGTATTATATCATCATTGGTTTCAAAACGAAATGTCTTGTGAATATCGTGTATATGTTTTACCACATTCAATAACAGATATATATTTGTATTTAAATTTATGTTAAACGAACCAGAGTATTTATTTAAATCCTCTAATAAAATAGCATCCTTATGATTATCTTTAAACGAACCAAAATATTTTGGAGTGTTTGTGACTAAATGTGATATTTTGTTGTAAAAATAGGTTTCATTTTCATACATATTTAATTTTATAGCAGTGGATGACAGCTCATTATCAAAATTACTTATTTTGAGAACAATATTTTCACACGTATTGTTAACATAATGAATGTTATAACTATTTATGTCGCAAATATATCCTGTTTTTAAATTATTACTATTTTTCCTAATACTTTTTATTGGAATGGTATTTATAGATTGTCTTATTTGTTTTGTATAATCTACAACACAATTCTCATTAGAATTCATATAAAATTGTATTATATTATTTAAATTCAAGTTAATATAATCATTATATTTAAATTCATGTACATTAATAATTTCACTACAAGAATTAATGTTTTCAATTAGACATATATTTTTGACATGTGTTCTTTTTGCGCTACAATAACCAGAATAACTATCTTCGAATATAAATACATTTTCTTTATTTGCATTAAAATACTCAATCGCCTTTAAATAAGGTTCAGGATCTGGTTTATGATGAATACAATCTTCCGATGCTATAACCAAATCTACATATTTATCTAATCCTGTATATTTTAGAATATATTCAGCAGCCTTTTTATTACAACTAGTAACTATAGCTATTTTATGATTTTTATTTTCTATAAAAAAATCAAGAGTCCCATTAAATAATATTTGCTGTTCTTTTTGTAAATATTCTATAAATAATTCATCCTTCTTTTGTGAGATTTCAACTATTTTATCAAGTGTTATTGACGAATCAATATAACTCATAAAAGTATTATCACTTTTTCCTTTAATAAAATAATCAAAAAATATTTTATCACATATAATGTTATATTTTTTTAACAATTCACTCCATACCTTAACATAAATAAAGTCAGTATCCACTAAAGTTCCATCTAAATCAAATAATAAAACATTTGTATTTTTTAAATAATTTTCTACATCATTTGGTGTACCTAACGAAACAATACTATTGTCTTTTAATTCTATACCATGAAAAATATTCTGTTTTTTTATCATTTCATTTATTACACAAGATGTATATGGTTCATTATTAAATACAATATTTTCGTCCAATATATATTTACAATACTTACATAAAATTTCAATATTTTCAAAACAGTAAGCTCCTGTATTTGCATTGTTGGAAATCTTCTCCTTTTCTTTTATATCGGTTATTCTTGAATATTCATCCATTTGTATGTAAGAATATATTGGGTTTTCATTTTCTTTTACACTATAAAATACAGCATTATTATGGACACTATTTCTATAAATATCTATGATATCTTCCTGATAAACTGTATCGCAATCCAATACAATATTCTTGTTTGAATTATTTATACCATTATTCATTCCTTTTAATCCTAAATACAATGTTTCAGCAGCACCTTTTGTATCTCTTGACAATGATATGAACTCTATTAATGGATATTTATTTTTTATAACTTGGGTAAATTTATCCCTTTCCAATATCGTGTTATAAATTATATAAATTTTATCATTCTTTCTAATATTTAAATTGTCTAAAACATAGAATATCATTGGCTTCTCAAAAATGTCAATTAATGGCTTTGGTTTAATATACCCTTTATTTTTAAATCTTTCTCCTTTCCCACCAATAGGAATAATTATATTCATTATAAATAATATGAATAAAATTATTATTAGTATTTATCTTATTTTACAACTAATTTTGATGATATAAGTCCATTCATTTGTATATCTAAATCTATAGGATTTATATCTAATCCACGCGAATACCATATAAATTTATGATGCCCTTCACGCTCACAAATATTTTTTTTCCAATATGATTCATCCAACATCCATTCATCAACCCAATAGTCTCGAGTATCATTGATTGTTTTACAATAATTTAAGTACGTATCGATTGTAATAGGTGAAAATGCTTTTTTTATACTTTTATGAAAAATATACATTTGGTCGTCAGGATTTATTACAACTTTATCATTATATTGTATATCACCAGTTCTAATACAATTTACCTGACATGACATTCCGTGGGTTAAATCTATAGGTGGACCACTGTATTGTCTGCATCTACTATTTATTTTGCTTTTAGACAACTTAATTAAAAAATTATTATTTATTGTTGTTTTTAGTATTATTTCTGGACGAATTTTAATATAATACTCATATTCATCGTTAAAATTATTAACGACATAACATACTTTTGCTAATTGAAATCCATCAAATTTAAAGTTATATGTTACATCATTTGAAATAATATTATGAACTCCACTAATACATGTTGCTATATCAACATCAATATTATCACCCTTTAATGGATTAATAATTTTATCGTATATATTGTTTAAATTATTTTTCGATATATTATGTGATATAATCATTAATAAAACCCTCATTATAATAAATTACAATATTATTTTTAACTATATTTTAACTATATTTTAACTATATTTTACAAATTGGTAATTATTTTTTCACAAACATTATTGCCGTATGGATTAGTTATAACATTATTTATTTTTTCATCAAAAAAAGTTATATTATCCATTATATTAGTATCAATTAATTTTCCTATTCCACATTCTATGGTTTCTGGTCTCTCTGTTGTATCTCTACATACTAATACTTTTTTCATTGCACAAACTGCTTCTTCTTGTAATCCACCGCTATCTGTAATAATACCACTAGAATTTAAAATTAAATGGTTCATATTTTCATAATTTTGTGGTTCTAATACATTAATATTTTTATTTAATATGTCTTTACTTTCAGGTAATGATGGGTGGGAAATATAAATAAATTTATAATTATTTGATAATATATTTAATTGTTCCCACATATTTTTCATTTTATCACCTCTATTTTCTCTACGATGTAAAGTTACCACATAATATTTTTCATTTTTTTTTATTAAATTTTCAATATAAATATCAGGATTTGTATTTTTTTGTATATAACTATACATATCTACTATTGTATTTCCTGTTAAATATATATTTTCTTTTATATTTTCATTTTTTAAATTTTCATATGCTTGTTTAGTTGGACATAAATGAATACTTGCTATTTGTGAAATTAATCTTCTATTTATTTCTTCTGGAAAAGGACTATATTTATTATTTGTTCTTAATCCTGCTTCTAAATGTATTACTGGAATTTGAAAATGATAAGCACTTAATGCTAATGAATATGCAGTAGTTGTATCTCCTTGAACAATTATATTTGAAAATTTATTATCATTAAATAATTCTTTTGATTTTAATAATATTTTACTTGATAAATCATTTAATGTTTGACCGTGTTCCATGATGTTTGTAAATATAAAATCAGGATTTTTAATAAATTTATAAAAATCTTTTATTAGATTTTCGTGTTGTCCAGAAAAAAGAGTTTTAAATTTAATATTTTTTTCTTCAAATTTGTGAATTAATGGAATTAGTTTAATTAATTCAGGTCTTGTTCCAAAACAAATTAAATACATTTTTATATTTAATTTGTTTTTATGTTTATATTAATTATTAGTTATTAATTCTAATTTATAATTTTCTATAAAATATTTTTCTACATTTGACCTTAATTCTTTGCTTGTTGTTTTAAAGGAGGCATATTGATCAGCTGCTAAATAATTATTAGTAATATCACACATATCTTCTTTTGTGATTTGTATTCCTGTATATGCAGGAATGTTTCCTAATATTTTTGATGTAAAACATAAATGCATATCTTCTCCTGTATCATATGTAAATGGTTTAATAGAAAACATGTAATATAACCATTCTTTTTTAAAACACCATATATGACCTACAAAATCAACTAATATAGGACTATTTCTAATACCGATCTCAGGTGGTTGTTTTAACACATCTTTGTTATTATTATTTATAGCTATTCTACCATTACCACCAATAATACCATTTAATTCTATACATTGTTTTATATAATTTTTTAAACAGTTTCTTCCTGGTATAATATCATCATCTAATACCATACATATATCTACTGGAAATGTAAAACATGCTGCAAATCTTCCAAAAAATTTTGTATTAAAATCACTATGAATATGTATAAAATTAAATTTTTCTTTTAATTTACTAATATCTCTATGATTTTCATTTTGAAATACAACTATATAATCAGGTTTTATTGTTTGATTATTTATTGCAAATAATTGTTTTTCAAGATGATTTCTTTTATATTGTGTTAAAATAACTAATAATTTCATTTTATTTTTAATAAAAATATTATTTATTTTTTAAGTAAAATAAAGTATATTTGTAATAAAAATATTATTTATTTTTTAAGTAAAATAAAGTATATTTGTAATCATGTTATTCCAACAATTCTTACTATGAATATTTCGTTGATACCATTCATAACAAGCATTTGACATTTCTTCCCATTTTTTTTGTGGAATTATATTTACTTTATTCTTAAAATCCTCAACATTTTTAACTTTTAAATAGTGAGTATTTTCAATTAATGGTTCCATATAAGATGATGTAGTTACTTCTGGTGTTACTACTGGTATTGTTCCAAACGCCATTAATTCAACTTCTCTATGACATTTAGAACCATACCCTCTTAAACATAATCCATATTTTGATTCACGTAGTTTTAGTAAATATTCTTCGTGTGTAAATTTATGTTTTTGTCCTTTTGTACAATGATATTCACTTAACACATTATTCCATGATTTATTTGTTTTACGATATTTTTCTTGTACACTATTTTCAAAATTACCAATAAATATACTTTCAATTTTTCTTTCATTATAAGATAATATTCCTTTCGTTTTAAGAATATTTTCTAAAAGTATTGGTTTACGAGGCCAAAAAATCCATGGTTTAATATTAATATTTGGTATTACTTTTTTTAATTTTTCTCCTTCAATATTAATATCACCATTTCCTAATAACATTATAGAACTATTAAATATTTCTTCATTACACCATTCTAATGTTGGGCGATCATAAGTTAATATATTTGGTTCTAACCAGCAATGAATAGTTTTTTCATCATATTTTATATCTACATCCTTATTTTGTGCTCTTAATAATATTGGTAATTCTCTATAACTATCATTATTATGTTGTCCCCTTCCTATTAATGGTTGTTTTGGTATTCTTAAAATCCATTTATTATTAATTATACGATATATAATTGTTAATATTTTATACATTTTAGCATTATTTAAATGATTAATTATTAAATTATTAAATCTATAAATTTTTAATTGTTTATCTGTAAAATGAGTATGGATACATTTTAATGGTTTATTTTTATAATATAATTTATCATTTGATTTTGATGATATATAAGAAGCTATTTTATCAGGATTATCATATGATAATAATAAACGCCAACACTGCAAATTATAATTTTCACCAAATTCAAAATAAGAATATTTTTTTACTAAATCTTCAATTGATGCTTGATCATAATATCTTGATGATTTTGTAAATTTAATCCAATCAATTGGAATATTTTTATTATTAGTCCATAACATTCCACCATTATAATATCCTGTTTTATCTACATATTCGCGTGTTATAAATTGTGGTGATACACCTAATGATTTAGTATTATCAATATCATTAATTATATCTGTTAAAACTATATCACTATCTAATAATAATGTATCCTTTTCAAATTGTAATGCATACTTTATAATATTTGCTTTTGACATTTGAAAATCAGACCATAATCCTCGTTGTTCCATAATTTGACGATTCATTCCATCATATTTATCCAATTCAACAAACCATGTAATTTGTAATCGTGGTTGTGGAGTTATATTTTCTATAATATCTTTAGTTTTTGTATCAGAAATAATATAAATTTTTTCATTTGGATGATAAATTGATAATGATAATAATAATCCTGTTAATTCATGTGCACAATTTGATGTACATATTGTTGAAAAACTAGAAGGTTTTATCATTTAAATTATTTTATAAAATATATTTAAATATATTTTTAATATAATTATTAATAATGTCTTATAATATTGCCTTATTAATTCCTACAACTTCCAAAGATAGACCAGAATGGAATACTATTAAAGATGCATATTTAATTAATTACACATTAAAAACATTTTTATTAACTTATAATAAAGAGCATAATTATACTTTTTATATAGGTTATGATAATGATGACAGGATTTATTCTGATATTAAACAACACGAACAAATTTATAGGTATACAAAGGTTTTTAAAAATATAAATTTTAAATTTATAAAATTTAATATTGAAAAAGGGTTTTTAACACAAATGTGGAATTTTTTATTTAGGGAAGCATATAATGATAATAATGATTATTATTATCAATGTGGAGATGATATTAAATTTAAAACAAAAAATTGGATTAATGATTCTATTAATGTTTTGAGAAAAAATAATAATATTGGTATTTCTGGACCTGTTAATAATAATGATGCTGGTATATTAACACAAGTAATGGTATCAAAAAAACATATGGAAATATTTGGATATTTTTTTATAGAAGATGTAAAAAATTGGTGTTGTGATGATTGGATTAATGAAGTTTATAAACCTAATAATATATTTCATTTAAGAGATCATTATTGTGATAATTGTTCTGTAATTGATAAACCACATCAATATAGATATGATATTGATAACGATCCTAATTTTTTTTATAAAAGAGGAGAATTAGGAAAATTAAGAATGCTAGTTATAAATATTGCAAATTCACAAAAACATTTAATTAAATAATACTTTCAAATAAAAATAAAATTTGAATTTTTTTATTTATATAAAACTAAATTATATAATTATGTATAATGATGTCACTTGTTGATTCATCTTTTGATTTCAATCAATTTATTTTACAACCTCATAATCTAGAATTTTATATTTTAAATTATTTTGTAGCAAATAACAAAAATATTCAAGATAAAATTAATAAAAATTTTAGTTCTGAATTAATTTTAAATTTAATTAAATTAATTAAAATTCAACAATTAAAGTATCAGTTTTTATATAATCCTCAGCCTTATCAAAATATAAAAAACAGACACTATCAATATCTATTTGAAGCAAAGAAAGAAGCATATAAATCAGATTTAACACATCAACATGGTTGTATTATTGTACATAATAAGAAAGTAGTTGCTCGTGGACATAATATTACTCATGATTTTGAAGAAATGAATAGTATTCATGCTGAAATTGATGCATTAAATAATTTAAATAAAATTGTTAAGTTTAAAAATAAAAGGATTAGAAAGAATTGTTGTTTGTATATTGTAAGAATAAAGAAATGTGATGATACATTAAAGATGTCAAAACCATGTAAGCATTGTGCAGAAAGAATTGTTAAATCCAATATTGGAAAGGTATATTATTCTGTTAATAATAATTTTGTTGATGATATGATATGCGAACATCTTAAAAATATTATTTAAAAAATTATTTAATAAATTAAGTATTAGAGATTTTATCTCAAATTTATGGAATGTATAATTCTAAAATTAAAGACAACTTGATTTACAAATTTAATTCTTATTCAAATCAAACATCTAGTAACAAAAAAATACTTTATAAAGAAAATTTAAATTTAAATGAAAAATTAAATAATGCAAAAAATAGAATAAATGCTTATTATGAAAATAATTGTGCGTTATGGGATAAATTTAAAAAGTTCTCAAATGAATACGAATTTGTTTATACATCATCATCTATGAATGATTATAAAAATATTAGTAATATTTATCCAATTAGTAGAAGTTATTTTAAATTATGGGAAATTATTTACGACTTTAAAGATATTCTTGATATTAATAAACTTAATATATGTGAATTAAAAACTGCTCATATTGCTGAAGGACCAGGTGGTTTTATTGAATGTATTTACAAATATATACATGATCATCTAAATAATGATATTAATTTAAATAATTTGGAAATTTATGGAATTACTTTATTTTCAAATTCTAATAATATTCCAAAATGGAAAATAAAAAAAAATATGATAGATAGATTTAATATAAATTTAAATAAAAAAGAAGATGGTAATGGAGATTTATATTCAATTGATAATATAAATAAATTTATCTATAATGTAGAAGAATCTAGTTGTGAATTCATAACCGCTGATGGAGGATTTGATTTTAGTTGTAATTATAATACACAAGAATCAGATTTTTTATTATTTTTAATTTCTGAGATTTATATTATTTTGAAATTATTAAAAAATAATGGAAATTGTTTAATTAAAGTATATGATATTTATTCAAAAATTAGTATTAAAATTTTATATATATTAACATTATTCTTTAAAGATGTATATATTATAAAACCTTATACAAGTCGTCCTGCAAATAGTGAAAAATATATATTATGTAAAAATTTTAATAATTTAAATGAATTAGATGATAATATTATATCATACATTGAAATGTTTAAAAAAATAATAATAAATAAAGATTTAAATATTTTACATGACAATAATATTGTTCCTCCATATGATTTAGTTGAAGATATATTAAATTACAATAAATGGTATACAGAAAGACAAATAAATTATATTAATAAAACAATAGATTTAATTGAATATTTTAATAACAATCCAAATGAAAATGAAAAGGATTATTTAAAAAAATTATATAATCATAATAAAAAATATTGTTTAAATTGGTGTTTAAATTATAATATATTTTGTAAAAAATAATTATTTTTTATTCTTTTTATCTAGCATAGGTTTGACATATGTATCAACTAGTAATGAACCTACTGCAACTTCACCGTCTTTTTGAGAAACTTTATTATTTTTGATATTATCTGTTTGTTGTAACATATAATTTAGTATTTTTACATCATTTAAATTATTATTATTCAAATCATTATCAATAATTATATTATATAAAAATTTATAATCTTGTTGAATATATTTATATTTTTTTAAATAATTTAATTTTTCATTTTTATTTCTATACTTTTTACAATCAATTATAATTTGTTTAATATCAAGAGGTTCAATTTTTTGCGGTGGTTGTTCCATTTTATTAATTTAATTTATTTATTATTTAAATTATTTATTATTTAAATAAATATATTTTATTTAATTAAAATTATGAGTAATAGTTCCAATAGTAATTCTTCAACTGTTTTATTGGATCCTCCACCATCATTATCTAATTTACCATTGTTGCCAGGAAATAACCCTAAATCTAGAGAATATATTCCACCTCCGCCACCAACTCAATCTAGTCCACAACCATCTGTATCACAATCACAAATTAATACTAAACCATTAAAACGAAATAATAATGTAACACCAAAACAATTAGGTAAACCTAATCAAAATAATCAAAATAATCAAAATAATCAAAATAATCAAAATACACAAAGAAATACTCGTAGTAAAATTAATCCAAATTCATCTCCAATGAATAGATTTCTTAATAATCCTACAACTCCATCACAAGCAAATATTCCTAATAATGCACCAAAACTAAATAATAATAATAGACCAAAATTAAGTAGAAATTTATCAAAAACAACTAATAATATTCCAGAACCAAAACAAAATAATAATAATAATCTACCAAAACCAAAAGCAACTATTAACTTACCAAAAGCAACTAATAACTTGCCAAAACAAAGAACAAATAATAATATACCAAAACCAAAAGCAACTAATAACTTACCAAAAGCAACTAATAACTTACCAAAAGCAACTAATAACTTACCAAAAGCAACTAATAACTTACCAAAAGCAACTAATAACTTACCAAAAGCAAGTAATAATATAAAAAAAAATAATAAAGTAAATAATACACAAAATAATACAAATAATGAACAAACATTTAATTCATTTTCTGTTCCATTTCCTAAGTTAGAATACAAATTACCAGATAGATTTAAAAAAATTGGAGATATGAATACAAGTAATACAGCAAAAGCAGGTGTTGCAATTGGAAGTGTTATAGTATTAATATTAGTTTTTCTTTCACTAATTTTATTAACAAAGTGAATTATTTGTATCTAATGTTTTTTTAACTAATGGTTTAATAGATGGTAAAGATTCAAAATACATCGTAATTAAATACAATATTATTGAATATATTATATAATGTGTGTCAATTAATCCATATAATCCTAAAAATGTTAAAATACAACCAATATATTGTGGATTACTTAATATATTATATGGAAATGATGTGATCCATTTAGTTTTATAACCAAACTTATTTCCATAATATACGCCAGTTATTCCTAATTTACTGTAAACTGACATATTTAAAGTTTGACCTGTTAAAATTAATAAAATTTTAATTAAATTTAGGTTTAATAAATATGGGATTAATGTTTTATTTAAATAACTAATTATAAATATCAAAGTAAATTGTAATAATTTTTGTAAAACACATAAATAATACATAACACAAACAGGATTTGAATTAATATTTTTTGTTAAATTTATAAATTTTTGTGGAAAGTTCCATATAAAAAAATATAAAGAATGTGAGCTGATAGTAACTACATATAGTAGTGGATATAAAATAGATAACATTTTATTAAAAAATAATATTAAATTTTAATTAATTCTAAATTTTAATTAATTCAAATTTTAATTAATTCTAAATTTTATTAAATTTTATATTATTTATAAATTATATTTTATTATTTAAATAATTTATATTAGTATAATTAAATATGAGTCAACTTAACTATGGATTATATGAGTTTGAAAAATATGGTTATATGGAAGCACCTCCTCCTAAATTAAATGGAGGATTATATACTGGTGAACCATTTAATGGTGCCCATGGTAATTATCCTGTTAAACCAGATGCAGTATATATGACTAATGAAAATTTAAGAACTGCTAATGGACCTGTAGAAGGATTATTTCATTACCCAGGTAATAATAGACCTGGTAATAATTCTCAAAAAATGACAGGGGTAAAACAATTTAGTAGCAATACTAATATACAATGTTTAGATGATAACACAGTTAATAGTACAAGGAGTCAATTAAGTAAAACAATTACAGTAACTCCATATGATGCTGATTCTACAACAAATTACAGTTCAAATAATTTCTAGATATAAATTATTGATTATCATCTTCTCTTACACTATTTAATTTAACATCTTGGATAATTGATAAAATTCCTTTAAATGACATACCACTTGCTGTTAGTACAGGAACCATTGTTCTGGGAGTATGTATCATTAATTCTTTAATATTATCTATTTCATCTTGATTTAGATTATTATCTAAAATAAAATTATCTAAACTATCTTCACTTTGATGAATACTAGTTGATGGAGAACTAAATATATTATTTTTAGAATTCTTCTTTTTACTCAAAAAAGAAGGTCTTTTACTAGATTGAAACGAATCTTCTCCATAAGTTTTTATAATCTCATTATTGATTAATTGTTTAAGTTTATCTATACTATCTTGATTCATTCCATTAGATAGATCAATATAAAATTGATTTTTGTACATTTTAGATAACCAATTTTCATTATTATTTTCTAAGTATGGATATCCCTTTTCTAATAATACTAATAAGAATTTCTTTTGTTTTCCAATAACTAATTCTGATTCTGTTTTACAATTTTTAGAATTTAAATATGCTCTAGATAAAAAAATAATAACTACAAATGAATTTTCAACTGCATCACTCATGGCTTCCATTATATTTCCTTCCATTTCATTAATATCAATCCATTTTGTAATATTTGGAAATTCTGCATCTAATAAATCATATATATGTTTCACATTATCTTTATTATCCCAACAATATGAAAACATCATATGTAGTTGTTCATTATTATCAATTGAACTATTTATACTCAAACTTCTTAACCTTTTATCATCTGTCTCCATTCTTATATAATATTTGGAATTTATTACTAATTACTAAATTTAAATTATTTATAAATTAATTAAATATTAATCTATAAATATTATTTGTGTTTGTTTTTTATATATTTATGAGTAATTTTAATTTTATCACATTTAAAAATTTATCAGAATTAGAAAATAATGAATTTTATAATCTTCATTATGAAATAAATAATCAAGAATATATTAAGGAAGTTCATAAGTTTAATCAAAAATATATAAGTAAAAAATATATAAATAAAAAATATATAAATAAAAAAAATAAAAAACAAAAAATAATAAAAAGTAGATTATTAAATAGTTTAATTAAAATTGATAATAGTATAAATATTTTTTATAATGAAATTATAGATTTTAAAAATTTTATTAATTCTAATTTAGAATGTAAATTTAAAATATAATTATTTAAATTTAATTTTTTCATTATCAATTAATTTTTTTATTTTATTAAATTCGCCATCTAATACTAAACCTATATATTGTTTAAAAATTGAAGCATTCTTATTTCCATTTGATAAATAAAATCCATATCTTGCATATTTTAAAATAATATCTTTATTATTTGTCTTTCCAATTTTCATAGGTAAATTTATTAATAGTTTAATATCATCCTTTTTAATACTCTCTATATCTTTTCCAGTTGCTTTTAAATATGGTACTAAACTAATATATTTATTTTCATCTTTATTTTCCTTTTTGTTAAATTCCTCAAATTGAATTACAGGACCATATTTAGCAATTCTAATTATGTATTTTTTGTTATCTAATTTTATTTCTTTTTTATATGATTCTAATTTTATTTTATCTGTTTTTTTAATTTTAACTTCTGTACTTTTTGTTAATTTAGAGAAATCCTTATAGAATGAATTCATTACATTTAAAAATTTTTTATTTCCATTTGCTATTTTATCAAAATCTTCTTCAATTTCAGATGTAAAATTACTATCTACAATTGGAGCAAATTGTTTTAACATAAAATTATTTATTTGTATTCCAACATCTGATGGAACTAATTTAGATTTTTCATCGGTTAAATTTCTTTTCTCTTTTTCTTCTTTTATTTTTTTATTTGGATACAATATATAATTAACATATTCTTTAACATCTCCTAGCATATCTTTCTTTTCAATATATCTTTTATCATATAATTTAGAAATAATACTTGAATAGGTAGATGGTCTACCAATACCATCACTTTCAAGTGTTTTTACTATTGATGATTCACTATATCTTTGTTGTGGGGTTGACCATATATTCTTTGCTAATATGTTTATCATTTTTAGAGATGATTTTTTATTTGTTATATCTTCTATGAATTTATCAATATTAAAATTTGCATCTGCTTTTTCACCATATAACTTTAAATATCCTTCAAAAAAGTATATTTTAAATTTACCTACAAAATATTCCATTTTTTTAAATGACGAATTTTGGATATTCAAACTTATATCATAAAATCTTGCGGGTTGCATTTGTGAAGCAATAGTTCTTTTCCAAATCAAATCATATAATTTTTTATGTGATGAATCTATATTTTTACCTTTTAGATCAGATGACTTTGTATTTATATTACTTGGTCTTATTGCTTCATGTGCTTCTTGTGAATTTTTAGATTTTTTATTATGTTGATTCATTAATAAATAATTATCTCCATAATTATTTTTTATAAACTTACTAATATTTCCTAATATTTGGTCTGATAAATTATAAGAATCTGTTCTCATATATGTTATATAACCAGCTTCATATAAAACTTGTGCCATTGCCATAACTTGTTTTATAGATGATTTAAGTTGTCCTGATGCCACTTGCTGTAATGATGAAGTTATAAATGGAGGAGGAGGTTTATTAGATCTTACAGATTTATTAATATTATCTAAAACATAATTTGGACTCATATCTTTAAGGAACTTATATGCCTTATCACTTGAACTAAATTGCTTTAACTTATTATCAACATTAAACTTAGCATCTTCAATATCATATTTATCAATTTTAAAATTACCAGCAGACATATAATATGATTTTGATTTAAATTTATTAATTTCATTTTCTCTATTTATTATTATATTTAATGTTGCAGATTGAACTCTACCAGCAGATAATACTGTACTAGTATTAAATGTTTTCCATAATATAGGACTAATATCAAAACCTACAATTCTATCAATAAATCTTCTTGCTTCTTGTGCTTGAACTAGTTTCATATCAATTTTTCTTGGATGTAGAACAGCATATTTTAATGCATCCTTTGTAATTTCATTAAATGTAATTCTTTTATAATTTTTTATTTTAAAGTAATCTTTTATATGCCATGCTATTGCTTCTCCTTCTCTATCACAATCTGCTGCCAACCAAATTACTTTACTTTTTTTAATACTGTCTTTTAATTGTTTTAAAACTTTAACTTTAAATTCATCATTTAATGCAGTTTCATATATAGGTTTAAAATCATTATCAATATCAATTCCTTTATTTTTTTTTTGCAAATCTCTTATATGACCAAAACTAGCAATAACATTAAAATTACCTAATTTTTTTAATTCATCAATACTATTTAGATAATTTTTAATTATTTTTGCTTTTGCATTTGATTCTACTATAACTAAATTATCGTATTTACTCATTTACTTTAAATATATAAATTTAAAATAATTTATATCAAATTTTTAAATTATAATAAATAAAATAATGTCTGCTTATTTATATTCGGTAATAATTATATTATTAATAATACTAATATCATATGTAATTATTAGTACTCTAAATGTTAAAGAAAACTTTGAATTACCTATTCGTAGTATAGTACCTTCAATAACCAAAGATGATTTAAAAGAAAATATTACCAAACCATTAAATAATATTGTATCAAATATATCAACTAAATCAAGTGCTATAACTAATAATTTAACAAGTATATCTAACAATTTAACTGATATTAATGGCAAACTTAATTACTTAACTGGTTATTATTCAATTAAGAATGATGATGATGATGATGATGAAAATGAACCAGATGAACCTAAATTAGAACCACCACAACCTACTCAACAAGATACAAATAAAGCATATCAAGATTTATTACATAAAAATAAATTAGAATATGAAAAAGAAATTAAGGAAGGAAAATCACCTACATTTACAACACCTGAAATATTATTAAAGGATAGAGATGGAAAACCTCTTGCTAGTCAAAAATATTTAACTCCAGAATTTGCACAAAAATTATCTGCATATATGGCAGATTATAATAAAAAAAAACAAATTTATGATAATTATCAAAAAAATAAAAAGAAAGATGATAAAAAAACACCTAAAAATCAAGTACCAAGAGATTATTATAAAAAATCATTTAATGTTCCAACCCCTGAAAAGTTTACATCATTTGAATTTATTGAGGGTTTCAGATATTAAAATACAATTATATTATATTCTCATATTAAAGTTTAAGTCTCCTAAGACTTTGTTTCTCTACTTTTCCTCTATCAGTAAATATCTTTTCAATTTTTTCATAATTAGTTTGGTCATCTCTAAATAAATCACTTAATTTTTCTTTAATTATCTTTTGTGATAATGGTTCTTTAACAAATACCTTTTTATACCTAATAACACCTTGTTTTGTATTTAAATCCTCAATATTATATTTTGCCATAAAGTCCAAAATTTTTTCATTAAGTTCTTTCTTCTTTGTTTTTCTTTGCTTACTTGCTGCTTCAAGTCTTTTAAGTTGATTATCTAAATCCATCCATGCTTGTACATTATCCTTAAATTCTTCTAATAATGCTTCATTCATAGTTTCTACTAAATCTGTATTAGTATTATCTAATGCTATATCATTATTCATAATATTATCAACTAATCCATTATGCTGATTCTGATTTGATAAATCATTTAATGTAGCATAATTTCTAATTAAATCATCATTCATTTAAAAAAAAATATTAAGTATTTTTTTAAATATTTTTATTAATAACTTTTATTAGTACGATTTAATATTTATACTATTAATTTTGTATCCTTATAATTAATTTCTATATTATTACTTGAACTGTAACTTGAATTATTACTTAAATTATTAATTGATTTTTTATTTAATTTAGTATTTGATTTAATTTTTTTTTTATTTGGTAATACTTCTGTGCCATTAAATTTACTTTTTTGAAATAATTTATTATTTTTTAATGATGCCTTAAAATTTTGTTTATATTTTGATAAATTATTAAATTTGCTTTTATATGCATCACTTATACAATTAAATTTATCATTATGCTTTATATTAAATGTACTATTTATTGTTTCTTCTAAAACATTAGTTTTATTTAAACCAGTTAAATATTTTTTATTACCATCTTTTGATACAAATATAGTTGTAGGATATGCTTTAAAGTCTTTTAATGTATTATTAAGAAATTTAGATTTTTGTTTAAAACTTAAATATTTACTATCTAATTCAATTACCTTAATTTTATTTTTATATTTTCTTGAAATGACTTTTTTAAAATTATTCCATGTTTCACTAAAAAATTGTTTTGAGGTATTACACCATGTTGCATGAACCAATAAAATTATATTTTTTGTTTGTGTAATTTGTTGTAATTTTGTTAATTTATTTGGGTTATTTAGTATTAAAGTCATTACTAATATATATTAATTTTATTAAATTAATTAAATTATTAATTTTTATATTAATTTATTTTAATATATAAATAAAAATGAATGCATTTTTTAGTAATAATAATAATCAAACTTATGATTCATCAATAAATATTAATTGTGAGAATATTAAATATTTAGAGTCTAATTATAATGAACTTAATAGAGATAAATTAAATACAGCTATCAATTGTTCTGCAAATAATACAAGAAGTATTAGAAATGTCGACGATGAAAGACCAATGATGTTTCCTGAATATAGATATACTTATCTTAATTATTGTACACTAAAAAGCTTAGATGGTTATGTTGTATGCAAAGATTGTAAGAGATGCTCATATAATAAAAATGTTAAAGTTGTTCCCTAGAATAGTATTATATAAAATTTCATATTTATTAAGTTTTAATATAAACTTTCTCTTTTTGGATCTTTATATCTAAATACTCCTTTTGGTCTTTTTTCAGTAATATAACCATATTTCAATTCACCTTCTTTTTGTAACTTGTTATAATGTAATGTGCATAAGTTATCTTTATTTTTACACCTTTTACATCTTGCACCTTTACCATTATTCCATACTCTTGCTTCACATTTCATATTATCACTTATATTATTATTATAATTATTTACTTTTACAATCTTTAAATTTTCAGTTTGACTTGTAATTAGTTCAATTGAACAAGAATATTTTTCAATTAATTCTTCTTCATTTAAATTATAATCATTTGCTATTTTTTTTAATAAATTAATTTTAATTTTATTAATTTCATTTTCAAATAATCCAAATATATATAATGGTAAATTATTCAAATCCATTAATTCATTAATTTATAAATATATTAAATTAATAAATTCCAATCAAATTTTAAATTTTTATTTGTTTACAAACTTTTATTATATTTAAATCAAAATCTAATTTACCAATATATTTTTTAGTTTTAAAATCATATACTTCTCTTTTTATGCAATTAAATAAATAATCTTTATTATCCTTTGTAAAATATTCTAATTCTATATAATTCTTTTTATCTTTTAATATTTGTTTTGGTAAATTTATTTTATTATTTGTTATTTTAATGATTCCATATTTTAATTTATTTTCTTCATTTTGTCTAAAATGAGTTTTGCAAAAATTACCACAACTCTTTGAACGAGTGCACTGTGTCACTTTATTATCTTTGAAAATATTTGCTATACATTTTTCATTATTTGATGTTGTATTTTTATTTAATATATCATTCAATTCTTTTTCTAAAAAATCAATAGGTATATCATATTTATTTGATATATAATCAATAATAATTTTAAGTTCTTTTTTTGTCATATGAATTCATTACATAATTTTTAAGTATAAAAATAAAATTCAAAATTTTTTCATATACTAAATACTGAATTTCTACGATTAATCCTATTACTATTTTTATTAATTTCTTTAAGGAAATTTTCATAATTATCTATATCTGTTTTTTTTAAATCTGACATATGTAATGTTGAGTCTTTGCGATATGTTTCAACCTTAATCTTATTACATTTTAAACAAAATATATTTATAATACTACATAAATCATATGATTTAACTTCTAATTTATTATCATTTATATGGTATTTATTTAATATTTTATTCGGAAATACTGGACTTTTTAATAATAATGTATCAATCTCATCATTAATTTCCTTAATAAAAAAGAATATGTTTTTATAAATACAATAATCTTGATTACAATCATAAATTGTTTTTTGTGTACTAATTTTCTTTTTTAATATCTTAAATTTATTTGAATGATCATAATGTTCTTGTAGAGTTTCTGCTAATTTAAGATTTTTATATGTATTAAAAAATACAGATAATAAAATATTTATTATTCCACAAACTAAATATAAATATTCAGATATACTATCCTTATAATTAACTAAATCAATTATGCCTGATAATAGTGTGGCAAATATAAAAAATTTTAAATATTTTTTATTAAGTATATTTAAAAAAACATAAGATTCCAAATGAAGATTATAATAGTAATCACATAATATTACTGATTTATTTATTTCTTCATCTTGTTTATCTTTATTACCTACATCTGTTTGTATTTTATTTAAATTTTGACTACTACCTAATATTAATGAATTAACATCCATTTTACTTATATTTACTAATATTTATTTTTTTTATAAAACTATTTAAACGAATAACTCATAAAATATATAATAATTATTTTTTTTTATTACTAATATGGTAAGTATTAATAATGAAACATATTATAAAGATTTTAATCTAAATAACAAAAATAAAATAATTCATTTATCAGATATACATATTAGAACTGGTAATTTTGAGAGATCAAGATATAATGAATATATGTTTGTTTTTAAAAATCTAATTAATTCATTAAAATTAATAGAAAATTTTGATAAATATATTATTGTTATTACAGGTGATATATTTCATAATAAAAGTCAAATTGAATCTTCTGGAATATCATTATTTACATATCTAATAAATGAATTAACAAAATTAACACAAGTATTTTTAATTATGGGTAATCATGATTATAGACAAGAATATATTAATGAACCTGATTTATTATCTGCTTTATTAGGTAATAATGAATTAATAAATACACAATCAAATTTATTTTATCTTAAAAAAACTGGTATTTATATTGTTGGTGATATTTTATTTGGATTAGTTGCTATAAATGACACTTTAATTGCTGGCGATACTTCTGGTAAAGTTGATAATTTACCAGAATTTCCAGATTGTAGCAATTATGATAAAAAATATAAAGTTGCATTATATCATGGAATTATAATTGATGATAATAATAGCTTCTTCAGTAATAAAAATATTGGAATTAATGTTGATTGGTTTAAATCATATAACTTTGCTATATTAGGAGATGTTCATTCTCAACAAGTTAATAATTCTAAGTTAATTAATGGGATATATGAATATAATGATATTAATAATACTAATGATACTAATAATACTCAGAATATTATTTGGGGTTATTCTGGTTCATTAATACAACAAAATTTTGGAGAATCAATTGATAAGCATGGTTATTTAATTTGGGATTTTGAAAATAATAAAGTAATTCCGTATGAAGTTGAAAATAAAAATGCTTATTGTACCTTAAAATATACTGATAATTGGTATATTAAGATTAATCATAATAAAAAACCTTATATTCTATTTGAACAATTTATAAATGATTATAAATATTTTAAGAATCTTAATATTAGATTACTTAATAATACATCAAATGAAAATACACTACAATTAATTAAATTACTTAATGAAAATAATATTAATTATAATTCATTTTTTTATAATAATATCTTACAAACAGATTTACAAGTAGATGCATCTGATAATATAATTGAAAATTCTGGTACAACAAATAATGATAAAATTGAATATATATTATCATTTAATAAATTAGAAACCTGGTTTAATTTAATACAACAAAACATAGATAATAATAATTTAGATATAGGAGATTATGATTGGAAGAATATGATATATAATTTAGAAAAATTAAAAATTAATAGTTCAAATATTCCAGATACATTAAAAAAAAATGTAGAAGATAGAAATAAGAAAATATCAAAACAAATTTCAATTTATAATGATACAAGAGAAGACAGTAATAATATTAAGTCTTCTTTAAATTTAATTTATATGGAATGGGAATGGATATTATGTTTCAAAGATAATTGTTGGTTTAATTTTAAAAATATGAAATCTAATGTTACTTTACTTAATGCTGATAATGGTTGTGGAAAATCTAGTTTTCTAGAAATTATTTGTCTTATATTATTTGGTAGTTCATTTCCATCTAGATTTAATAAAACTTATTCATCATCTATTATTTGTTTTCAAAAACCTAAAGGTTCTAGATCTAAAATTAAATTAGTATTTGAATGGAATAACAAAAAATATTTAATATCAAAAACATTTGAATATCAAGTAAAAGATAAAAATAAACTTAAAACAAATCCCGAATTATTTATTTTGAATAATTTTAATGATAATGAGGATAATTTAGTTAAATTACATTCTGGTAGTGAAGTTGATAAATGGATTACTAGTCATATCGGCAATATTGATTCATTCTTATTAGCATCTATCTATACTCAAAATTCTGATAATGATTTCTTTAGTATGAAATATAAAGACCAAATGAATTTACTTGATAAAGCATTATCTATTACTCCTATAAACGAGTTATTAGAATTATTTAAACAAGTACAATTATCATATAAGGATATTATAATTAGAATTGAAGCTATATATATGGAATCATGCCAGAATGTTGAAGTAATAGAAAAAGAAACACTTGAAGATTTTAAAAGACAATATTTAGAATCTAAATCAAATTTAGATATTTTACAAAAAGATTTACTAGATAAAATTAATGAAATTTCAAGTATAATTAATATATCAGATATTGATAAAAAATATTTTACAAAAGATGATAATGAAATTGATGATATTATAAAAAATTTAAAAATTGAAATTGGTGATGATATTGAAGATATTAATAACTATTATAGTAAACAAGGAGAAGTTAAATCTGAAATTAATAAATATTTAAAATTATTTCAGCAATATAATATTAATATAAAAAATGGCATCAGGAATGATAGTGATAGTTGTATTTTGTTTGACAATTATGGGAGTTATTCTGGACAGAATAATTTATCGTTAAATATTAATTATGATGATATAAGAAAAATTACATTTAAAGATATTATTAAAGAAGATGAATTAATTAAAACTTATTTTTTGAAGCATAGTAATGTTAATGAAGATCTAGATAATTTAAAACAAAAATACGAAAGTAATAATGAGATATTTGAAAAGAACTCTATTTTTATTGCAGATAAACAAAAAGTAAAGAATTCAAATAATGATAAACTAAAATTATTATATAAAAAGCAAAGAAAATTACCTAATATTGAATTAAAAATATCTGAATGTAAAAATAATATTGATAAATTTAATAAAATTAAAGATAAGTTACAAAAGAAACAAAATTTATTAAATAAAAATTTAGATTATCTTAAATTACTTGATGATAATAATAATAAACTTGTTATTATTGAAGAAGATATATCTAAATTAAATAATTTAATAGATGAAACTAAAAATAAAGATTATCCATTTAATCCAAATTGTGAATGCTGTAAAAAACAACCATGGAAAATACATCTTGATAATTTAGAAAAAGAATTAGATACAAAAATTAATGAAAAGAATATAATTGAAAAAGAATTAGAAGAAAATAAAATAAATATTTCATATGAAGACTTACAGAAAAATATAAAGAAAATTCAAGATTGGATAGAAGTTTATAATGAATTAAATGAAAACTATGATTATTATCAAGAACAAATAGATACTATAAATCAATATAATTCATATGATAAAGAAATTAAAGAATTAGAAAAAATTGATATTGATATAAATAAAGAAATTAAGAATAAATCAAAAGAAAATAATATTATTACAAGTGATAATAAATTCTTGGAAAAAAATATTAAAATATGTGAAGAGTATAGTGATTGGGTTAATAGAGATAATAAAAATATTAATAATAAAAAATGGTTAGATTACTTTATCAATAAAGAATATTCTGATTATGTAAAATTATTAAATGAAAAAGAAGAAATTGATAAAATAATTAATAATAATAATGAAAATATTAAAAAATTTAAAAAAATAGAATTTTGGAATAATTTAAAATTAGTAAGACCTTTATGGAATGAACACAACGAAATACAAAATAATATTAAAATTAAAACAGATTTATTTAATAAACAAACACATAAATATATAACATTAAAGAAATCATATGATATTTATGTTAAAATTAATGAAAAAAATATTAAAATAAAATTAGAATTAGATAAATTAAAAAAACAAAATAGTATTATTGAGAGTTTTAGTAATATATTCACAGATTATAGAATTAATATTTATAATAAGTATATACTCCCACTAATTATACAAAATACAAATAGTATAATGAAGACAATATCTAAAGATTCTAATTTATTATTATTAGATGTTGCATGGAATAAAGATGTATTTAATTGGAAATTAATAGATGGGAAAAATAATATCAATATTGAAAAATCTAGTGGTTATCAAAGATTTGCTATTGGACTTGCAATGAGAATAACATTATCAAATTTAGGTATATCTAATATTAAATGTAGACAATTATTTATTGATGAAGGTTTTACATCATGTGATCAAAAACATCTAAGTAAAATGCCATTATTTATTAATTCGTTATTACATCTTTATGATTCTATCTTAATTGTTAGTCATTTACAGGAAATAAAAGAAAGCGTTACTATATCTCTTGATATTAAGAGGGATATTGAGAAATCTTTATCATATCTTAATTATGGTAATAAATATACAATCACATCAAACAAAATTCTTACCAATAATGACAATTAATACTTGTACAATTGATAATATCAATAAGTTTAAGTGTGGAATATTAATTTCACTAAATCTGCTTGTAAGTAATTCTTGAATCTTTGTATTTTGTAAAAGTAAGAATGAAACAATAATTAAACATATTAATTTTATATTTTTTTTAAAATCCAATAATATCATATCAAAACGACTTGTTGATTTATTAGTATCATTTAATTCTTTTTGTTTATTAGCATTTAATAATTGTAATTGTTGTATTAATTCTGCATGATTAGATTGTGATTGTTGTGGTTGTTGTGGTTGCATAGTTTGTTGTATAGGTTGAGGTGGTAATTGCTGAACTGTATCATCATCTATTGGTGGTGCTTTACCATTTTGAATATCTTGTTCATTCTGTATTTCTGCGAGTACTTCATGGATAGCATTATCTTCATCATCTTGCTGACTAACTTGATTTATTGAAGGCAACTGATTAATACTTGTTGACCTAGACATTATAATTATAGTATAATATATAAAAAAAAAAATATAAACACAATTATAGTTAGTAATTTATAAATAAAGTTTAGTAATTTATTAATTAATATTAGCTATATTACCTATATTAGCTATATTACCTATATTAGCTATATTACCTATACTATCAATTACGAATCACGAATCACAATTTACTGGATATGGATTATATTTATAACATGTTTTATCAATTTTATAATGAAAATCTTTTATATCAATACTTTTTGGACCTTTTATAATTAAACATGTATCTTTACTACATATTCGGCGAAACATTACTGCCAATCCAAGTCCTAATACAATTGACATAACAATTCTACCTCTTTCAGTTTTAAGGACATCTAATATCATTTATATATATTAATAAATAAATCAAGGAGTAATTTTAATAAAATTTTCAACAATTGGATGTTCTTTTATTTCTTTATCACTTAAAAGACTACAATCTTTTTTATCATATTTAAATTTATAACAAGCATTATTTTTATCTTTGTAAACTACTTTATCAACATTATTTGGATTAGGGAATTTATACACTATCTTCTTTTCAGGTTGATACATATATACAAATAACATTCCAATAGAAAATGATATAATAAAGTATCTAAAGTCTAAGTTATTATTTAACATTCTTTAATATATAACTATTTTTTTTTTATTAAAAAGAATAAGAATAATTTAATATAAGAACAATTTAATATAAGAACTATCTAATATAAGTAATAGTAAAAAAAATTTTGAAATTCAATTGTTCTTATTCTAATAATATACAAACAACTATGACAAAATCAAGGAATATTTCGAGTTCGCCAGATACTATTAATA
>CEWG01047693.1_pt1 | contig 28392 bp, 28 predicted proteins | sample 361411 | NCBI WGS metagenome assembly CEWG01 (sample SAMEA2622173, study PRJEB7988) | marine metagenome | biome: marine biome (ENVO:00000447); feature: surface water layer (ENVO:00002042); material: "saline water (ENVO:00002010), including plankton (ENVO:xxxxxxxx)" | depth 5 m | reverse complement strand
GCCGAATTAAAGGAAAACTAGTTTTCATTCTTATAGTCATATTTCCTAAAAAACGTGGTTTTATAAATTTTTTTGTTGCCAACATTATCTTCAACCTCTAACTCTAAATTGTGTTTTAATTTTTCAGAATACTTATCTAAAAAATCGTAAGTTAAAATTTTTCTTTTAGGTTCATATTCAAAAAGCACCCATTCTCCATTAATTGTGCCTCGATATTTTTTTATTCCAGAAAAATCATCATCAATTTTTATGTTGAGGGATTTATAGTTACTTAGCCATTGATTTTTTTTAAAATTGTCTGGCACAACGGTCGGTGCTACACTATCTCTGGCTAGGGTGTAAACTCCCAACTCATTTACTTTTGCAATTAGTTTGTTTTCCTCCAGTTTGGTTGGTAAATACACAAGTGATTTTTTCATTTTTTTAGCTATAAATGTTTGAGCACTTCGTAAAGAATCTTTTTCATTAAAGCCAAATTTAATTTTGAAGGAGTTAGCTATGGGAAACAGGTTGGGACCTATTTCAATCTGATCTTTATTTTCAAATAATTCAATCTTGACATCATTAAAAAAAGTTTTACTTGGAAAAAATAGTTCTTTATTTTTGAGAGTAAACGAATATTCTCGATCAGTTTTAATTAATCTACCCCTCAACTCAACTGGTTTTATTTTGTTATCAGTTCCCTCAATAAATGCTTCAATAGTGGATTTATTACCTGAAAAGTCCTCAATTTCAATTATTATTTGGTATGACTTTTCAAGCTCAACTTCAAAAATCCCTTGATCTACCAATGTATTCATAAAATTTAGTTTATTACCTGATTTATTAAATAGCTTAAATATTTTCAACCTTTTTTGAGTATAATTTTCGTAATCTATTACTTGATATAATTTTTTTGATTCGTTAATTATAAGCTTATCAAACTTGTAGTGAGAAATTATTTTTCCATTAACAAATACTTTTGTGCTATATACACCATTTCTACTATAACTATAATCTTGACGATCAAACATTTGTATCCCTATCCCAATTTTTCCAGATGTTTCAATCATAGCTGTTTTGTATAAGCTATCATTTACTCTCTCTAATAAAATAGGTTGAATAGGATTCAAAATAACATTTTCTTGAGCATAGAAAATAAATAGTTTTTGCAATTGGGGTCGCACAAGGTCATTAACAGGTAAATTATAAAGTAATGGATTTAAAGGTTTCTGTGATTTTTTTTCTCTTATTTCAAAATGTAAATGAGGTCCAGAAGATCCACCGGTGTTTCCTGAAAAGCCTATAACCTCACCTTTTTCAATTAATAATTTATCTTTTTTTGGAAATTTCTGAATGGTGTAAGTCTCATTTTCGTATTGAAATTTTTTAATATATGATTCTATTTTAGGTGCAAATTTTTTAAGATGTGCATAAACCGAAGTTGTTTTATTTGGATGATCAATATAAATGGCCTTTCCATATCCACCCAAGGAAATTCTAATCCTACTTACACTACCTGATGAAATACTTTTCACCTCCAATCCTTCTTTCCCTTGAGTTTTAATATCTATACCTAGATGGAAGTGAGAACTTCTGGGCTCACCAAAAGTTCCAGATATGGAAAAAGGGATTTCTAACGGAGCAATTAAATCCTTTTCAAATTGACCAAACAGGAAAAGCGAATTGATTAAGAGAGACAAAAAAGTAATTGTAAACAATTTCATATCAATTTACTAAGTCTAACAAAAATACATTTTTTGGAATTATTAATTATTTATAAATAGATGCTTCAGTTTACCCTTATTAATGTCTCTAAACCCTTTCAATTTCATCTATTGTTTTCTTATTAATTATTTTTTAATGTCACAAAACACTGTTAAAATTTTTAAAATAATTTATTGGGCCAACTAAATTAATCGGGATTCATTAAATTTGATCAATAAAGATTTGAAAATCTTAAATTGATAAGTCGTGAGTCATTTTGATATTTTAGAGGAAAAAATTGTTCTATTGCTCAACAAGTTAAAAGACAATCATCTATTAATCAATAAATTAAAAATTGAAATGAATGGATTAGAAGAATCTAATGTTGATTTTAAAACACAGATTTCAAAACTCAGGTCTGAAAATGATAATCTTAAGATAGCCAATTCTTTATTAGGCAGTAAAGAAAATAAGTCGGTTTCCAAACGTAAAATAAATAATTTAATTAAAGAGGTTGATTTTTGTTTAAATCAGCTATATGAAATAAAATAGTTATGAGTGATAAGATTAAAATTAAACTCAATGTTGCAGACAGAGTTTATCCATTGACTATATCACCTGATCAAGAGGCATCTCTTAGGGCATCTGCAAAAAAAATTGAAATGATGACGAAGCAACTTGAAAATAATTATGCTGTGCGGGATAAACAAGATGTTTTAGCTATGTGTGCACTTCAGTATGCCGCACAATTGGAAAATCAGCTTGAAAATAAAAATATGGAAAGTGAACCCTCAAAAAAGGTAAATGAATTAATTGAAATAATTGAACTTCATCTTTCCACTTACTAAGTTCTTTTAATAAAATACATTCTGCCTGTATTAGCGTTTTTTTGATAAACTCAACGAGCTTTAATTTAAGAGAGGTGAGTTTCAATTGTAAAAGCAAGCTACCTTGAGTAGATCCTTAACCAGTTGTGTAGCCTCAATCCTATTTTTTTTGGAGTTTATACAAAAACTCATTGTTGATACAGGCTTTTTTAATTTTTAAAAAATGGATATAACTCCCAGTTTAATATTATTTCCTCTATTGAGTCTAGCAACCGGTATGGCTATTGGAATTTTTTTACAGAAATTTAAAAATAATAAGTTCTTTGAAGATACAAAAAAGGAAGCTAAGGAATTACTTGATCAAGCAAGAAGGGATGCTAATCAGGTTAAAAGTGAAAAAATGCTTCAAGCAAAAGAGCGATTTATTGAATTAAGATCCGAGCATGAAAAATTAATTTTTAATAGAGAAAAAAAAATTTCTGAGCTAGAAAACCGGAATCGAGAAAAAGAGAATAAGCTTAATAAAGATATAAATCGAAACAAAAATTTATATAATTCTTTAGAACAAAAAAATGAGTTATTACAAACAAGACTTAATAAACTCGAAATTAAACAGAAAGAAATCGATAAAAACTATGAAATACATATTCAAAAGTTGGAGGCTATTTCTGGTATCACCGCTACTGATGCCAAAGAAGAACTTTTTGATTCCTTAAAAAAGAAAGTCGAGTCTGAAGCCACAGCATTTGCAAAACAAAGCTTAGATGAAGCCAAATTGACAGTAGAACAAGAGGCTAAAAAGATTATAATTTCTACAATTCAACGAATAGGTACTGAAGAAGCCATAGAAAATTGTGTCTCTGTTTTCAACCTCGAATCTGATGATGTAAAAGGGAGAATAATTGGTCGTGAGGGAAGAAACATACGATCAATTGAGCAGGCAACTGGAGTGGAGATAATTGTTGATGATACACCTGAGGCAATTATTCTCTCATGTTTTGATCCTGTTAGACGCGAAATTGCGAGGTTATCTTTACATCGTTTAGTTACTGATGGTAGAATTCACCCCGCTAGAATTGAAGATGTGGTTAATAGGACTTCAAAACAGATTCAAAATGAAATTATTGAAATAGGTAAACAAACTGTGATTGATCTTGGAATTCATGGATTAAATCCTGAATTGATAAAAATTGTTGGACGAATGAAATATCGCTCCTCATATGGGCAAAACCTTCTTCAGCATTCTAGAGAAGTTGCTAAACTTTGTGGTGTAATGGCCTCCGAGATGGGGCTGAACACAAAATTGGCTAAGCGAGCTGGATTACTTCATGATATCGGGAAGGTCCCAGAGGAAGAAACAGAAACTTCTCATGCTATTTTAGGTATGGAATTGGCTGAAAAATTCGGAGAAAAAAAAGAAGTATGTAATGCTATTGGTGCCCATCACAATGAAATTGAAATGACATCTCTATTTTCACCAATTGTTCAAGTTTGTGATGCAATTTCGGGTGCTAGACCTGGAGCAAGAAGACAAGTTCTTGATAGTTATGTTCAAAGGCTTAAAGATCTTGAAAATGTTGCTTATGAATTTAATGGTGTAACCAAGGCATTTGCAATTCAAGCTGGTAGGGAGCTCAGAGTAATCGTAGAAAGTGAAAAAGTATCAGATAATCAGGCAGCAGAATTATCCTTTCAAATATCTCAAAAAATACAAACAGATATGACTTATCCCGGTCAAGTTAAAGTTACTGTCATAAGAGAAACTAGATCGGTAAATATTGCTAAGTAACTATTGAATTAGTATGGCAATCCCCCCGATTCCTGTCAATAATAGGATGAGTTTTCGATACTTATTATTTTTAATTTTTTTAACTAAGTATACACCCAAAATTAACCCCGTTATTACTGCAGGAATTAGACTTAAGCTAATTTTAAGAGACTCCCAGTTTATTGTTCCCCAGGTCCAAATATGAAAAGGAACTTTAAATAGATTAATAAAAAAGAATAACCAGGCTGCTGTACCAATGAATTCATTTTTGGGTAGCTTAATTGCTAAAAAATAAATATTAGAAAATGCACCCGCCAAGTTTCCAACCATTGTGGTAAATCCAGCCATAATACCCATAACGGCTGTGAAACTCGAATGGGAAGGAACTTCTTTTTTAATTTTATGCTCCCAGTAATACATCATAACCACACTTATAATTATAATCAAGGCCATACCAGATTTAAATATATCTTCCGGTAAGTCTTTCCCAAAAAAGACTCCAATTAATACACCAGCTATCATCCATGGAAGTAGTTTTTTTAGATAAATCCACTTAACATCTCGTTTATAGTAAATAACTGCAAAAATATCCCCACAGATTAATAGTGGCATCAAAATCCCTGTAGATTCTCGAGCGCCATAAACTAAAGCTAAACCCGTTACGATCAACACCGCCAATCCCTTTATTCCAGATTTTGCTATACCAAGTAAAAATGCACATCCTAAGGCTATTAGAAAACTTTTACTTAAAAATGATATTATAGTTAGTTCTGCCAAAGATTATTAACTTTAATGAGTTTAAAGCTATTAATTAAATTCTACAGTTTATTGGAATATAACAATAAGTATGAAAATATTCCTCTAGGTTTTTTATTCATAAAAAAAAATAATATTCTTATTGAGTCACTTTTCTATTTTAATAGTTGGATGTTTTAGAATATATTTAACTTTCACCCTATTTGAAATTATATATATTTACCAGCAACTATAAATTAATAATTAATGAGTATTAAACAGAACTATTGGAAAATCAACCTTAAATATCTCTTATTCCTATTAAGTATTTGGTTTATGGTATCTTTTGGCTTTGGAATTTTATTTGTAGAGCAATTGAACCAATTCAAATTTGGAGGATTTAAGCTTGGCTTTTGGTTTGCCCAACAAGGAGCTATTTACGTCTTTGTCATTTTAATTTTTATCTACATATATTTAATGAATCGCTTAGATAAAAAACTTAAAAAAGAAAACTAATGGTATTGCAATATTGGATTTGGATTACTGTTGGGATAAGTTTTCTGATTTATATTGCGATCGCTTTAATTTCTAGGGCTTCCTCAACTGGAGAATTTTACATTGCGGGAAAAGGAGTGCATCCCATTGCAAATGGTATGGCTACAGCTGCAGATTGGATGTCAGCAGCCTCATTTATTTCTATGGCAGGTATAATTTCATTTAATGGATATGATGGTTCAGTATATTTGATGGGTTGGACAGGAGGCTATGTTTTACTTGCACTTTTACTTGCCCCCTACCTTAGAAAGTTTGGAAAATTTACTGTACCGGATTTCATTGGAGATCGCTATTATTCTAATTTGGCTCGCTCTGTTGCAGTTTTCTGTGCATTAATTGTATCATTTACCTATATAGCTGGCCAAATGAGAGGGGTAGGTGTAGTATTTTCTCGTTATTTAGAGGTTGATATAAATACTGGAGTATTTATAGGCATGTTGATAGTTCTGTTTTATGCAGTTTTGGGAGGAATGAAAGGAATTACCTACACCCAAGTTGCTCAGTATTGTGTTTTAATCTTTGCTTTTATGTTACCAGCTATATTTATTTCCATGATGGTTACTGGAAATATCATTCCACAAATTGGATTTGGATCGGCATCCAGCGATGGTATTTACCTACTTGATAAACTAGATGGACTGCACCGGGAGCTTGGTTTTAATGAATATACTTCTGGAAAAAAATCCACAATAGATGTTTTTTTCATTACTGCTGCACTTATGGTAGGAACAGCTGGGTTACCTCATGTAATCGTGCGTTTTTTTACTGTCAGGAAAGTAAGTGATGCTAGAAAATCCGCTGGTTGGGCTTTACTTTTTATTTCAATATTGTATACAACTGCACCAGCAGTAGCTGTTTTTTCCAGAACTAACCTAATCGAAACACTTAGCAACAAAGCATACGCTGATCTCCCTGAATGGTTTGAAAAATGGGAGAGAACTGGCTTGATCGTTCATGAGGATAAAAACCTAGATGGTATGATCCAATATGTTGCAGATCCTGAGTTAAACGAATTAAAGGTTGATGCTGATATTATGGTATTGGCCAATCCAGAAATTGCCAATCTACCTAATTGGGTAATTGCTATAATGGCTGCTGGAGCGTTGGCAGCAGCACTTTCTACCGCAGCAGGTTTGTTATTAGTTATTTCTTCCTCTGTATCACATGACCTTATCAAAAAAATTATCAAACCTGATATTAGTGAAAAAGGAGAACTTATAGCCGCCCGTTTATCTGCTGTTGGAGCAGTTATTTTAGCGGCTTACTTTGGTATTAATCCTCCGGGATTTGTGGCTGCAACTGTGGCATTAGCTTTTGGACTGGCAGCAGCATCTTTCTTTCCTGCTATTGTAATGGGAATTTTTAGTAAAAAAATGAATAAACAGGGAGCAGTTGCTGGAATGGTTGTAGGTATATTAATGATGCTCTTTTACATGACTAAATTCAAATTTGGCTGGTTTGGGGGGGGGACTGAACTGGATTGGTGGTTTGGGATTTCACCAGAAGGTTTTGGAACCTTAGCAATGCTTGTCAACTTCATAGTATCAATAACTGTATCAAAATTTACTCCCGAGCCAGATAAAGATATTCAGGAATTAGTCAAAAATATCAGAAAACCTTAATAATTCTTTCACTTTATGATCTCTAAAAATTTGATTATTATATTTTTTAATTTTTTTATACTTCATAATATTTGGACACAGGAAAAAGAAAACCCCTTGGCTGGAATTGACCTTAGACTGGTTAGATCGAACATCGATTATGGAGATTTTGCAATTTATGACCAACTTAATAAAGAAGTAATTATTGATAAAAATGAAGGGAGAATAGTCTTTATTGGAAATTCAATCACTCAAGGTTGGAAAAGTTTTATGCCAGAAATGTTCGATAACCAAACTTTTATTAACAGAGGAATTAGTGGTCAGACTTCAACAGAGATGCTTGTTCGTTTTAGAACAGATGTCATTAATTTAAAACCCAAGGTGGTTGTAATTCTTGCTGGAACAAATGATATTGCGGGTAACACTCTTTTTAGGGGTTTGGAAATAGTAGCAGGAAATATTTCTTCAATGGCTGAATTAGCAAGTCAAAATAATATCAAGGTAATTTTGTGCTCTGTACTACCTGCCGCAAACTTCCCTTGGAGAAAGGGAAAGAATCCAGACATCAAAATTCCATTACTAAACCGATTAATTAAGGATTATGCTCAAAAAAAAGGTTTTTATTATCTCGATTATTACAGTTTTATGAATGATGGGAATAATGGTTTAAAAAAAGATTATGGAAACGATGGTGTTCACCCTAACATGAATGGATATAAATTAATGCAAAAAATGGTATTGGATGCCATAAGTAATATACTTTGATTGTTTCTGAAGATTATTTTAAACTGATTTGGTATATCATTCTTAAAATATAAAAAATCGTTTTTTTTTTCGTAATATAGGCTCGTAATAACTACCAAAAACAGATTACTTTAATAATGAAAAGAAAAGAATTTATTTCACTTACTGGATTAACGTCTTTTGGATTAATGCTTCCATCTAAAATGTTGGAAAAACTGACTAACGTAAAAAATAAAATTTCTCTTGCTCAATGGTCAATGAATAAGTCTTTTTTCTCGGGAAAAAAAAACCCTTTAAATTTTCCCCAATATGCTGCTGAGCTTGGATTTGATGGGGTAGAATATGTAAATCAATTTTATTTTGATTATCTCAAAAGTGGTTCAACCTCTTCAAGAAAAGTGAAAACATTAGCAAATAAATTAAATAGAAATGCAACTGATAATGATATCTCTAATGTTTTAATTATGGTAGACCATGAGGGGGAATTAGCAAGTAGTCAGTCCAAGAATATTCTCGCTTCGGTTGATCAACATAAAAAATGGATTGAGCTTGCGGCTGAACTTGATTGCGAGTCTGTAAGAGTAAATCTGAGTGGTTCAAATGATGCAGATGAGTGGGTAAAAAGATCTGTTGAAGGCTTGACCGTTTTGTCTGAATTTGCTAAACAACATGATTTAAATATAATAGTAGAAAATCATGGAGGATTTTCCTCCAATGGTGCGATGCTCGCTAAAGTCATGAGACAAACTGACTTAGAAAATTGCGGAACCTTACCTGATTTCGGTAATTTCTGTATTCAAGGAAGTTACGATGGATGCGATGAGTGGTATGATATGTATCGTGGAGTTGCAGAATTAATGCCTTATGCTAAATCGGTAAGTGCTAAATCATATGACTTTGATATTAATGGAGATGAAACGAAAATTAATTATTCTAGAATGATTAAAATTGTTAAGGATAATAACTATAAAGGATTCATTGGTGTTGAGTATGAAGGAAACAATCTTAGTGAAAATAAAGGTATTATCGCAACAAAAAAGCTAATCCATCGCTTTTTATAAATTAAAATGAATTTATTTTCTTTTGTGATAACAAATAATATGTTCACTTTCCATTATACTTGTTTTATGTAAACATTTAATGCGTTTAATGGAAAATTGTAATCTGTTATTCCAATTCTTCAATAGTAATATTTTTCCATCTAACTTTGATTCCACCGCCATCGTGAATTTGAAGGGCAATTGCTCCTTTTCCTTGACCAATCTGTTTATCATCTAGCTCAACCATTTTAGTTCCATTAAGCCATGTAGTTACTGAGCTTCCAACCACCTTTATTTTCATATGGTTCCATTTACCCATTTTGAGGACATTATCTTTTCCTAGATCAGGTTTAATTAACCAACCTCTTCCATAGGATTCATATATACCACCAGTATTGTTTTTTGGAGGAGCTACTTCAACCTGCCATCCACTGATTTTTGTCCCCTCAATTCTAGATCTGAAAAAAACACCACTATTCCCATTTGACTCTTGTTTGAAGTCTAGTGTCAGTATAAAGTCATTATAAAATTTTACTGTTGATAAATAACCATACTTTTCATCGGGACCACTTTCACAGGTTAATTTTCCTTCATCAACATACCATTTTTCTGAACCATGAACTATCCAGCCATCTAAATTCTTTCCATTAAAAATTTTATTTTTTTGTGCTCTAAGTCCAAATAAAACAAATGAAAAAATTATTATCAAGCATACTCTTTTCATGGAGTTGGATTTTTTTATTCGAATTTAGGAAAAACTTTCAGAAGATATAACAATAGATAAAGCAAAAAAATCACCTTTATCAAGCTATTATGTTAAGTAGCGAGGGGGAGACTTGAACTCCCGACCTCCGGGTTATGAATCCGACGCTCTAACCGGCTGAGCTACCTCGCCATTAAATAATGCGCAAATATAATTTTTTTAATTCATAGCCACTATTTTCAACTTTTAAAAAAAATAAAGTTTATGAGATACACCTAAACTTTTTTTACATATATTACACAAATAATACCCCTTTAGATGAGTTCAAAAACCTTCTTTTCATTAGAGTTTGATTTTCATGCTTCTCCTCAACTGTTATACCAGTATTTATCTACCCCTTCTGGTCTGTCAGAATGGTTTGCGGATAATGTTAATTCCAGAGGAGAACACTTTGAGTTTATTTGGGATGATGGGGAAGAACATGCAAAATTAATTCAGAATAAAAATAATGAGAGAATTCGTTTTCAATGGATTAGTGGGGAAAAAGATGATGCTGACTATTATTTTGAGTTTAAAATTGATGTTGATGAGATAACCAAAGACGTCTCTTTGACTGTTTCAGATTTTGCTGAGGAAGATGAACTTGAAGAATCTAAATTATTATGGGAAAATCTCATCTCAGATCTAAAACAGGTTCTTGGCTCAGCATAATTTTTTTGATTAATGGTTAACTTTGATGGAAATTGTTACCAAAAGCTCTCTGATATACCGAATCAGTTTTTGAACTACTTTTTGCAATTGCCAATTCATACTCATCATTTTCTTACTTATGACGGAAAGATAATAATGTTAGAAGATAGTTATTTTTCTATAATGGCCTCTCTTAGACGATCAAGGGTTAGAATTCCAATGAAATATACTCTGGAGTATTTTCAAGAACAAGCAGAAACCATAATTCATGATATAAAGATTGTAGATGGATATTCATTAATCCTCATCAAATTTTATAGAAAAGAAAACCCAACTAAAGAATCCCCAGTTTGCGACATTTGTTTTCTAATGGAATCTCTTAGATTGGAATGGAAATCGGAATCTATTTTCCTAACCTTGTACAAAGACCATCACATCTTAGCAGAATCCTTCTCAAATTTATTTCAAAGCAATGAGTTACTTAGAAAACTAGCAAAGGTATTTGCTTATGAAAATAATTTTGGAGCCTGCTTATTGATTAATAATGAAAAAAAAATTGCAGAAAGCACCCATGGTTCAGTGTTTTTGATTTTTGGTAATAAGGTGCTTACACCGCCATTAAGCTCAGGAGTTGTTGATGATTTTTCTAGGAAAATAATGATTAAATTTCTAAATCAAAATAATTCCTATCAGATAGTTGAAGAGGAAATTAGTGTTTATAATTTACAGCGAGCTGATGAGATTTTTTTGTTTTCATTTATTTACGGATTCATTAAAATAAGTCAGTTCAGAAAGAAAAAATTTAGTACTAATGCATCAAAAATCATTCAGGATCTACTTTTTTATAAGCTTGAAAATCAATTTTGAAGGGGGTTTTCAGGTGTATTTGACCATATTAAATGTTTTCCACCTAAAGCCCGTAATTGATTTTTCCAAAGAGTTTCAGGGTCAATACTTAAAATTTTATCCTTAAGTGGATTTTTAATAACAATCCATGAATTAGAATTAACCTCTTCCTCTAATTGATTATTTGACCAACCTGAATATCCCAAGAAAAAGCGAATATTATTTTTTGTTAGAATTCCCTCTTTAACAAGTTTAATTACTTCATATATGTCCCCTCCCCAAAAAAGTTTATCATTGATTTTATTACTTCCTGTGACTAAATCACCAGCATTGTGAAACATAAACAAATTGTCTTCTTGCACTGGTCCTCCATAGTATAGCCTATGATCACTCGTAATTTCAGGTATTATTTCATTTACATTATAAGCTAATGGTTTATTTAATATAAATCCTAATATTCCAGAACTTCTCTTCTCTGCGATTAATACAATCGATCTATGGAAATACTGATCACCAAAAACTGAAGGGTCTGCTATAAGGATTTGTCCTTGCTCCAATTCTAAAATTAGATTTTAAGAATTATTTTATTAAATAAAAAAAGCTTCTCTAGCGAGAAGCTTTTTTGAATATTTTAGCTTAGTTTAGTTTACAGAGCTAGATAACTCAGCACCAGCTTTAAATTTAACAACATTTTTTGCTGCAATTTGAATAGTCGCACCAGTTTGAGGGTTTCTACCTTCTCTAGCGGCTCTCTTGGAAACTGACCAAGATCCAAATCCAACTAGTGAAACGCGGCCTCCTTTTTTAAGAGTAGACCCAACACTTCCGATTAATGATTCAAGTGCTGATTTTGCTGCTGCTTTTGAGATGCCAGCATCTGCTGCCATAGCATCGATTAATTCTGATTTGTTCATAATCTAATAAAGGTTAATTGTTAGAATAACAAATTTAATTGGTTTACTTAAAGTCCAATGAAAAAAGCTCTGAAATCCCCATTATTGTTAATAAAAACTAATATTTGTTGATAATAGGTAGTTTTTTTGCCTAATTCACCTCAGTTTTTGTTGAAAATAATCTGCCATTAAGTATATCTCGAGCTGACATCCTTTTTTTATTAGGAAATTGTAAAATATTACATTTTAGATAACCTTTTTCTGTACAAACAAGTATTTGATACTTAAAAATTATTACTTGATTTGGTTTGAAATCATGGACTTTATTTATTGTTTCTGCTTCAAAAATTTTAATATCTATTGATTTATTATTTTCTATAAATTTTGTTTTTGCACCTGGATATGGAGATAATCCTTTTATTTTTGCATTTATAACATCAAGTGGTCGACTCCAATCAATAAATGTATTTTTCTTATCAAGTTTTGGAGCACTTTTTTCTTTACCGGTAAGTTTTTGAGTTTTTGGAGTAATAGTTTTATCAAAAATTCCATAAATTGTTTTACACACCAATTCACCTCCCAATTTTGCTAACTTATCGTGCAAGCTACCTGCATTTTCATGCGGATCGATTTCTAACCGTTTCTGAAGAAGAATTTCTCCAGCATCTATTTTATCGTTTATAAAGAAAGTTGTTAAACCCGTAAACTTTTCCTGATTAATTATAACCCAATTTATTGGTGCTGCTCCTCGATAGTTAGGCAAAAGTGAGGCATGAAGATTGAAGGTGCCTTTTGAGGGTAATGACCAAACAACTTTGGGGAGCATTCTAAATGCGACAACCACCATGATATCAGGTTTAAGATTTTTTAGTTTTTCGATAAAATCTGGCTCTTTAAGATTAGTTGGCTGTAGTATTTTTAAATTATTTTTCTCAGCAATTTTTTTTACAGCAGATGAAGTTATTTTTTTCCCTCTACCAGATGGACTATCAGGAGAGGTTACTACAGCAACTAAATCTAATTTTTTTTCTAAGATTTTAGATAGGCATATGCTTGCAAACTCAGGTGTACCAAAAAAAACTATTCGTTCACTCATTTTTATTAAAATTGGTTTAAACTGTTGGATAATAAAACTCTATTCATCAACCAATTGCTGCAAAGCTAAAATAATGTCATTATTTACCAAGTCAATTTTATCATTGATTTAATTTATACTTGAAATAGCTTTTCTAATAATTTACTTTTTCATTTTACAACTATTCAGAGCTACCAATGCAGCTCTCAGCAGAGCAGTTTTTACATTTTTCTTTCCTTTCTTCTCCAAAATAGCTTAAGATGAAATTTCTTTTACACGTTGTCAAATCAAAAGTAAAATCAAGCATTTTTTTAATTTTAACTTTTTTCAATTCATTGTATGTTTTTTGCTTTTTTGAAACCATATTTAATATAAAATCGTCTTCTCTGGGTTTTTTCCAATAAATTTTTACATCTGTATTTGTTGAGACTAATTCTATAATTTTTTGATTTTTTAATAATTTCAATTGTTCATCAATTTTCCCTTCTTTAACTCTAATTATATCAGAAATTTCGTTAAGATTAATTTTTTTTTCACTAGTGAAAATACCTTCAAAATTTCTCATTAAAAATTGAATTAGTTTACCTCCGCTATCATTCCTTTTAATTCTTTCAATAGCCTCATTATGACTACAACTTAACTTTACAAATGTCATTGATTTATTGAAGTTTTGAAATTCAAAAATTCCCTCTCGATCAAAAATTTCAAAATATTTTAAAATTTTTTTTTCTTGATATTGATATGTTTCACAAAAATCTTTCAAGTTCAAATTAAACTGCATGCCTTGACCCTCTCCGTGCGGAATACGTAAATAATTACACAAATTTTTAAAATATGTTTTAAGCTCCTTTTTGACAGGTAGATATTTTATGAATTTATTATAGTGATTAGTTTTATTCTGAGGCTTAACCAAAAGCATAGCTGATGATGGCTTTCCATCTCTCCCTGCCCTACCAGTCTCTTGATAGTAAGACTCTAAGCTTTCGGGAATAGTAAGATGAAATACTTTACGAACATTTCCTTTATCAATACCCATTCCAAAAGCACTAGTTGCTACGATAATAAGTGTTTGCTCTCGTTTCCAACTCTCTAATTTTTGTTTTTTCATCACTTTATCCAGCCCCCCATGAAAATAATCACAATTTATTCCTGCTTTTTTAAGTTTTATTGTAGTTTTTTCTGTTTCAATTCTTGTTTTACAATAGATAATACAGGATTCTTTGTAATCATGTAATGTATTTATAATAAGCTCTATTTTATTTTCTGTAAAAATCACTTGGTATTTTATATTTTTTCTTTCAAATGAAGTCTTGAATACTTTCGGATCTTTCATCCCTAAGTCCGATGTCATGTCCATTATAACTTTTGGTGTAGCCGAGGCTGAAAGAGCCATAATTGGGACTTCAGGTAAAATTTTTTTTATTTTTTTTATTGTCTTAAAAGCTGGTCTAAAATCATTTCCCCATTCTGAAACACAGTGAGCTTCATCAATTGCAATACCTGAAATCTCGAAGGTTTTTAGTTGATTCAAAAATATTTTATCAAGTAGCCTTTCTGGTGAAAAATAAATTAATTTATAATTTCCATATCTAGCATTATCAAATTGGCGATTAATTGAATTTTTATCATAGCCACTTTCAAAAAACATAGCTTTAATTCCTTTTTTACCAAGTTCAATAATTTGATCCTGCATTATTGAAATAATAGGACAAATAACTAATGTAACTCCCTTTTTCATAACAGCGGGAAGTTGGTAACACAATGACTTTCCTCCCCCCGTTGGAAGTAATACAATTGTGTCATGACCACAGTTATAATAATCAATGACTTCTTTTTGCATTGGGCGAAAAGTATCTTTTCTCCAATACTTTTTTAGTAAATCAATGCTGGTTTCCATCATTAATTATGTCAACTATTTTCAAAATTCTTTCGCTAGGTGAACCAAATGGAATTTCTACAATTCGAATATCAAAATATCCATAAGTTTTTTTAATCTGATCATAAATATTAGAAGCCTCTTCAAATGATTCCGATCTGTGATTATCATTAACATATATCTCTTTCCAGGGTGGTAACAATAAAACCATATCGTAATTTTTATTTTTTGGATTTAGTTTATTAACATTAAAAGGTTTATTAATATAGTTTAGATATGCAATTACGTCTAACAAACCTCTGTCAAAAAAAACAAAAGGTCGATCTTTGTTAAATCTTAACCTTTCAGCCTCTCTCAAGTCTTTTAATCTCTTTTTCCATACCAATTCGCTAAATTCTAGAGGTTTTGATTTAAAATAATTTTTCTCAATTTCACTCGTTGATTTCTCAAGCAAACTGCGAGAAAATTCTTCAAAACAATAATATCCTTTGTTTTGCAGAAGTTGAATTAGTGTTGATTTGCCACTACCGGGTCCACCACTTATTACAATTTTTTTATTCCGATTGAGAGTCATCTAAAAAAAATTTTACATATAGATAGACTATATTTGTACAAAATTAATCTCCTTGATGAATTCAATGGAAAATCCAGAAGAATTTTACGAGCGATTTCATAGTCAACTTTTAGCATCACAAAATTGGCCTGGTATATATATGTTTAAATTTATTTTAAAATCTAATAGTTCCCAGATTGAAAGTATTAAAAAAATATTTGATAATACAATTAAAGAGATTTCACTTGTCAATTCATCAAGAGATACATATAAAAGTCTAACTATTAAGATACAGATGGAATCACCCGATGAGGTTATTTCCATTTATAAAAGAATAAGTAAATTTGATGATGTAATTATTCTTTAATAAAATTTATTGTAAAAAGTTACTATTATCTGATTTTTAGTAAATTGCAATAGAACTTCACTTAAACCAAACCTAACTTTTTTATGGAAGTACTTCAATACAACACGCATAGAACCCAATTAATTATTCCTGAATACGGGAGGCACGTTCAAATAATGGTAAATCAGCTCATAATGACACAGAATCGTGAAGATCGAAATAAAATGGCAAAAGCTATCATAGGAATTATGGGTAACATGAATCCTCATCTTAGGGATGTGCCTGATTTTCAGCACAAACTTTGGGATCAACTTTTCATTATGTCTGATTTTCAGCTTGATGTTGATAGTCCTTTTGAAAAACCCCAAAGAGAGTTGTTGTCTCAAAAACCAGATAGGCTCGCTTATCCAAAAACTAACCTAAAGTATCGTTTTTATGGAAATAATATTAAAAGTATGATTAATGTTGCAATAGATTGGGAGGAAGGTGATATGAAAAATGCATTAGTTTTTAATATCGCTAACCACATGAAAAAATGCTTTTTGAATTGGAACAAGGATACAGTTCAAGATGATGTCATTTTAAATCATTTAAATGAGCTTTCTGGAGGCAAATTAGTTGTTAACGAAAAGGATCTTCCTTTGACTGACTCTGCTGAGTTATTAAAAAACCGTCATAAAAACGGTAATAGCTCAAAAAATAATCACAAGCAACGAAATAAAAGAAATAATAGTCGTAAAAGATATTAATTTTCTAGTCAAATGGGAATTTTTCAAATCGAGGGCGGACATAAATTAAAAGGTGCTATCATACCTCAAGGTGCAAAAAATGAAACTCTTCAAGTTTTGTGTGCAGTATTACTTACAAATGAAAAAGTTACAATCTCGAATATTCCTAATATACTTGATGTCAATAAATTGATTGACCTTCTAAAAAGTTTAGGAGTAAAAGTCAATTTTATTTCTAAAGGAAAATATGAGTTTCAGGCTGATAAAGTGGATATAAATTTTTTAAAATCTTCTCAATACCAAAAAGACGCAAAACAACTCCGTGGCTCAGTGATGCTTATTGGGCCGATGTTGTCAAGATTTGGAAAAGGCTCAATACCTCGACCTGGTGGTGATAAAATAGGAAGAAGAAGATTAGATACTCATTTCGAAGGCTTAAAACTTTTAGGAGCTAATTTTAATTATAATAAAGAAGAACATCTCTACGAGGTAACTGCTAAAAAACTAAAAGGAACAAATTTATTACTCGAAGAGGCATCTGTAACTGGTACTGCAAACATTTTGATGGCTTCAGTTTTTGCTGCCGGTATTACGACTATTTACAATGCAGCATGTGAGCCATATTTACAACAGTTATGTAAAATGCTTAATCGAATGGGTGCTAAAATCTCTGGTGTGGGATCTAACTTATTGACAATTGAGGGTGTTACTCATTTAAGTGGAGTTGAACACAAAATTCTACCTGATATGGTTGAAATTGGAAGTTGGATTGGATTGGCTGCCATGACGCAAAGTGAGCTTACAATAAAAAGTGTAAGTTGGGATAATCTTGGACAAATTCCTCTTATTTTTCGTAAACTGGGAATTAATCTGCAGAAAAAAGGAGACGACATCCATATCCCCCCTCATGTTCATGGGTATGAAATACAAAAATTTATAGATGGATCTATCCTAACAATTTCCGACTCACCATGGCCTGGCTTTACTCCAGATCTACTAAGTATAATATTGGTTGTAGCAACCCAAGCACGAGGTAGTGTTTTGATTCACCAAAAAATGTTTGAAAGTAGACTGTTTTTTGTGGATAGACTAATTGACATGGGAGCTAAAATTATTCTTTGTGATCCACACAGAGCTTCAGTTATAGGCCTAAATTTTAAATCTCAACTTAAGGCTACTGTAATGACTTCTCCTGATATTAGAGCGGGTATCTCTCTATTAATAGCAGCTCTTTCTGCGAAAGGGAAAAGTATTATACACAATATAGAACAAATAGATCGTGGTTATGAAGATGTTGCTAAGCGACTAAATGCCATTGGAGCAAAAATTACTCGACTTTAAAATTAATTTTTTTTTCTCGAGAGTTTTAAATTCATATAATTTAAAATTTCATTAAATAATTGGTCATCTTTTGGATATTTTATTGTTACTAATACCTTTCTGTCTGCTCGACTTAAACCTATTGATTTTTTTGACCATAAGTTTGGAATGTTTTGTTCTCCTCCCTGAAACTCTAGTCCGCCACATTCTAAAACTGCTGGGCTTAATTTCTTTCCTCATCAATCGAATAACCTCTTCCTCATTAATTCCAAATTGAATTTCGATAGCATCAAATGGGGTACGATCCTCCCATGCCATTTCAATAATACGATCAATTTGATCACGATTTAAAAAAATATTTTTTTTCATCTCATTAACATGTTTCTATCTGCTAATGTATGTTTAGCCAATATTCTCTTTCCCTCTTTTCTTACAAGTGTGTTTTTGCTAAGTGGCCAAAGAGAACTGGCGGCATGTTTTCGCGATTTTTGTAAATCAACGATAGGTTTGGGATAAGTTTTCCCAATTTTAAAGTCGTAAACATCTCTCTCTAATGGTGTAACCTCCCATGGAGTGTGTACAATTTCATTAGGTACTTTCTTTAACTCCGGAATCCATTTTTTTACAAAGAGTCCATTGGGGTCATGTTCCTTACCATTTTTTATTGGATTATAAATTCGTAGCATATTTATCCCAGTCACGCCTGCTTGCATTTGTAATTGAGGATAGTGTATACCAGGTTCAAAATCCAGAAATTGTCTAGCCAAAAAATGTGCACAGGCCTGCCATGGTTGCCACAAATGATGAGTGAAAAATGAAACTACCAAGGATCTCATTCTAAAATTAAGATACCCTGTCTGAACAAGGCATCGCATTGCTGCGTCAACTATTGGAACTCCGGTATTGCCAGATTCCCAAGCTTTTATATATTTTTTGTTGATTGGTTTTTTTAAAGTTAGATAACCTCTATTAATACTATTAAATTCCATAGAACATTCCATTTCAAATTTTTGAATGAAGTGTGATTGCCATCTAAGTCGGGAGCTGAATGATTTTAATGCAAGACTATTGTTTCCATTTTTTCTCTCTAATTCTGTTCTCTGTATTATTTGTCGCATTGATATATTTCCATATGCCAAATATGGCGATAATCTACTACAGCTTCTTCTTGAGAGGTCTGGTTTTGAAATGTGTTTTTGGTAATTTTGATAACGTTTTTTAAAAAAAGTATTTAGGTAAAGATTTCCATACTTAGTTCCTCCTTTTTGAAATTTACTTATGCCATTACTTTTAAATTCAAGCTTTTGTTTTTTAACATAAATATTTAAGTTCTCTATAGTTTTTTTTGGAATCAAATTTTGAGGGTTAAGTTTAATTTTTTTTATTGGTTGATTCATTAACTTTTCCCAGCTCTGAAGCCAATTTTTCCTATTCTTAATTCCTCTAAAAACCCCATGTTGTAAATATTCATTTAAAATTATTTTTTTTTCTTTACACCAATTATTAACTGTCTTATCTCTATCGTAAGTTACTTTTAATCCTGTCTCTTGATGCGAGTATATTCCTTTAATGATAAATTTTTGGGAAATAAATTCTAAAATATTCAAAATATCTCCCTCAGCAATTAGTACACGAGAATCCTTTTTAATTAATTCCTCATTAATATCTGACAGTGATTCTAAAATAAAATTAAAATGTCTTTTACTATAATGTGGATCATTTACTAAAACTTGCTCAAAAACATAAATAAATAAAATTTTTTCATTTTGTTTGCTTGCATGGTAAAGAGATAAATGGTCATAAAGTCTCAAGTCGCGTTTCAACCAAACAATATTAATTTTTTCCATTTATAGATTATTCCAGAGAACTTAAATAATTTTCAGCAGTATTAATTAGGAAAGCTTTTTTATCAGATTTCATTTTATCGTAATTATTTATCAACATCCTCATTCTAGGGTTTTTTTCAAAAAAAGATCTTTTTTTATCAATAAAATTCCAAAATAGTGCGTCCCATGTAATTGTCCAGTCTCCTTTTTTATAATTGCTCATTTTTAATATGTAGCTACTGCCACTTATGTATGGTTTTGTTGACATTAGTCCTCCATCAGAGAATTGGCTCATTCCATACACATTAGGTACCATTACCCAATCATATGAATCAATAAATAATTCCATAAACCATCTGTAAACTTCGTCAGGATCAAATTCACAAAGAAGCATAAAATTTCCAATTATCATTAACCTTTCAATATGGTGAGCATATCCAGTTTTTAATATTTTTTTAATTGTTTGGTCCAGCGGATATATCCCTGTAGAACCATCATAAAAAGATTGTGGTATTTTTCTATTAAACTGCCAAAAATTTTTTTTTCTTTCATAACTTCCTTTTGCAACATAAACACCCCTAATAAATTCTCTCCAACCAATTATTTGCCTAATGAATCCCTCACAAGAGTTAATAGGAATATTTTTTTCTTTATATGTTTTAATGGTTTCATTCAAAATATATTTTATATCTAATAATCCAGTATTAATTAATGGAGATAAAAGACTATGATTTAGAAAAGATTCATTTTCTACAATTGAGTCCTCATAAGGACCAAATTCTTTGAATCTATTAGCTAAAAAATCTTTAAACCAAATTTTGGAGGAATTATGATCAGAGGGGTATTCAATAGGTGAGTATATTTCACCAGGATTTTCAAAATAATTTTTTTTGATATAGTCAACAGATTCATCCTTTAATCTATCATTTTTTTTAATATCTATAATTTTAGGGGGTATTTTTGTTTTTGGATATTTTTCTCTGTTCATAATGTCATAGGTCCATTCTCCTCCCTCGGGGAGTCCTTGCTCATTTATAAGAATATTTAATTTTTTTCTTTGGTCCTTGTAAAATGAGGTTTGAAAAAATTTTTTCTTATCATGTTTGAAAAAAACGGATAGTTCTGATTTTTTGGTGAGAAATAATTTATTTTCATGAATAGTTAAAATAATTCCCAAATCATCACAAACTTTTTTGATTCTTCTTTCTAGAAGATAATCTTCAGGATCAATTACTTGAATTTTTTTAAAATCTTTTGATAAAAATTTTACAAGATTAACAATGCTGGAAAAATTATTTACAGATTCTATATAGGTGACATTAAAACCATCAGTTTCAAGTTTTTTTTGGTAGTTTTTCATTGAAACCCTATGGAATAAAAGTTTTTGCTTATGAAATTTGTATTGATTGAAAAAAAGGTCTTCTTCAATTAAATATTTTGGATTATTATTTTTTGTAAATATTGAATCTTCAAAAAGCTGATTAGGAAAAATTATATCTACAGAGCTCATCATTTTAACCATAAATCTTGAAATAAATTATTTGGGTCGTATCTTTTTGATTGCCAATTGACATCAAATTTTCTGTCTCTAGGGTCATTTCCTACCCCAGAGACGTACATCCAGTTCCCATAATTACTGTGTACATCGTAATCAATTAATAGGGACTCAAAATATGCCGCACCAATTCGCCAATCCATTTTCATATCCTTAGCGAAAAAACTAGCCACGTTTTGTCTTCCTCGATTGCTCATCCATCCTGTTTTTTTAAGTTCCAACATATTAGCATTTACAAAAGATTCAGCTGTCTTCCCCTCTGCCCATTCCAAGAAAAGTGTTCTATCTGTTTTCCAATTATATTTTTTTTCAAGTATCCCTTCGACCATAAAAATTTTATTACCGTGTTTTAGAGAGATGTATTTAAAGTAGTCTCTCCAAATTAATTCAAAAATTAGCCAGTAGGTCGATTGGTTTTTTTTGATTTTTTTTTCATAATTTTTGATTTCCCAATAAATCATTTTAGGTGATAGGCTCCCATTAGCTAACCAAGGAGAAAGCTTTGAACTATAGTCAGTTCCGATTAATCCATTTCGGGTATTCTTGTAATTAGAAAGTTTCTTGGTCTTCCAAAAATATTCCTTTATTCTTTCTCTTCCCATTTTTGTCCCGCCGCTGAAGGGAAATGCTGATCTTTCATCTTTGTCCACAGATTCAAGACCAAGTTCAGTTAGACTAGGTAGTTCATAGTCTTCCTCAATAAGATTAGAAGGGCCTAAGATAGATTTAATTGATGTTAGGGATCTGACTTCTATTTCTTTTTCACATTTTTTTCTAAAGATTCCAAAAATTTCAGGGATTTGATCACGTGAGAAAACCAAGTCATTTGGGTGAAAAAGAAATTGATCATAGTGTCTATACCATTTGATAGAAGTGTCAATTTTTTTTGCAATAGCTTGTTCCTCCTTTTTCTCTTCCTCTGTCCACTCATGCTGTAAATAAATCTGCCTAACTTGATATTTTTTTAAAAATTCTATGATGCCTATCTCAGGAGGTTTTGAGTCGATGATAAGGGAAATATTCATAGACTTTAATGACTCTTTTAGCTCACGAACACTTTGTACTAAAAAATGGGCTCTGAATCGGTCAGTTTTTTTAAATCCCCAAGATAGATTTTGATAATGACGGGGATTAAAAGTATAGTATGCTATAACCTTAAGACCACTATCTAATGCTTTTTTTAATCCTATGTGATCTTCTGTTCTTAGGTCGTACCTAAACCATACTAGTGCCGTGAGTGAATCTTTTGACATTTTTTACTGCAGTATTTTACTTTTTCCCAGTCTCGTTCCCATTTTTTTCTCCACTGAAAAGCTAAGTTGCATTGAAGGCATATTTTTTGTGGTAAATTTATCTTTTTTACTCCTTTCATTCAGCGTTTAGTGCTGATTTATATTCTCTTAAACAGCGTTCTCGTGCAGTTTTATGATCTATAATTGGATTAGGATAGCTAGGCTCGTTTAAATCCTCAACCCATCTATTAACATAGACCATTTTATTGTCGAACTTTTTTATCTGTTCATGTGGATTGAATATTCTGAAATAGGGTGCTGCATCTACTCCGCATCCAGCTACCCATTGCCAATTACCAATATTACTTGCCATTTCATAATCAAATAGCCTTTCTGCAAAGTATGCCTCTCCCCACCGCCAATCTATAAGCAGGTGTTTGCACAAAAAACTTGCCACCAACATTCTTACTCGGTTGTGTATAAACCCAGTAATATTAAGCTGGCGCATTCCTGCGTCTACTAGAGGGTAGCCAGTTTTTCCTTTACACCATTTATCAAATTCTTCTTCATTATTTCGCCAAGGTATTCGATCATATTGCTTTTTAAAACTTTGATCTTTGGTGTGTGGAAAATGCCATAAGATTTGCATAAAAAACTCTCTCCAAATTAATTCTTTCATGAAAGTAGGATTTTCTCTTTCTGCGCTTTTGGCAATAAGTTTTCTTATGCTTTTAGTTCCAAAGCGGAGGTGTACCCCTAACCTTGATGTATTGTCAATCGCAGGAAAATTTCTCGTTTCCTCGTACTTGTCAATTAAATCAGAATCAAATTTAAATTCTTGGGGGATTAGTTTTGATTTTTTAAAACCCATTTCCTCTAATGATATTTTAGGTAGAGGTTTTTCATTGTAAAACTTATCCAAATGATTTTCTGATGGGTAATTTTCAACTCCCTCATTTTTATACTTGGCAATCCATTTTCTTGAATATGGGGTGTAAACTACATAGGGCTTACCATCATCTTTAACTACCTCACTTTTCTCATAAATAACCTGATCTTTAAAAGTATTGAACTTTACTCCCTTTTCACTAAGCAGATTTTTAATCTCCATATCCCTTTTAAGAGCATAAGGTTCATAATCGTGATTTGTAACCACATTTTCAATTGGAAACTGAATTATAAGTTCTTTAAAAATGTTCTTTGGAGACCCGAAATAAAGACCTATTTCACAATTTTTTCGTCTTAATATATTATTCATATCAATCAACGCGTTCTGAATAAAAGTCAGTCTCGCATCATTTTTTTTTAGTCTTGATATAATTTCTGAATCAAAAATGAAGATAGGAATTACTTTATTTTCTCCAGTCAGAGCTTTGTATAATCCTTTATTGTCTTGAAGTCTGAGATCTCTTCTAAACCAAAATAGAGTTAGCTTTTCCAAAAAATTTAACTTTTTATACTTCCTATCCCACCATCGATTGTTATTGTCTGAGCGGTTATCCAACTACTATTATCATCAATTAGAAACTGTGCCATTTTAGCAATTTCATAAGCTTTACCTACCCTTTGAAGAGGGTGTCTTGAGGCTGCATTATTTTTTTTAGTTTCATTATTAAGAAATTTTTCAGCCATCGGTGTGTCGACTAATGAGGGAGCAATCACATTAAATCTGATCTTAGGAGCAAATTCTGCAGCCAATGATTTGGCTAATCCCTCAATCGCACCTTTAGCTGCAGCAACAGAGCTGTGGAATGGCATACCAGTTCTTACTGCTACTGTACTAAAAAATACTACACTAGAAGGAAATTCACTATTTTGTAAATTACCTAAAACTGACTGAAGTGTTTTTATTGCTCCTAAAACATTTATTGAAAAGTCTTGTTTAAATACTTCTGGTTTGATTCCTTTGAAAGGTCTCAAATTAATTGATCCAGGACAATATACAAATCCATGAAGATGTTCTGGAATACTTGAATTATCTAAATCATCATTTTCAACATCAAAAGGTATATGAGTAATTGGTAACTCACCAATTGAATCGTTAGTTCTGCTAGCAACATAAACGTTGTTTTCCTCGCAAATAAGTTTCACTAATTCAAGTCCAACTCCAGAGCTTCCACCTATTATAAGAATATTTTTTTTCATTTTTAATTGTATTTGTATTCACCAAATAATTCGACTAATTTGATTTTTCTGTATTTAAATATTTCATTAAGCTTCGGTTTAACCAATATTGGGTGAATCATTTGGCCAAATAAACCAAAGGGGATTTTGTAATCAATTATATCTTCCATTTCAACTCCATTCTTAATTGGTTTTAAAAAGTGTTTATGATGCCATAATGAATATGGCCCAAATCGTTGTTCATCAACAAAATATTCACCTTTTTTTACATGTGTAATCTCTGTTACCCATTTCGTTGGAATGCCTAAAATTGGAGTTACTATATACTGAATAATTTGCCCAGGAAACATTTTTTTTTCAGCTCCACTCAAAATTTCGAAACCCATATAATCAGGAGTAATAGTTTTCAAATTTACTGGGTCTGAGAGAAAGTTCCAGGCTTCATTAATCGGAATAGGAAGATTTTGGCTAGTATGTAGGCGATAAATTTTCATAACGATTTGAGAATTCAAATATACGAATTGTCTAACATATACATTGAAATATTAAACAAAAAATTTAATCGATATTTATTTTTTTGTAATTAGTTGAATTATAAGGGAATTAGCCACAGTCAATATTCCTCCAATAAAATTTAGCCATAAAAAGCTAACCCAATCATTGTAAAAAATAAATAATATTATTAATTCTGAAATTATTGCCGATATAAAAATCGCTTTTGACTTCACTGACTTAATAAATATTGCAACAAGAAAAATTCCTAAAATAGTCCCGTAAAAAAGAGATCCAATAATATTAACTAATTGTATAAGATTTTCGAATAAATTCCCAACTAACGCAAATCCAATTGCGATGGCTCCCCAGATGAGGGTAAATAATTTTCCCGCCCATACATAGTGTTTTTCTTTGTGATGTGATTTAAAACGTTTATAGAGATCAACTAAAGTAATAGCTGAAAGTGCATTTATTTCTGACGCTGAGGAGCTCATTGCAGCAGATAGAATTACTGCTAATAAAAGACCAATTAAGCCTTTCGGTAAATAATTTATAATGAAATAAATGAATACATAGTCCTTATCATTAGTTTCTAATTTAGGTTCGATTTTTTCGACTATTTTTTTTGCCTTTGATCTATTTTCCTGAATTTTTTTTTCTAGTTTGAGATATTTAGCTTGCATCTTCTCGTCATAAAAGAAATTTTTCTCTTTAAGCTGTTCATTTTTTTGCAAATGAATGAGTTCATTTGCTCTCTCAAGGGCATTGAAAGCATCTTTATAATTGCTTTCATTAACTTTTTCAACAACATATGGGTTAAAATGAATAGGGGATTTTTCGTATTGAAAAAAAATGAATACCAAAACACCAATAAGAAGAATAAAAAATTGCATCGGAATTTTTAGAAATCCATTCATCATTAACCCCCTTTGGCTTTCTTTAAGAGATTTTGCAGAAAGGTACCGTTGAACCTGACTTTGGTCAGTTCCAAAATAAGATAATGCCAAAAAAAGCCCACCAGTTATTCCACTCCAAAATGTGTATCGATTTTCAAGGTCAAAACTAAAATCTAACATATTAAGCTTTTCGTTTATACCAGCTAATTGAAGTGCATTAGAAAATTTAATATTATCAGGGAGCGATTGAATAATGAAAATAAAGGCAGTTACCATACCTGAAAAAATAATGAACATTTGGTATTTTTGAGTAACATTGACTGCTTTTGTTCCTCCAAGCATAGTATAAAGTATTACCAACAGACCTATAATTACTACTAAAGATTTAAGGTTCCATCCTAAAACTACACTTAGAATTATTGCAGGAGCATATATTGTTATTCCTGCTGCCAAGCCACGTTGTATCAAAAAGAGAATTGAGGTAAGTATCCGTGTTTTTAAATCAAATCTCTTTTCTAAAAACTCGTAAGCAGTAAATAAATTGAGTTTATGATATACTGGTATGAAAAAAATACAAATAATAATCATAGCAAAAGGAAGCCCAAAATAAAACTGTATAAAGCCCATTCCATCATTAAACCCTTGTCCTGGGGTAGACAAGAAAGTTATAGCACTTGCTTGAGTTGCCATCACAGATAATCCTACTGTTAGCCAAGAAGCCTTATTACCTCCTTTGATATAATCTTTTATATTTTGATGGGAGTAATTTTTCCATATTCCATAAGTAATAATAAAAACTAATGTAAATGATAAAACTAACCAATCAACTAGTGACATCAATTAAAGGTTTTCATTAATAAATAAAATATTATCCAAAACACTATTTGCGTAAGTATCAATATCCAATAAATTTGATTTGCCCCCTTCAATTATTTGCGATTAAGTTAAAGAATAGTCTGTAGGCGCCGGGTACTCCTTCAGGAAGTTGCCTGAAAAAACTTAATCCAGTATAAACCAATTTTCCTTTACCATAATTGGCAACCAATAAAGCTCCCTTTTTTGGAGATTCACCTTTATCATTCATTTCAATCAATGGAGTAAATTCTTTATCCCATTGATTTGGAAAGTAAAGACCTCTTTCTTGAACCCAACCCTTAAAGTCATTTGAACTGATTTTATTGGGACTATTCAGCACTGGATGCGAACTGTCCAGTAGCTTAACTTCCGCATTTTCATCAGTAACTCTGTCTCTCGAAATTTGTATGCTTAGGGGTGTAATAGATTTTGTTTTTAATCCTCTACTTGTATTGTATTGAAATAATAAGTTTCCACCTTGTTTAGTATAGGCCCAAAGTACATTTTTTTTGTAAGATAGAGATTCATTTACATTGAATGCACGAATACCAACTATTACAGCATCAAAGGGTTTTAGCTTTTTAAGTGTTATGGCTTCAGCATCAAATTTTTCTACTTCAACACCAACAGATTCGATACTCTCGACAACTTTATCACCTGCTCCATTAATATAGGCAACCCTCTTAACACCTGTTTTTAAATTTAAAGCCACAGCGCGAGCAGATGCGGGTTGAACCATATATATTTTAGGAAAATGATCATAAGAAATCTCTTTAATAGCTAATTTAATTTTTTCATTGTTGTTGGTTAATTCAGGTTCTAAAAGGACGACTTCTTCATTTTTTGGTGCAGTAACCATAAAAGTAAAATCTTGTTCAATTCCTTTTCCATTGATATTTACTTGCTGATCATTAGGAGTTATAACCCAAGATTTGGGTGATTTTATACTTAATTTACCATTAAATAATTTCCCTAAGTTTTTAACCTTTACCACTACGCTTTTTGTTTCATTTACATTAAATAATTCTACTGGAGATTTTAAACTAGTTGCAGCGGAAGGAAGGATTTGAAATGGTGTAACTACTTCCCCTTTCACTGGATCATTTTTTCGGAAACTAAGTGCTTTTTCAAAATTTAGTTTAACACCTTCTACAATTAATGATAAATTTAAAATATATGAATTGGGAGTATTAGGTAACCCTGTAAATTCTTTTTGTTTTGTGTCATACATTCCATCTTTCCCTCCCTCCATTAACCAATATGGTGTGCTTATAGGTTCGTTAATAATATGTTTAATTTTTTTTCTGAAAACTTGATTTTTTCTGAGTTCTTCACCAATTTTATATGTTTTATTTTTTAAAATAATTTTATCTATTATCACTTTTTCTGAACTCGGGTTATTAATAATTATGTTTAAGCTTAG
>CEWG01076407.1_pt1 | contig 28630 bp, 13 predicted proteins | sample 361411 | NCBI WGS metagenome assembly CEWG01 (sample SAMEA2622173, study PRJEB7988) | marine metagenome | biome: marine biome (ENVO:00000447); feature: surface water layer (ENVO:00002042); material: "saline water (ENVO:00002010), including plankton (ENVO:xxxxxxxx)" | depth 5 m | reverse complement strand
TATTCAGATCTAAAAAGTATTTATATTTACTATGATGTTATCTTTGATGCAAGATCATTAAGCATGGATTTGAGAGTCTCAATCTCCTCTTTCATGGCATCAAATTCTTCTTTCTTCAAATTATTTCTTTTTTTATCTCGTAGATAATTCATATATGCACCATTATCACAATTAATAATAGCACCTGTACTATCATCACGATAAAGGTTCTTGTGACCTTCTACTGGGATCATTTTAGACATTATTCTTTTAGTTTAAGTTTTCTATCTATCTCTTTGTTCGCATCTCTCTTACGCCTGATACCTGATTTTTCTAGATATCTATCAAGTAATTTTTTTAATCGTGCTCTTTTTGCACCAGGTACTAAATCGCCTGGTCCTTCTTTTGCTATTTGATCATCTCTCTTCTTTATAATTTCTCGTTGACCTTTAATTTTTCTATTCTTTTTTTGCTGCTTAGTTAAATCAGAGGATGGGGGCAAACCAAGATACTGTCTTTTAGTTCGTGACTTTGATGCATCAAATCCTCCAGTTCCTGCAAATGGACCTTTAGATTTTTTTGATTGCATGATCATACCAGCAGCACCAATACCTGTCATCAAAGCAGGAACAACTTTACTTCCTGTTTTGATAGCCATTGCAGTATTCTCGAATTGATTTTCAGGTTTATTCATTCTTGTTCTGGTTCTTTTATCTACCTTATTTCTAGTAAATTGACCAATATCAGTTGGTGTATTTAAATCTGGATTTATTTCACTGTTTATGCGTTCTTGTGCATCTCTCACTCTTTTCAACATATCTTCCTTGGAGGGTTTACTAGTTTTACTAGTTTTAGTAGTGCCCTTTTTTTCATATGGTTTTCTTGCCTTTTTTGCTCTCCTTGATTGTAATATAGTTCCAGCAGCACCAATACCTGTCATCAAGGCAGGAACAAGTTTACTTCCTCCCTTGACAGATACTGCAATACTTTCTTGAAATTGATTGAATGTTTTCATTATGCGAGTGCTATTGCTCTGAAATCTTTTAATCTAATTGGAACTGATTCATTAGTTGAAATCATTACAATTTTTATTTTAAATCCATTGAATTCTTCCAAATCATCTATAGAGAATTGATATTCAGAAAATTCATCAAAACTATTTGCTGCGACAAAAGCATCTGGTCTACCATCATTTTGAGTAATATCAATTATATCATTCCCAAATCCATCACCTGTTGTATCATTAAGATTTTTATAACCAGGAAATGGTCTATAAGTTTGTGATACTTCACTAGAATCAAAACTATATAAACGATAAAATACTCTAAAGTCTGCCTCTGGTTGTCTACTAGCTGCAATAAGAACTTTAAGAGATGTGGCAGGATTTTTTAACGTAACAAGTTTAGATATGAAAACTGAACCATGAGGATCATTTTTCAATCCTCTCGCTCTCTCATCTGTTGCATAATTATTTTCACCAATAGGATTATTAATTTTATTTCTACCTAGATAGAAGTTGGAATTTTTTACATCTAAAACAGGTGATAAATTAGAATCAGTAGATACCATGTCAACATTCAAGGTAAGTGATTTATTTTTTGGTAAATTTGCCAATCGCTCACTTTCATTTTTAACAGATGCAACTAATCTTGGAGAAGGTAAGAATGTTGTTTCATTTAGAGTTACTGGTGTAAAACCTTGATCTATGAATGAGACTTCGTTACCTCCTGAACTTGTACCACTTACTGTTCTTAAACTAGTATTGACATTTGTTGATTTACCAGGTGTGATGACATTGAATTGTGGGTTGATTGAACTAAACTGATGATTTTGTGATATGTGAACATTTTTTCCACCAATCGCTTTTTCATTTGTAAAGCAGAGTAAAGCATCTCCTGTTCTATCAGATGCTAAGTTTGGTACGTCAACTTTTAAGAAATAATTATCAATATTATCATCAAATGTTGTAATATCAAACGTTGTATTAATACCTGCAAGAGAAATACCACCTGCTTCATATGTTTGTATATCTGATCCAACATTATGTGATACGGGTGTTGTGCCAAATTGTCCTCTGACTATTGATAATTTACCAGTTCCAACTGTATATGATACAATTTCACTTCCAATTAAAGCAGAACCCCTATCAGTTGTAATTCCATTAAAATTGGCAAATGGTGTTGTATCTGCAATCTCAACAGATGTTGTATCTGATGTTAATGCTGATGTTGTTTTGACCTTTACAGAATCTGGTTTTACATTTTTTACAACTACCTTATTATTAGCACCATGATGAGCGTGATTAAATTGAGTAACCTCAAATACATCACCTGTATTCAACTCTCCATTCACCGCTGATCCATCAACTTGTGATTGTGTAATAACTGACTTAGAAGTATTATTACTTGTATATTTTACAAGTTTGCGACCATTTGTAAATTGGGATCCTTGAACATCAGTTAAGAATATGGAATCAAAAGTAGTTCCAATAGATGCAATAGAGAATTTAAATCCAATACCTGTGGTTACGTTACTACTCGTATTATCAATAGTAATTACATCACCTACTTGATAACCAGTACCAGCACCATTAACAGCAACGGTATTTACAGAATCACCACTTAAAGATATATCCACTGTTAATCCATTTCCACTTCCTGTAATATTTCTTGTTGGTACAGCAGTTGCAGAACTAAGTACATATCCGCTTCCATCAGTAATCTTTGTAACACCCGTAACACTTGAACCTTGTCCTTCAATTATACCTGTTATTGAAGAGTCATCAGGAACAGTGTTATTAGTAGCGTCAGCTTGTGATACCTTTTGTCCAATACCTAAATTTGCGTCAGTACAATCATTACCACTAACATTAATTTTTAATTTTCTTGGCAAGGTGCGTATAGGATTATCAGGTAATTTCTGAGTATTTAAATTACCAGCTCTAATTGGTGTATTATAGAAAGTAGCAGTTCCAGAACTTACAAATGATGCCTTACGTAATTTAAAGCATAAATCTTCATATTGACTTGGAGTCCAAATAGTACCGTTTTGTGATTTAAATAAACTTCCACCAATATATTGTTTTGATACAACCACATCTTCAACATCAGGAAGCACCGTTGAACGAACTGTTTTCTCACCCATGCGAGCAACCCACATTTCATATAAATCTGATGCAGGTGATAATATTACAATTGCATATTCTCTTCTTGGTTCTAGATAAACTGGAGATGGGAAACGAATTGTAGTGGCAAGAGACGCATCATCCGAAATATTCACTTGATTTGGATTTAATGCTATCTGTGTATAATCCTGAACAAGGAACCTTGTTGGTGTTCCTAATTCTACATGTCTGAGTTCAATGAATACTTTTGCGTTTGGATCTTTAGAAGCAAAATATAAATCAAACGATGTTAAAAATGCTCCTGTTTCATCAACAGTAAATGATTGAGCCAATGGATCTCTATCAGGTGCCTCAAAGAACTCCGTATCTGTCAATGTATTTACATTGACGCTTACAGTCGTTTCATTTTGTCTTTGAGGGGGTGCTGAAGGATTTCTAACACTTACATTACTATTAGATTGTGTAAGTATAACCCCTGTGCCTGTAAAGACTCCTGAAGCGTCACTAGCGAGTGCTGTTGAGCCAGGCAATGGTATTACACCTTCAGCAGCTGCAGTTACTCTAAATGTCTTTGTTCCAGATCTAAAAGTAATTGGTGGTCTGGGAACTGCATTTGCATTTCTAAAGAAGAATGACCCTATCAAATCTCCCCAATTATCAGATATTAAGTTTATGTTGGTAATTCTTGCTACTGCACCACTAGTTTCACCAATAATCGTTGCTCCTACAACAGTATATCCATAGTATTCTTCATTATTTGCTAATGCAGTTACATCAATATTAAGTAATTTTGATGTTGCAGAATAACTTGTCGATGGTGCTGGTCTTGAAGAATCAAAAGGATCAACCGTATATTCTTCAACAGTAACGGATGGTGATCCTAGTCCTGCACCAACATCTGGTCTTGTACTATCACCAAACTTATGATTTGGTCTCTGAATTCTCATATATCCTATAACTGGATCATCACCTAAACTTACTAATTCAACTCTGACATTCTCAAATATTGTAAATGAACCAGAAACCATTTCGATTTCAATTAATTTAGGGACAATATCTGGAGAAGCACTATCAAGATAATGATGATGTCTGGTTGCAGGTTTCAGACCATTTGCTGCAAAGAACACATTTCTTGATCTCATGAATGGATCTGCTTCACTATCAATTTTAGTGCTCTCAACATAATCAAATTCTCTACTTGGACCTTCTAAAACGTTTGTAAAACTTCTTTCAGTTCTTTGTGTTGTAGTAGTGGTTGTTGTAGTGACTAATTGAGCACTTTCATCTGCAAATTCTGTGCGTTGTCGTGTACGATTAACATCCGTATTAGTTTGTTGTGAAACAATATTTGCTTGCTCAACCCATGTAGCACCTGATGATTCAACTCTGTGACTATCAATATAAATTGTTCTTGCCCAATTATCTGATGGTGGGTCTAAAACAACCGCTCCAGCAAATGTAATTACATTAAATGGGTTTACATTTTCTACTCTTGTTGCTTGTGGTTGATTTATCCAATCAATTTCAGTATAATCAAGAGTAATTAAATCACCCGTTTTTCTACAATTTGTATCAAGTAATTGTAAATTAGAATTAAGGTCAGCAGACGCAGGGTCAATATTTGGATTAAGTGCAAGTTCTGCATTAATTGACCAAAAATCGACTGCACTTATTAATTCTCTATTAACAACATCAACATCACATCTAGAACCCCCATTTAAACTAAAATCAATAAAACTTCTATTCTTAAAGTTATTAACTACAAAACCTGTTTTAAATCTATTAAGACCATCAGCATCTTTAACTTCTAAAGTTTTTGTGTCTAGTTCTAAAGCACTTAGAGATGTCATTTCTTCTAAGTTTTCAATTCTTCTCTCTAAGGCACCAATATCTCTCATCGTAAAACGACGATTATCGAACATTCTTATTCTAGGACCCCTTACAGTATCATACAAATATGGAGGTAAAGTAATCTGAGCAACTTCCATTGCATTGCCAACCTCTGTAGGGGGTACAGGATTTTCAGATGATACTCCTTTTATTAATTTTACCTGTTCAAATTCATTGATAACAAGTTTATCAATACGTGGTAGGTAGAAACTATAACCAATTATAGAACTTTCATTAGGTGTTATGATAAATGGATTTGTTTCTTCAAACTCACGATTACTAAATGCAAAAGGAGAACTATTAGTTGCGGTGAATTCTTTAACTCTAGGTCTTAGATCTAAAATATCAGTTGCCCTATCATTTGATATCAATGGTATATCATTTGTGTATCTATCAGAGGTGAATGAATTTACTGTAAATAAATCTCCTTTGTTACCTGAAGGTACTTCATATTGATCAAATATAACTAATAATCTCTTTGAAGGAATAGCAGACTTTTCTTTTCTAACAATTCTAGAATAATCTGATATTTGTCTAGTATGTCCTTGATCCAATAGATAATTATCAGTTCTGTCGAGGTAGTTTCCATTTATAATTTCTTGTAAATTTGCAGAAATTGATGATTCTTTAAAGGATATATTCTCACCTAGAATAAATCTATTTGCATTTAGATATACAAAACTTATTTCAGTTGAGGTTCTTTCAACAATTTGTCCAACAGCTCTACTCTCTTCCCCTACAATTTTTTCTCCTATAATCGTTGCTGTATCTAAATTTAATCCAGATACAAATATTAATTTATCTAACACTGGAGTGACTAAAGTTTTTGACTCATATATTGCAATAACTTTATTAACATCAGGATTATTAAGAGAAATTTCCTCATCTTCAACTCTTAATCCATAGGCATCACTTTGTGTTAAATTACCATTAGTTGATATACCAACTGTTCTTGTAACTTCGATCTTCTTACTTCTAACATAATTTTTTGACTTACTTGTCAATCCAATCTTTTTAAGAGTGACATTAACTGAACAATTAGCATTGGACTGTGTTAATCCTGCAAATTCAATATCATTTCCGTTATTTGTTATTGTAACTTTATCAGATGAGAGAGGTTCAATAGACCCATCAGAATAAAATATTGTATATTTTTCAGCATCAAATGGTTCAAAGAAAGCACTTGTTATACCTGCATTTGCATTTAATGCGTCAGATGATGAGAGTGATAATGTACCTGTAGCACTAGTAGTTTGACTATTTACCTGAGAGGTAATTACTAAATTAGAATTAGATGCATTTAAATTTGATATATTTCTTCTAGGTAATCTAGAATATAATCCAGCATCATCAATATTTGATATTAAAGGAACTCTTACCCTAAAAACACCAGTCGTTGTGCCTGTACCTACTGATAAAACAGAACCTTTATTTACACCAACTACATCTGGAATTTGATTTATAGTAAGTGTTTTACCATCACCACTTATGTTAGATATACGATTAAATACTGGATCTGTAAATGCACCATGACTATAAGATATTATTGAATCTGTATTAATACCAACTCTACCTGCAAAATTTCTGCCAGGAATAGTCGCAGTGTTAACGGTGCCAGATGATGCATCTGATATTACATTTAATTGATCTGCTGGTGAAAAACCTGGCAATACACGATCATATAGAACAGAATCTGCTATAAAATCTGATGGTAAGGCACCACCACTAATTGTATCAGAATTTTGATAGATCGATTTAATGTCAAACACATTATATGCATTTATTTTAATGATAGATGACTTACTGTCAATTGTCTTTTCATTGTATATTAATTTTTCTCCAACAATAAATGTACCTGTGGTTGAAGATATATTAATTTCATCTGCAGCAGTAGTGCCTGAGACTTCTGCCAAATAACCTATAGCACCACTAGATAATCCTCTAACTCTAGTTCCTTTTGGTTGAGATGATACCAAATTTGTTATTTTAAGTGTTGTATATGTTTGAATATCATACAAGTGCAAATCAAACTCTGTTGATGCACCACTGTATGCTGAATCTGTAACTCCAAATGAATATACTCTTGCTTGTCCTATTTTTAATCCAGTCCCTGCAGTTGTGCTTGCACCTCTTCGTTCGTTATGAAGGTCAACAATATTAGTGTTAGTACCACCTAAATTAATGAACGGTGAACCAAAAACATTATTTACCCTTATTAAACTACCCATACTGAATGGAACAGATGCAGAGTTTACATCCTCCACATCTCTTGGTTTATCAATATCTAAAACAGTCGTACCAGGTAGATAAACATCATATCCCTTTACATATGCTTTACCAGGTGATAGTTTAACACACATGGTATCTTCTGAAGGTTTATTGCCTTGGTCAGTTAATTGATTTTCATTATATAATCCATCTGATCCAATTTCATCATTGAGTGAGTTTTGTAAACTGACACGAAATGGTTCTACAGCGTAATTACCAGATTCATCAAAGGTTCTTTTCGCAAAATATTTTTTTATCTCAGAGTAAACTGATGTATTTTGTATTTTTTTAGGTTCACCTTCTCTTATTCTATATAACTCTACAAAATTAGTATCATTAAAGTCATTTAATGATTTTTTTGTTAACTTAACAGTTATTTTAAATCTATCGGCACCTGGTGCTGCAAAGTTTGTAAATCCCTTTGCATTATCATACAAAGAGGGATCATCATTTGCATTTACAATCTCCTCAATAATATCTAATCCCACTCTAAATGATGGTTTAGGATTATACGGATCTAATATAATTAGAGACGTTGGAACATCTACAAAAACTCCACGTAAAAAATATACTCCTTCATTAATACCAAATGCAGAACCAGTTGCAGTAGCATTTTCTAATGATAATGTTAGTATTGTTTCACCAATATTTAAAGTTGTATTACCATAAGTTAAACTTTCTTCTAGAATTAAAACTTCACCATCGGGGAATGATTCACTTTCACTATTTGTTCCTGATTGATTATATTTGACAAATATTGTTGGTTCTTCTACTCCTTCATTTGGTGGTAAGACGTAATTTTTAATAGTTGCTACAATACCAGAATTTTGACCTCTTACCCTTGTTCCTTTACCATTATTATTAGATATTAAACTATCTAAGTAAATCGATACATCAATACCTAAATGAGATTGATTTATTTTACATGAAAAATAAGATTGATCACACTCTATGCCACCAGGTATGACCATTGAACCTTCTTTGAAGATATGTTTACCAAAGGATTCAACTTGATTTTGTATTATTGATTGAAAACCAGTTAATTCTCTTGCTTGAACTGGTTTACCAGGTTTAAAAAGAATTTTATAAAAGTTTTTCGCCTTATCAAAGTCGTCATAATAAGGACTTATATTTAGATTGGTCTTTTGTGGCATTTTAGAACTCTAGTACGATTTTAATGTCCTCTTTTTGTCGGGAACTTCTAACAATTTCTGGTCTGTTATCCATATAAATGATTTGACCCGACCCTTTATTTATCTCTGAATCAGATAACCCTGCTTGAAATCTAGTTCCCAAATTGATAAGTTTAGCACCTGTTGGATTAGTTGTTATACCTGTAAAATTAATTTGTATTGAACCAGAAAATCCAGATTCCTCTGCATTAATGACATTTGCATTAGTTGCACTTTCAAATTGATAAATTCTTGCAGATGTTGTTACACCAACACGATCTGTTTGATCATATGATGTTGGATTAAAATAAAGTGATCTATCTCTAAAATACTTTAATACTTTAGTTTCCTTGTCATAAGAACTAACATATCCTTTAGCAATTTTACCTGTATTTGGTGCAACTGTCAGTTTTTGATTAATTTTTTCACCAATTTTTGGTGCATTACTACCAGTTACTGTATCTAATTTAAGTGCTTGTAATGACGAAAAAGTACTATCTGTGTAAGTAATAGCACTTCCAGCTTTAGTTGGATTTTTTACAATACCTACCTGTGCAAATTTAGTGTCAACTGGAAAATCCTTCGTAGAATCATCAAATCTTGCATATATGATAACTTTATCAGTGCCTAATTCAGTATAGACATCATCACCATGACCCCTACCAGGTGGGATAATAGGGATTAATTTTGCTTTGCCAGTTGTAGGTACATTAGAATTAATTGTATCTAAATCTACTACTGCATAGGTGTATCCCTTTCCTCCTGAACTTACAACCACATTAGTTATTTTTCCACCTTCAACATCAATTCTTGCTCTAGCTCCTGTGCCATCACCTATAATATTGACTTCTTGTGAAAATCCGTTTGAGTAATTTGTACCACTATTTTCAATATAAACGTGTTTTATCTGATTTAAATTTATTTCAGAATTACCATTTTCTCTGACAGATCTTATTTGAGAATCTGTTGATGATGACCATTCATTAGGAACTGTAATAAACTCTGTTGAATCAAATTTAATGATATCACTAGGTGAAATTGTAAATAGATATTTCCATTTGTACCCATCTCCACTATTTCCTGCCTTAGATGGTTCTAAATCTGTAAAAGTTGGTTCATCCTGAGATACATTTCCTAGAGGATTAGTTCCTGAAGAACCATTATCAATACAAATATAAACTTTAAAGTCTGAATTTACAACATAATAGTTTGCATCATATAATCTATTTGCTTTTGTAAGAGGACTTTGATTAGTAGCACTGTAATCATCCCTGTAAATTTCATATCTATTTCCCGAAACCCAATCTACTCTTCTGATAAGTCTTCTTATGTTTCCAGATGATATTTTTTTACCAAACATCATGGTATCACCAACATGTTTACGATATGAAAAACTATCTATTGGTGCAGGGGTATTTGTATCCCAATTGGTTGTTCTACCAAATCCAACTAAACCAGCGGCTCCAGTGGGATTTGTTAATCCTAAAAATACATAATATGAATTATTAGTATTCTCTACTGACTCCACAAAATTATTTGCATTCAAAATTCTGAATTGATCAGTAATAATTGCTGACATCTGTACTGAGTATCTTACTTTTCTTTCTATTTATAGGGGTTAGGTTATAGAAATAATTGCTCTAATAGAACCACTGTTTCTGTGACCTGTTTCTCCTAGACCATCATAACTCTTTCTTTGTATCGTAGGGAAGGTTGAAAGTCCAGCATCAACGGTCAAACCTGTAACACCTATTGAGATAGGATTTAATGAACGTTTAACATCAACACCACTATCCGCACCATATAATCTACCCCAGTTTAATGTTCCTAATGAAACTGTAGAACCAGGTGAACCATCATAAAAACCCTCTTCATCAATACTATCAATCCAACTATCTGTATTAGAATGTACTTTACATACAATAGTTCCTTTCGATCCACCAACAGACATGTCAACAGAATCAACGATATAAACATTATCAAGGAAAGTTGTTCCAATACCAACTACATGTCCATCATCTGGATTAACTGATGTTAGACCATTTCCAACCGTTGTATCTTTGATATAAACTGGATATCCTACCAGAAGTGTATTTGCAGTGGCATTTGTAAGTCCACCGTTACTATTTCTAGTTACAGCATGAAAATCAAATCTTAGTGCTGAACCACTTTCTTTTGTGATACCAGTAATAATTCCAATATATCCCTCAAAATTGTTTATCCCAGTAATTTTTTCTGTCTCAAATTTAGGTCTCTCTATGATAACATGAGGTGGATTACTTTGTTGATCATATCCAAGTCCAGGATTTACTATATCAATATTAGATACTGAACCATTGGTTACTGTAACAGTAGCAGTGGCAGTGGTGCCAATACCGACAAACTTTTCAACACCTATGGGTGCCTCAATACCAACATCAACTATTCCAGAATATCCTGAACCACCTTCCGTCACAGTAATAGATGAAATGGTGCCTCCAGCACCTATGGTAGCAGTTGCCTTTGCGACTTCACCAATTTCACCAGATGTTATTAATGCATCAACTGTATCTGGAAGTGTAGAATTGTCGTATTTACCTTCATAGAAGAATGATTGAGCATCATCCACAAAAATACTATTACTTCCAAGTGTGCCTTTTCCTGAAGTCTCAGATAAATCACCAATTATTTTAGATGTAGGATAAATTTGTGGTTCAAGTATTGACCTTGACTTAGGAACTAATCTACCGTTTATCTGAAGATCGTTCTTTTGTTTTATCCACTTAATCGGTTTTTCATTTTTTTCATCAATACCTAATCCCTTGTAAATATCGGTATCAACTAAATCAGTGTTTAATATATCTTTTATAATTCGATTATTTGATTGTGTTGTTGTTACTCCAACAGTATTTGATTTTTCACTCTTAAGCACACGTACAGCATCACCAATTTTTATTGTTTCTGATACATTTTGAATTTGAACATCAACACCATCAATTCCCTTATAGAAGTAAATGTCAACATTATCATGATCGTTTAGACCAGGTTGTGATTCTCCACTTGGTGGTTCAGTGAATATGAATGTTGTTCCTCCCAAGAATTGATAAGCTTCACCAGGTTTTTGTAATACACCATTTACAAATATAAGTAATACTGCATCTAAATCAATTAATGCAGAACGAGGGTCAGTTAATACCTTCTCAAAACTGAGCAATTCACCGTTAAAGAATAATGGGAATCTTGTTCTCTGCCCATCTTGTAATATTTTAATGTTATCAATTGCATCAATTTCACCAAATTGCCAAGCAGCAAATTTATCATTAAATATTTCTAGAACTTCTAATTCAAATTCTTGTATCGGTGCAGATAAATGTGCAGCAGTTACAAGTCCTACAGGTCTGAATTTATCACCCCTCTTAAATGAATAACCTGATCTAGATATCTCAAAGTCTTTAATTCCAAATAAGGTAGAACCAATTCCAACGGATGTTGTTGCTGCACTCACACCAACATTTAGAAGTAGATTTGCACCTGTCTCTGTAGTTGCTCCAACACCTAATCTAGATATACCCTCAACTTCAATATTTTCATATGTAGGTTCAGGTATGATTATTTGTGGATTTACATAACCTGTACCAGCTGAAGTTATATCAAACGATAGAGTACCTCCTACACCCACAGTTGCAGTCACAACAGCACCTGTTCCACCACCTCCACCAGCACCAACATTAAATCCAATTGAATCTATAGATGTAGTTCCTATACCTACAAATGTACCAGCAAATGGGTCTGAATTAGGGAAACTTGTTTTGGATACTGCACGAGGATATGGATGATTGCCAAAGAATCCATCCTTTGAACACTTGAATACAATTCCACCAGTATCAATACCAATTGAGTCACCTACTTCTAATCCATGATTTGGTATTACTAAAGTGAGAAGACCACTATGTGATTCGTATATAGCATCTGTTGCAGTAAAGGCATCACCGTCATAATTATCTTTTCTTATTGATCCAATTCCACTACTTACAAATTTATGCTCATATGCAATATCCGTTACACCTATTGCAACAGTGCCACCTCGATAACCAGAACCAAATGTTAAATCTTCAAAGAATTCAAATGCATGACCACCACCTTGATAAGTGTGTGGAATTGTACTGGCACCTGCTACAACCTCAAAAGTTCTTTCAGAAACTATACCAACAACAAATAATGGTCTATCGTGGTCTTGGAAGATAGTGGTTGTAACCCCAACATATCCTCCACCACCAATAGTTTTAACTGAATCAGTAGCAGCAGAAACAAATGTATGAACATATTGATCACCTGGAGCTGATTGACCAACATTAACTCTAAAAGTATTTGTTGTTCTATTTGTAATTGTTAGATATTGACCAGCAGCAGGGTCTGTGGCACGAGGATAGCAATGAGTAGTATTATTGCTATCTTTATCACAAGTAAAGCATATTGAACCTGTATCAAGAATAACAGCATCTCCTACAACTAATCCATGATTCGCAATGGTCAACACCAATACGCCAGTAGCAGGATTGTATGTTGCATTAGTTGGAGTTCCTACAACTGTTTTAGGACATACAAATTCTAATCCCTTTAATTTAACTGTATTCGGTTTATTTAATCCAAATCCATGAACATCATTTGTTGTAACTGTAATGATTCCACTTAGATTATCATATACAGCAGTCTGAATACCTAAATTAAATCCAGAAGATGTTCCAATACCAACAATTCCTGTTAATTCACCAGATGCATTTTTTTCTGCTCTTACCTTTGCACCAACTAGTGGAGCGTATCCTAAACCTTCAGTTGAACCAAGAGAAACAATTAAACCACCTCTAGGTATTTGATTTTGATTAATATCATCAGGAGATACAATAAATTGACCATTTTCTGATGTAATACCAGTAAATCTAATTGATGATATACCTGCGGTTGTATCTGCAATTATTTCATAGTTATTACCAGAAGTATTAGAAGTAAATGGTTTTTGGTATATACCATTAATAAACACAACTCCATTTCCTACTTCAATTCCTGCTGATGTATTTGCACCTCCGACTTTCAAGGTATAGTTAGTTGTAAGACCTGTGAAATTATCTGAAACATCATCAAATAACATGTTTGTTGTATAATCTTGTCTTGTAAAAGTTCTACCACTAAAATCTGCTTTTACGAAAGGTAATTCAGTATTAGTTTTTCTTGAACGAGTATTTCCCTTTGGAGGATCGATAAAATGAACTTTACTGTCAACAATATTAAATGAACCTCTATGTACTTTGACAATATCACCATTATTATGTGGTGTAGCACCAATTCCTAAAGTTCCTCTCTGAACTCTTACTGTTGGAACTGTAGATAACCCCTCAGATATGTTTAATTGATCATCTATTTTTCCACTTCCATCTGATGTGCTTGAAAATCCTACTTCAATTATTTTCATAAATTCATCATTTATTTTTAACACATCAAAAGTTGATATAGAACCAATACCACTTAATGAAAACTGAGTAGTTCCTGCCCCAATATTAACAGATAATGTATGAGTTAATGAAGTAAAAGTAACTGGTTGCTGTACAACGCCATCTAAACCAATAATAGTTTTAGATAATTTTTTGGTCATATTCAACTTATGAATATTACCAGAACCAGGACCTGTAATTGTAATTGCTATACCTGATGTTATATCCTCTCTTGTTGGGAATAATTGGAATTTATCTTCACTTATTACTTTTGCAAAAACAGTCGTTGGCATAATATCTGTGGTTAAACCTGCGTTATTAACAGTTGAACCAATTGATATTGAGGTAGCAGCAATTCCTATGAAAGAAGAATCAGGAGTATAAACCAATTCCTCATTTGTATTGAAGAAATGATCTGGTATCGTGAATACACCTGTTGATTTTTCAAGTCCTACTCCATCAGGATTAAACTTCTTTGTGTAAATTGGAATGCCTTGATACTTAAGGTCAAAATCAGTTTTATTTGCTCTTGTTCCTTCTAATCCATCATACGTTGATAATATTATACTCTGGTCAATGTTACCAAACCTTAATGATGCTGGAATATTGTCAAAATCAGACTCTGTATAGAAGACTTGATTATATGCTTGAACCTTAATCTCATCTGTAAATTCTGAATCAGGAACAAATTTTAAGATAATGTCATCTCCAGATATTACTGAAGTAAATGAACCGATTCCTGAAGTTGACCCTAGTGAAACGAATGGATATTGAACAACTAAAACATCCTCTGCATCTCTAATTGCTGTAACTTGGTGTATTGCAGAAGTTTGTCCAGTTGATACCTTAACTAAAGATTTGACTGAACTATCGATTGATTTATCAAGAGTTGCATAAGTAACATCTGAACCTGTTGCTTGGTTAAACGTTGATTCAAATCTTGCACTTCTCTCTGCTAGAGGAGGTTGTCCTTCAGTTAAAAATCTAAATGTTCCTATTCCCGCACTTGTTGTTCCTAAACCAACTACAACAGACTTAGAATCTAAAGTAGTTGCTCTATTATTTTCGATTTGCAGTTTAACTAAATCATTTTCTAATCTAGCAGTGATTATACCAACAGTATTGGTTGTAATTCCCGAAATATCATCAGAATAAATTTGAGCTAAAGTTGTATTAACACCATCAAAATCAAGTATTATTTCATTATAGTTTATTTCCTTAGTTACTGAATCTTGAACAAATATATTTGCTTGCAATCCATTAAATTCATCTTTATCAAATTCTAAAATTGTAGTTGTATTGAACCCTACACTAGTTGATGAGATACCAACATTCGCACTAATTAAGTTTATGCTACCAATAACATTTGTACTTATTCCAGAAATATTATCATCATAAAATGTTTTTAATATTTTTATGTTATGATCTTTCGTAAACTTTTCAACTGGATTAAATAATAAGTTATTTGTAGTTCCTATTTCTGTCTCAAAATCACCAAGTTTTAGATTACTATCAATACTATCTAAACCAACTCCAGTGGTATCACTTGTTTTTTCAAGTAAAAATATTTGCTCTTCTTTAGTTAATACAACTATTTCACTTAATTGAGTATCTAAAGTATCAGGATCAGTTACTTGAATGAGATAATTAACAATTTGACCATTTATTTCATCAATTATACTTGAATCAGCAGCAAAACCAACACTTGAAAAATTGGGACTAATATCATCATGCATTAATACCCTGTTGGTAATACATTTGTTAAAGTTAGTTAAATTTTTTGTAGAAAATAAAAGTGTTTTTGTTCTAAATCCAAGACTATTGAAATCTAATACATAATCAAAATTATTGATTGCATCAACTCTATTATCATCACTCACCAAATCTAAAATAATAGTTGCTATTGATTTATCATTATCTGTGCCGAGACCAACTTTTACATTACTCTGTACAGTAGTATCAGCAAAATTTTTCAGTCCTGCAGGATGAACAATGCTATTAACACTATTTGAGAATTTATCCCAAGTTATTGGACTTTTAATTGAATATGATAAATTTTGGTAATAATCATTATCAGGTATAACCTGTATATCTTCATTTAAATTACCAATGTTATTATTCCAACCATACTCTTGACGATTTGAGAAATCAACCTCAAATCGACCTAAATTAGGTTTTGACTTAACTATTTCAGCAGAAACTCCTGATGTTCTACCAATAATCCTATCACCTACATTAACTATATCTAGTCCATCTAATTTAATAAAATCATCTCTTGTTTCAACAATCTTTAGATCAGATTTAACATCATTTAAAATTAAGGGTTCATTTAATTGGAAAGTTCCTCTTTCCTGAATTGGAACTAATTCTGGATAATTCTTTTTATTAATTATAGAAGCATAACCAGATTGGAATGTTTTAGCAATACCTGGATTTGTAGTTACTCCAGCAACACTAAATGTTAGTACAGTATTACTACCAGGTATGTAATCTATAACCTTAAAGAATGAGTAATTATAATTTTCAGAATTGAATCCCTCTCCTAATACTTCACCACCTGATACACCATCTTGCTCAGTAAGTGATCCTGCTTCTCCAAGTCTTTGTATACCCTCAACATAAATCTCATCTCCTACCTCAAATGGTTGAGGATCAACAAATCCATCAAATGGTGTTTGCATGAAACAAGTAACTATTCCACCAGAACTGCTTTGTATTGAGTTAATACCTATCCCATTAGAATTATTGATTGCAAATATTTTATGCTGAACAGAGTCTAATCCATTTATTGGACCAAGTAAATTGACATTAGAAATAGTTTGATTGGGAAGATCTGCTTGTAATGAACCAGTGTCAACTATTTTATTTAAAGTTGGATTAAAGAGAATTAAATTAGGTGGTGTTGTATAGTCTGAACCACCGTTGACAACTTCAATTTTAGATAATGTATCCAAATTATCTACATTTAAAATTGATGGTATATAAACTTCTGGTTGTAAAGTTTTATCAGCAGAATATTCATATCCAATATCAAGAACTCTTACTTTTTTAATTTTACCAATATTTTTAGATTCAACAACTAAATTGGCATTTACACCCTCTTCAGAAATTACTTCTTTAAATAAAGGAACTTTTTTATAATTAAATCCTTTAGATAATATCTTAAATTTTTTAATTGGACCTTTAACTTTAGTTGATTTGGTTGAATATTCAAGTTTTTCGCAATCATTTTCATTATAAGTTAAAAATTCAGGAACTTTTGGTGAAAAATTAAATGTTTCAGGTGTTACATCAGATATTTTATAATCGCCATTGTAAATACTATCTAAGAAAATAATTTGTGAATGATTTTGTACCTCATTATCTGATGTGCTAATAAAACCACCTTTTGTTATTCCATAATATAACACTAAGGGTGTTGATGTAGTGGGTTCTAAAGTTAATGAAGCATCTACAATACCACCTGTTTCTGTTCCAATCCCAACAGTACCTGCTGTACCAACATTGAATAATGTCGAATCTTGAGAACTATTGAATTCATTTTTACCATTATCATAGAAAATTTTAAAATCAAACCCTGCAAGTGTTGTAGTAGATAAACCAAATTTAATCTTAGAATTTTTATAAACCTTAATTTGTGGATTTATAGGTGCAATACTTTGTTTACTTCCACCACTATTATTTGTTAATTCGATTAATCTTATTGGATTTGCAAATAAATCATTATATGTTTCTGCTAATTGGAAAAATCTACTATTAATTTTATTAACAAAATATGTGCCTGTACCTAAACCAGCATTACCCTCGTAGAATACTTTGTCACCAGTATTAAAACCATGATTTTCAATGTTTATTCTATTAACCTCTACATTTGTATTTGTAAATTCTATTGGATTTATTAATAATTTCTCAAATTCATGATTATAATTTACTTCAATTGGAGTTGTTGCACCAATACCAACAGTTTGATTCGGAATTACATTTATAGAAACAACATCACCATTTTGTAAACCATGAGTTGTTGTATTCGCTGCGGAAACCTTTGTTGTTACAGTGCTAACTATTTTATCAATATCACCCGTGACTTGATTAAATTGTGATGATAGATTATACAGATGTGTGTTTATACCTGTAACAGAACTTCCATTTGATTTGAAGTATAGACCTTCTCCTGTACTACCAACACTAACTGTTGATAGACCAATATAATTTTCACTTTTTTTAATGACAAATAAATCTATTGAAACATCACTTGAATCGTATGGTATTGAAAAATTATTATTAGTATCACTAGGATCATCTGTATTTGCAACGTCTAATTGTCTATTTGAAACTGCTGGAACATTAAGTTTTACTTTTTGTCCTGTGACAAATGGATGATTAGGTAAATATATTTGCCTATTAGGTATGGATATTGATTTAATGGTTTCTCCAATTTGATAACTTGTGCTTATTGAATCACCATCTGTACCAACTCCAATTGATTGAGGGGCATTAAAATAAACTACATCATTTAATTGAGAATCGAATTTCTTTGTTTTAACTGGTATTGAAACTCTATTATTCAATAAATCAACGTTCGATCCAAAAGTATGTGCAATTCCAGTATTTCTCAATACACGAATTATTTTTTGTTGTTTATACGCATTCAACACAGTTACAATTTCATCATTAACCGTATTGCCAGAACCAAGTCTTAACGTATTATTAGGTAATATATCTTCTGGCAATTTATTAACAAAAATATCTTCAACTGCAACTAAACCAGATGCTACAAAGTTTGTGGTTTTGGCTAAAGAAACACGAGAAGTAGAAACTCCAATAGAGAATGAATCAGTTAAATTTTGGATTGATGTGCTTAAACCTGAAACAAACACAAAATCTTCATTATTTAATTCAATATATGTTGATATACCTGCTGTAACTGTTTTGTCGTTTGACCATGTAAATACTAAATCTTCAAATCTAGTCAACTCTGTTTGTATGCTAGAAACACCTAAACCAACTAATTCACTTACTTCTGCTTTAAATCCTAAACCATTTGTATCGGTATCGTCAAAAGAGGTAAGATCACCAACTTTATAATCTGCACCTGGATTCAGAATTGATATAGTTTCTATTTCACCCTTAGATACAGATTCTACTTGTGTGATTTGTCTGATAAATTCATTAGATTCTGTAAGAAAATCATATTCAGCAAATTTTTCTCCGATGTTATATGGATATGTATTTCTTACTAATTTAGAATTATTAAATTCAAAATTATGATCCAATTTAAGATTATCTTGAATTAACGGTAATCTAAATGTTTTACCTATGAAGTATGGATATTTACCAACAATTTTACCATCAATATTACTTTTTTCTACAGTTGCAAAGTAAGCGTAGATTCCATTTGGAAATTCTGGTGTTTTACAAAATCTTCCATTATGAATATCTAAATCTCCAGAATTATTAAAGATGTAATCATTAATAAAGAATCCCTCATCAAATCCAGAAGGTCTATTCTGAACACTGGATATATTTTTAATGTATGAAGATTCTAATATACGTATCGGTGAATTTATATTATTTGGTTCTGAATATCCAAACGGACCATAAATTGGAACACCATCATATGCCCATCCTATAATTGATGAGTGTTTTGTTACTTGATTAAATTCTCCACTAGGTAAAGTATTATAAGTATCGAATTCTAAGTTTTCTAAGAGTGATTGATTAATACCAATTATATTAAAACTTAAAAAATTATCTCTCGGTACTAAAATTGTATCTCCTTCTCTAAACTGTTCATTAAGTTGTAATTTTCTTACTGAAGTATCAAATGAACCTCTTATACCTCTGGTTATAACATCTACATTAGTATCCCCTTGACTGTATCCTATACCGCTACTGATAATTACAGCATCTACTAACTTACCATTCTCTATAACAGGTCTTACAACGGCACCTGCACCCTTTCCAGATGATGTTATTTTTATATCAGGTGAAGAATTATATCCTCTTCCTTGATCAGATACAACAACATTCACCACTTTACCATTCTGAATTATTGGTGTAATAGACGCTGAACTTCCAGATTCTATGGTGACATTTGGATTGGATATGTTATTTAATATTTTAGAACCATAATCTGTTCCCTCTTCATACAAGTAAGCACCAGTTAATGAACCTGTAACAACTGGTGTGATAGTAAATGAACCAGTTACCGAACCTGTATATAAAACTTCAATATTAACTTTGATATCAGGATACTTAAACGTTTGATAACCAGTTCCAGTTGATGATAAATTAACAATTTTACCTCTGTCAAAATCAGATGTAGAAGTTCCACCTATTCCTGCATTTGATAACTTAAACGTATGATCATCGACTTTAGAAACATAATAAGACGATGTAGTTGTTAATCCTTGAATTGATTGTGGTGTGGTTGATCCAAGACCAACAGTTGGCGAATAATTAATTAAATCACCATGCTTGAATCCATGATCTTTAAAGTTTATAGTATTGAATGAAGTAGATATTCCTGATGGTTTAACACGTAGTTTTCTATATTCATATCCTTCACCTGAATTTAATACTTTAATATTGTTTATTGTATTTTTTGTTTCTGTTCTAAAAATGTGAATTCCAGCAGCTGCAGTATCAGTTGCTATTCCTATTGTGTTTACTCCACTTAATGCATCATTTTGTGTTTCGTAAATTCTAATTGTTTGAGGATTAATAACACTTACAAAATATGGATCACCGTTTGCAAGTGTTCCTTCTATGGTGTTTAGATTATTATCAAACGCTGAACCAATACCCAGAGAAGAATTACCATTATTCAAATAATAAACAATTTGACCATCTTCTAAATTATGATCAGTCTCAAAGGTTATTGTTTCATTTACAATATCAAGACTACCACCAAAAAATAAATTTCTACTATCAAATGGTAATTCTCTAAATCGAGTACCAGTAACTGCTTCTAATTCACATCCATTTCCATTTCCACCAGTTAATGATATACTCTTTACTGATTTTACATCAAAATCTTGTGGATCAATAATAACTTGTTTAACTGAACCACTTATAATGGGTTCTGCAAACGCAGTATTACCTAAACCTGTTTCTATTAATATTTTTGGTGGATTAATAATGTCATAATCCTCTCCACCATTTATTAGATTAATACTAGATAAAGGTCCATAACTAACAAAATCATCTGATACTGGAGATCTTACTTCAACTCCATTCTTCAGAATACCAATATCAGTTACATTTTCATCATTCGTAGATGAATCAAATAAACTTTGTGATAAAGGAAATCTTCTTAATATTTTGTTTGCACTTATTTTTTTACCGTGTTGTTTTAATAAGGTAAAGGAGTGTAAATCTTTTTGTGAAACCCCTAAACCAACTTGCACCGTGCTTGCAGATCCTACTTGTGCCCTAGAAAGGTAAAGAGCTAATTTACTAATGTTCGACCCAACGTTTGCTGCTATTGGATTTACATAGTATATTTGACCATCTGATAAACCTGGTGCAACCTCTGATGGGTCAGTAGCATGAGTTGGACTGTAGTTACCACCTAATGGATCTGTTTGATTTTCAGCATTAGGATCTTTGATTGAATTGTAAACAACAGCATCTCCCTGTATAAATTTAATATCTCTATTTGTGTCGAAATAAAATTGTATATAATTAAATAATCCAGTTGTGGTATCTTGACTATCACGATCAAAAGAGAATCTAAAAGATGTATTCGCAATACCTACCAATGTTTCTCTAATAATATCATCATCTATATTAAAATCGGGTAGTGAATTTGATGCAACATAACCTTCGATATCACCATCAGTGTAAACATTAAGTACATTAGATATGATTTCTTCATTTCCCTCTCTAATATCAATTTTTGTACTTGTTGCCTTTTCAACTACTCTACGGATATCGTAATCCTGCCCCTCAACTGGTGTAAATGATAAATTCGCAGTGGTTATTATATCATCATCAGATACAGCTGACTGAACATTAAATGTACCCTCACTAACGACTTTTTGACCCCTTCTAAGAACCTGAAATTCATCACCAACTTTAATAGATGACTTATCAATTAAAGTATCTAATTTAATATTACCAAGACCAGCACCAGTATTTTGTATATTAACATTAAATCTAGAACTTGTATTATAAATCCACGAATTTGCAAAATTTTCCTTATAAGTTACGCCATTATTAAATATTTTTTGACCTAAATGCTTAACAAATATATTTTCACCTTCGTTTACTGATGTAACATTATCATCAACTACTAAATTATTCAATACACCTGTTATTCTTAACTCTACTTTCTTTGATAAATCTCCATTTTCATATCCAAAAATGCTACTATTTAATCTAATATCATCAGCAGTATTGATTTGATTAGTTATTCCACTACAATTAAAAAATTGATTGATTGATTTATCAGTGTAATCTATAGTATTATTACCACTGATGATAGTTCCTGTTGTCCCAAATCCAACTGTTGAGTCAACAGAAATAATTGATGAACTAGGGGATACAGTATTTAATACTTTTGTATTAGGATTAACAGTAAATATACCTTGAATTAAATCTCTATCACTAAATCCAACAAATAGAGACATTTTATAGTATGATTTATCATCTCTGTTAAATATTTCTACTTCAGAAACAGATGCATTTGTTTGTAGATCATCACTTTTAAATATTGTTTGACCTACCAAATTTTGTGGGTTTCCTCCATCTGTAATTAAATCAGCAACAATTACTTCTCTTCTTATAAATTCAGCACCAGAGGGTTTAATTAAATTGCCTTCAAGGTCAATTATTGTTGTATCAACACCATATAATACTTTGAATAATATTTTTATAGATTCCTCAATACCTTTTGATTGATAGAATGAGCGAGCGAACTTAATAAAATTACCTACATCTAAATCAGGAGTAAACTCAACATCCTCAAATCCAGGTAAAAATGTTTTCTTTAATTTCCTATAAAACTCCTGTATGAATAATACAGATAAGTTTTGTACTGTAGATCCATCTATATGACTGTCTGCTAATGTATCTTCAAAGATTAATTTTTCTCTATTAACATCTATTAAAGAAGAAGATACTCCTACATTGTATCCTGTAATTCCACTAAATCCACGTTCGCAACCTGTAAATGATGTAGATGTAATACCAGTATAAGTGATTATTTCATTATCAATTTTTAATAATCCATATTCATCTGGAAATCCTTTTGTACTCGTAACGTTTATTGTTGTATCTGTTGATGCAACACCAGCAGTTATGCTAGTTAACCCAACAACAACTTCTGGTACAAGATTATCTACTTTAATATATTGATCAAAATTCTGAATTATATCAGAAGCACCTCCTTGAAATTCTTGGGAGATGTAATATTGTTTGAAAAATTCTACAGCATTAGGAAAATCAGCTGTTACAAATTCTGGCAACTGATTTTCAATAATAGTGTTAACTTTTATTCTTTTGTCAAATTGTGACATAAATTATTTCCTCTCTAAAACTCCATTTGAGTAACTTGAGGTATAGTAATCTCTAGTAAATACAACACCTGAAACATCTTCTCCTGATGCAATTACGTCCTTCAACATATTTATCGAACTATTTGAAACGTCTAAACTAACAAACAAATCTTTTAATCCAATAATATCATTTGAATCAGGGAATGCCTGTATTTCAATTATATTATTTTGTGCCACTGTTGATGTGATGTTGATTGTGTTTAGTATTACCTCACCTTTTTTATAATCAACTAAACCAGCATCTTTAAGTAAAACTTGAATATTATTCTTTTCATCCCTAGTAACAACACTTATTGTTCCTTTCATACTTCCATCAAGATTTCCTGCAGAATCCTTATTAGGAATATCCGTCAAAAATGCTGTTGATGGACTTCCTGAAATTGTAAAACCTGTACTTTTTATATTATATCCAGCAGAATTAATATGAAACTTATTACCAAAACATAGTTCATATTGAGCAAACTGATTTATTAAAGCCTTTAGGTCTCTTCTGATAATAATTTTTGTAATATTAGATGTAATACCATCATTAATTCTATCAATAAGTTGATTAACTTTACTATACTTAAATCTACCGCCAAATTTATTCATCTCAACATTAGTTGCATGATTTTGCAATGCATTAATAACATTTGTTCTTAATGAAATTGGTGAACCTACTTTAGATGGGTCATAATAGACATTAGAGTCAACCTCGACATAAAGAATTTTTAGGTCAACTATTTCATTATTGATACCAGCAACTGCGTAACTCTTGAGTTTATTTTTGATCTGCGTTTTGTCAAAATCAGATACGAATGTGCCATTTTTTGGTTTAATACTAATCTGAACTTTACCAAATTGTGGAGGGTCTAATTCTTCACCACCAATGACAGCAACAGACTCCGTTTGGGGATAAATTTGATTAATTATTGCCTCATAATCTCTTGGTGTAACTGCTCTATATTGTGCTGAGTAAAGTCTTGGTGCAAAATACTTAATAGAAGACACATCTTCAACTTCAGACCCTCTAGAAGCGTTTGTGACTGTAGTTATCGTTACGGTATCAGCAGGAGTAAAGAATGTCCCATCATCCTTAGAAAATGTTCCTTGGAAACTAAAATTACTTGGTCCATTTCCATCTTGACCATCAGTTACAATATACGATGATGATATAATTGAACCATTTTCTAACTTCTTACCAAAAAATCCATCTCCAAACAAAATCTCATATTTTTCATCCTGCACTTCTTGTGCGAGATAAATTTCTGAGTTTTTATTCAACTTTAATATGTTATCAACTCTTGAATACTTTCTTCCTTTTGTTGCTGTATTTGGATCTGAAACATGCACAACTAATGTCGAAGCATCAATATTTGGACTATCGATGATAAATCTTTGATCAACTGATGTATTAACTCTAAAATTACGAGTTAAGTATGTTCCCTCATAAATTGAAATTTCATCATTAAATTGAGCAAATGAGTTGCCACCAATTGATTTTACTGAACTTGAAGTAATACTTTCAGGAATTGAAAATCTAAAAGTTGTATTTTCACTCGCACCGACACATATGAGACCTGCTCGTAATGTAATAAACCTTGGTGTTGCATCTGTTGTTGGACCTAAATCAATGTCATCAATTTTTATTGTAGCAATCGCTGCTCTTTTTGAGCGAGGAACATAACCAATATTTCTTGCGAGTGAAACTACATTCTCTCGAATTGTCGCAGAATCTAAGAAAGATTCATTTGCTACTAAATTTGCATTAAATGCATTAATATAAGTGTTATATGCAAGGGTATCAATTAGAACTGAAAAATTAGACCCCTCAAAGTCAAAATCAGTAAAATTTGAATTTGATCGTAAAAAATCTTTGATTTGTACTTTGATATCATCAAAGTCTAAACTAGTGTACTGAGTAAATGGCATATTATCTCGTTGGTTCTAATAAAAAACTAAAGGACTGAGTTGGAACTGCTAAACCAGATATATCAAAAAACACCTTAACTTCCAATTCATTTAAATCTGGTCTTCCAATCACATCTACACTAACATTAGTTACTCTTGGTTCAAAGTTATTGATAGTTTCCTTTATTTGATCCTCAATAACATAAACAGTTGTTCTTGAAAAATTCTCAAACAATGATTCTCTAATGTCTGTACCGATCAAAGGGTTAAAAAACCGTTCTGTAGGTATTGTTTCAACTAAATTTCTCACTGATCTGGCAATCGCACGTTCATTCAACAGCACAGGCAAGTCTTTTGTCACTGGATGTGGTGAAAAAGACAAACTTATATCCTTAAATGCTCTAGATTTGCGTTGAATCGCCATTAGTGGTACTTTTAGATTTATTTATACCCTATCTTGTATAATCATTCATCTCATAATCATCACTATCAAAGTAATCAAGTAACCACCATGCTACTGAACGGGGATTTTTGCTACCACAAGTAAAAATATCGACTGCAACACACTGTTTTTCTGGCCAAGTATGACAACAAAGATGACTTTCACCCAATGTGACAGTGCAAGTCACTCCAACAGGGTCAAATTGATGAGTATACGTATTTAAGACCCTTAGATTTTCAGTTTGACAAGCACTAACACACCTTTCTTCAATTTTCTTTGCATCATTTAACTTTTCAACGGAGACATTATAGACTTCAATGAGCAAATGTTGTCCCATATGGGCATTTTTTACTTTTTTCTTAATCATGCTGATCCTATGTAGTCATCCATTGTAAAATCATCACTATCAAAGTAATCAAGAAAACAAAATGCCAATCCACGGTTATTTTTTTCGCCACAAGTGTAGATATTGATCGTAGCACTTGCTTTTTCGGGACATGTAGTACAACAAATACGCATATCTTCCGTAGTAGCGGTGCAGGATACCCCAGAAAAACCAAATTTAATCGTTTCTACATCTAATTTCTTTGGTTTTTCATCTTTTACTATTAAAACACACCGTTCTTCAATTTTTTTCTTACTTTTTAACTTGTCAGATTGAACATTACGCACTTCAAGAAGAAAGTGATGACTTACATAACTGTCATCAAAGGTTTTTTTAGTCATAAATTACTCCATAATCATCTTCTAAGACCTCTTTGAGATAGTTTTCATCCCAATAGTCATAATAATTGGTTTTTGCAAGTTTTTTTCTTGCTTCAGTAAGTTCTTTTCGTGGTTGACAAAGAACTAAGTTATATTTTCCGTTACTTGTTTGGATTCCTTGTATATATGTCTTCGTTTTTCCATGATCTGCAATAAATTTGTAGTCAGGATAGTTACGATTATAGTCATCAACTGCATCATATAAGAAATTTGCACTTATATCATCTTCCACCACGTAAATTATAACATCAAAATCATCTCTTGGCACGATTTGAGACAATTTTTCATCTACAATCTTAAAATTTGCCTTTGATGCATAGGGACATATTGCAAAATTACCTAATTCTGGTCTAATTTTTGATAATTGACCAATCCAATGTAAAATATATCTACTTTTCTTGTCTCTCATCAGGTGTTGTCCAAAAATAATCATCACAATCACCTAATCGACCCCAGTTTACATCATTCTCAACCTCAAATATACGTGTCGAGACCTTAAAATCAGGTGTTTTAACTGGATCAGGTGTCATTGAGGTGTCATAAATCCGACAACGATTGTTTGGATAGAGACAATACTGTCCATTTCGCAATTCAATTAGATTAAATGACTTATGTTCATCGGGCATCTCACTTGTTGATGGGTCAATCTGGTCAAAATCACCGTGATAGTTGTCAAGAGTGCAAATATACTGTCCTTTTTGATTCCCAAAATGTCTTGTACGACATTCCCACTCCATCGGAGCAACAAATTGCTTGACAATCACTGTAAAATCATAGTCCATACAATTCCAGAACTGTAAATTGACTAAATCCATGTCTGGATCAGGTGTGTTTGGTGACGAGAGAAACGCTGAAATTGGAAGTTTATCATACATCGCTCCATATTCAGGCAAATATGTCTCAAAATAGAAAGCACGACCTTGTATTGACTTGGCACATACCCAGATTCCTTCAATAAACTCTCCATGACCTGATTGAAAGTCAGTTAGATACTCTTTTCGTACCCATACTTTTTTTGTTGGTAGGTTTGCAATTAATTTTGACATGTTTCAAAGAAGTTAGAAATCTCGTATCCCTGTAGTTTTGATTTATAATCGGATGATTCTCCAAGATAAAAGTAATCATATCCCAATCTCTTATATAATGCTATCTCATTCTTGTTGGCAACGTGCCCTAAACTCAGTTTCTTATTCTTATAATTCCATGCAAACTGATCCGCCCATACACTATTTACGCTCTTAAATTTATAAGCAAGAGTAAAGGCAGATAGTTCATTTCCATCATAATATCCAATCACATCAGTATGTGGTAGTTCAAACTCTTCACGAAATATCGGAACAGTTCCCTTAAATTTCTTATAAGCAAGATAATCTTTATATACTTCTAAACATCTCTCAAAGGAAGAACTACCAAGAATACGATAGTTATGGTACTCTTGATAGTTTGTGTCCTTCAATCGGATTCGACAATACATTATCGTCCTTGACCTCTGTATCTCTTGCGAGCCGAGTTACGAGAGGTTGCTGAATATTTTGAGTGTTTTCCTCTTCCTTGTCGAGATTTTTTAGGTCGAGCATCACGATTGTAAGACGCTCCACTTAACATTCCCTTTGCCATTTAGTTTTCCTCCTTTATAGGTTCATAAGTAATTTGTTCACTAATCTTTTCACCAGTGACATATTGTTCAACTGCGAAATCTTCAAGACGGTCAAGTAATTCATTCTCTGATAAGTCCCAGAAAATGATTTCACCGTTACGTAGAAGGTTATAACGTGTCATTTGAGTCTGTCGATAAGTTCTGATTCATCGATTGCTTCTCTTATAATTCTCTTCAGTTGTTTGCCTTTCTTTCCAAAACCAACTGTTGAGTCAATCTTTACCTTGACCCAGTAAAGACCAATGAGAATAAGTATAAAAGGAATTGCATCTGTCCATGAGATTTGATTCCATGCTTCAACGACGTTGAGTACTGCAACCAAGTGTAAGGTGGTCATACTTTAAATAATCCTTGTTTTTTCGTGTCCAACTCGAATACGAGGGTCACACCAGATTTCAAATCCTGCTTCTTTTGCATC
>CEWG01227812.1_pt1 | contig 28982 bp, 22 predicted proteins | sample 361411 | NCBI WGS metagenome assembly CEWG01 (sample SAMEA2622173, study PRJEB7988) | marine metagenome | biome: marine biome (ENVO:00000447); feature: surface water layer (ENVO:00002042); material: "saline water (ENVO:00002010), including plankton (ENVO:xxxxxxxx)" | depth 5 m | reverse complement strand
GAGCAGGTGGAGACGGCGGCGGTGGCTGTTGTTGTATGGCTGGATTCCCTGGAGGATCAGGTTCCTATGGAAGAAAGATTGGCGAAGTTACACCAGGTGCGGCATTTACCTTATGTGCAGGATCGGCAGGTTGCTGTCGTCCAGTAATGGGTTGTCCAGGTTGTGGTAGTTACGTTTGTTCAGCAACTGGATGTTGTGACGGAAGTTACTTCTGTTTATGTGCATCAGGTGGTGGATATGGTTGTGCTACTTGCGGATTTGGAACTGCATGGGGAGGACATTGTGGATGTCCTAACTACGTATGTGGTTGTGTAAAAGGAGCAGACTTTAGTATTTGTGGATTCAACGGTGGTGGAGCAGGAACTTCAATGTGTTCTAGTTCATCATGGGAGAACATGACATCAGCACCATACGGCGGACAAAGTGCTAGAATGTCAAGAGATAATTGTTATAAAACACACGGTCGTGATAGTGATGGACCAGCTGACTTCCCAGGAGGAGGTGGTGGTACACTACACACTCACAACGGTACTTGTTACTGTGGTGGACCGGGAGCAGGCGGATTAGTAGTTGTTTACTATCAATCCGACATAGGATAAGGGAGGAGTATTAAATGGCAAGTTTAAGAGATTTTGTACCTGGTTACGATACAGGCGTTAAGGCTCCTCAAGCATTTACAGTAAGTTATGCTTGGAATTATGACCATAACGAAGCGTGGCCAAGACAAGCAAGAGGCGTACCACCAAGTTCAAGATTTTGTTGTAACAACAATGGTGGAAAATGTTGTAGATGGACAGTTCCTTCAGGAACTTCATTCGTAGTATTTGAAATGTGGGGCGGTGGCGCTTCAGGAGTTGGTGGATGTTGCTGTATGCAAGGTATGCCAGCTGACTCAGGCGGCTATGCTATTAAATCAACAAACGTAACAGCAGGTGATGCCTTTACAATTTGTGCAGGTAGATCAGGATGTTGTTTATATGCAGGTAATAACTACGCAGGACATAATAGTTTTGTATTTGGAACACCAACAGGTGCTTCATGTTTCTGTGCTGTAGCTTGTGGTGGATACTGTTCTAACTGTACTCACTGTCATGGATACTTTAGTTGTTATGGTTGCTGTATGAACTGTTACAACTGTCAAATTCAACCTAATAACGTTGACTTTGGTATTGCAAGTTACACAGGTTCTTCACAAAGATCACAGCATTGTGGAGACAGAGGATTACAATTTACACCGGTTGCGCCAATGGCACAATCAGGACCAAGAATAGGACCAAACGGTTGTTGTACACGTGGAGGTGATCAGTTTGGATCATGGCCAGGTGGAGGTGGAGTACACGGATCACCATACGGTGGTGGATGTTGTTGTGGATCACCAGGTGCCGAAGGTGCTGTTTATGTGGTATACTACTAGGATATAATTATGGGACACGGATTAGACGCAGTAAACAGAAGAAACGAAATTGAAGTTCAGTTTTCATATGATATGCCTGATGCATATTTGTATCAAACTACCAAAGAAGGTAAAGTAGGTACTTGGACTTATAAAGGCCCAGAAAAAATGTGGGTGTTTATGAGAAAAGTAGACAACAAACGTTCAGGAGAAGTTAGATACTCATACGAAGTTGAAGATGACTTTGTGCCATCAGCACATGAGTACATGGTTCTAGTTGACTGTAAAGAAAATCCATTATTATGTGAGCTTATGGAAGTACACCAAGATACATTATTCTTGGAAGGTAGAGAACACGTAACAGAAATATTACCACAAAAAGATATTAATGGCAATTACTTTAAGCACATTGAGCCTAAAGTTCCTACACCAGATCACACATACGATAGAGATGAAATTGTTTATGATCCGGTTGCAAAACAATGGCCTACAAAATTTCCTTTTATTAAGCCACACACAGGTTGGGACGAAATTAAAAAAGTACGTTGGTCACAACTTTCATGGTCAGATTCACACGTATCAGATGATATGCCAGAAAGTTTAGCAAATGAATGGACAAAATTTAGACAAGAATTAAGAGACTTACCAGAAATTTATGGTGCTTGTTGGACACCTACTATCACAGCAGGTGGAACAGGTTACTCAGTAGGCGATCACTTATTAGTTGACGCTAGTGTATTAGGTTATAGTGCAGAACAAATCGGAACATTAGATGATTTATCAGCACCAATGGGACTAAGACCAGGATTTGATTTTGAAGCAGATCCAAATGATGGTGAGCAATGGAAACCAGATTCAACTGTTGATACAGATAAAGGTTCATTAGACGTAAACATTATTGTAACAAGCATTGGACAAGACGGTGCTATTACAGGTGTAAGAACACGTAACGCCTTTAATGCTCGACACATGAAAGAAGCAAAAGTTATTAACGATGTAGCTTATACTATTGTTAAAACAGGTGACAGTTCTACTACAGGAACAGGTGCTAAATTTAAATTAGAAAAGAAAGTACGTATTGATCCTTGGAAAGTTAGAATTCCACAATCACCAAAAGCTAAACAACCAGGTATTTGGGGCGAAAACGATATGTTCCCAGGACAAACTGGACGTTATGGTGCGGCTGTTAACGGTATGGACGCAACAACTACAATAGGTGACAACGTTCCAGATGGTACAGATGCTAATAACAGAGACAATCCAGCAGATGGTTGGCTAATGGAACACACATATCACCCTGCAACAGGGCATATGATTCCACCAGAAATGGGCGGACATTACTTTGGTACAGACCTAGCTAGACTAAATTTAAGCACAGACGGTACTCCATTCGACGATGGTGTAGCAGATGGCTTACCTGCGGCGCCTACAGACGCTAAAGGAAAGACTAGAATAGCTGGAACTATTACAGCCAGAAAACAAACTTCCTAATATAATCTCTTTTAAATAACTGCATAGTGCTTGTTATATTAAGCACGAATTACGCACAGTTTAAAGGATGATAAATGACAGATAATAAAAGAAGTTCAGCTATTTTTATTAATGGCGGTGCCGGTCGAGTAATTGCATCAATCCCTGCTCTAGAAAAGTTTCAAGAAGAAAACCCAGATGATAACTTTGTTATTGTTTGTGAAGGAGGTACTGATTTCTTTAAAGGTCATCCTACTTTGTATGCTAGAGTATATGATCATTGGCACAAAGGACTATTTCAAGACAAATTAAAAGACAGAACGTTAATTACACCTGAACCATACAGAGTTTGGGAGTATTATAATCAACTATGTAGTATTGCTCAAGCATATGATATTGCAATTAATAACAAAGGCTTACGTGAACTACAAAAACCTAAGGTTAGATTAAACAAAGAAGAAATGATCTTTGGTAAAAAACTTGTTGATGAAGTAAGAGAAAAAACTAAAAAAGATAAAGTAGTTGTATTCCAACCATTTGGTAGAACAACACAACACGAAAACGGTATGATTTCAGACTACAGTGGTAGAAGTTTTGAAGCTGAAAATTCTGTAAACATTGTTAAGAAACTTTCTAAAAAATATGGCGTAATTCATATGGCAGAGTTTGGCATTGACTTTTCTAAACACAAAGTAAAAGAACCTGTAGCAAGTCCTATGGGTGCAGACTTAAGACATTGGTGCGGTATTATTGCTAATGCAGATTACTTCTTAGGCTGTGATAGTTCAGGACAACACATGGTACACGCACTAGATAAAAAATGTACAGTTGTAATAGGTAGCACATATCCTGTCAATGTAAGTTATCCTAATGATGAAAACTTTGATATCTTAGATATGGGGCAAGGTGCAAGAACTTATTCTCCAATTAGAGTTACTACTGACGAATTTGCTGATAGAACCAATGATGGTGTTATGGCAATGAATGATAAAGTTGAAGAAATTATTGTTGAGTCAGTTACTAACGGACTTACTGGCAAAGAAAAAGTAGGACCTAAGTACTCAGAAGACGAGTAACATGGATAGGCTGTATACATTCGGCTGTTCATACACATCTTGGAACTGGCCTACCTGGGCAGACATCATGAGCCTTGAAGCAAACTACTATGAAAATTGGGGTCATGCTGGACTAGGTAATCGTGCTATAGCTGAACGTGTAGCAGAATGTAACATAAAAAATAAATTTAATCACAAAGATCAAGTTGTTGTACAATGGACTAGTCATTTAAGACATGACTGGTTAAACTTTAATCATGAAGAACCTTGGCAAACAAAAGGTAGTATGTTCAGTTATCAAAACGAAGAATTATTTGATAAAAAATGGATTGATACTTTCTATGATGAAAAAGCATACTTCTTACATACACTACACGCAATAGAATTAACAAAAGGTTTGTTAGAATCTACAGGTTGTGAATTTTATTTTACAAGCATAAGCAATCTTAATACACTAGGTACAGACATTCCACATCAAAAAGGACATGGTGAAAACTTACGTAACACACCTTTACTTGCAGACGGTATTAAAGAATTTGGATTAGAAGAATATAGTGATGTGCTTAAAGGAGATCATTGGTTATGTCCAATCGGTATTCATGCTTGGAATAGACCAGATATGCAATGGTGGTTTACAAATGAAGATGGAGATAGATGGGTTGAATTACATCCTAGTCCAAATCAACACTTAGATTGGGTACATCATCATAACCAGAACGTAACTCAAGAACAAGAAAATTTGATAGATACTACTAATAGTGCAAAAACTAACGACTACAAAGAAACTATCGCAAATATTACTCGCACAGTAAAATGGGATAGAAAGTATAGAGGATTTTAAATGGAAAAGAAACCAGTTTGGATCGCCGGCATTGCCAGAGGACATAACGCAGGTGTATGTCTTTTAAAAGATGGTGAAATTGTATTTGCAATAGAAGAAGAAAGACTTACACGTCAAAAGTATGACGGTGGTCCTTATGCTTCTATGATGAAAATTTTAGAATACACAGACAAATTAGATTTCTTAGTAGTTGCACATACACAAAATTTACAAAGAACAGCAGGTAGAGTAGACTTTAGTGGAGATGATGTTTACACAGGACTTGCACGTAAGATGGGATTAATAAGTAGAAAGCCTTACAGCCCAGAAGAAAATCACCCACAAGTAATTGACTACAGTCATATACATCACAAGTTACACGCCGCAACAGCTTTTTATAGATCAGGCTTTGATAGTGCAGTAGCAGTTATTGTAGATGGTGCAGGTACGTTTATTGATTTACAAACTAATCAAGAACCAATGACTGTATGGGAAACAGAAACAATTTATGATTGTTCTTATCCAGATAATTTTAAAACAATGTATAAACATTTAGGTACTAATGGTCCTATTACTTCACAATATCTAAAAGATATGTCAAGTGAATTATATGACGAACCTAAGGAATGGACACATGATGCTTTCTTAACAGAGAATGCAGGTATTGTAAAAACATATGAAGCAGTAACTGAATACTGTGGCTTTAGTTTTATTGAAGCAGGTAAGACTATGGGATTATTTCCATATGGTAAACCTAGTGATATAAAGTTATGGAGAGAAGATAGTATGTGGCCATTGTCTGATAGGCAAATGATTGTTCCTACATATCCAAATGGTGCTCATGTAAACTATAACTTGTTTGAATATCTTGCAACACACGGCAATGAAGATGTAAGCAAACTAGATAATAGAAGAGATATGGCGTATGCTGTACAAACACAGTCACAAGATCAAGTTGTTAAACTTATTAAACGTGCAGTTGAAATGTCCGGTAAGAACAAAGTTGTTATTAGCGGTGGTTATGGACTTAACTGTGTAGCAAACTATGAATATTTAGATCAATTAAAAGATGACGACATTGAAATATATGTTGAACCAGTAAGTAATGATGCAGGAACGGCCATGGGTGCGGCAATGTTAATGCACAGAAAACTTACAAAAGATAATAAAGTACAAGAACAGCAAGATACATTATACGAAGGTCCTGCATATTGTTATTCAGATAAAGAAATAAATGATATTGTAGAAAAATATGATGCAACTATTGAAGAAGGTGACAATAACAAAGTAGTTGATATATTAGCTGATAGAAAAATTTGTACTATTTTCCAAGGACGTAGTGAAAACGGTCCTCGTGCATTAGGTAACAGAACTATTATGTATGATCCAAGTGACCCTAATGGTAAAGATCACGTTAATCTAGTTAAACGTAGAGAATATTTTAGACCATTTGCAGGTAGCATACTTGAAGAAGATGTGCATGAATGGTTTGATTTACGTGGTATGAAAAGTTCACCAACAATGATGTATGCTGTAAACTGTCAAGAAGGTATTGCAGAAAGAATTCCAAGCATTATACACGTTGATGGAACTTGCAGAATACAAACAGTTAGTGAAAAACAAAATCCTCATTACTATAATTTGATTAAGGCGTGGAAAGAAAAGACAGGATTGTCAATTATTTTCAATACAAGTTTTAATTTAGGAGGCGAGCCGTTAGTAGAAACACTAGATGATGCTGTACGTACATTGAAGCACAGCGACATTGAGTACTTGTACTTGCCTGAATATAAAAAACTTATAACGCTGAAAAATGACGGATAAATTCACACAATACTTCGACACAAAAATATACTGGACAGATGAAATTGACGGTTGTGGTAATACCATGATTGATGATTTTCTCGATGCAACAAGTTTTATTACAGAAGACAAATCATTTTATAATACATTAGAATGGTGTAGTGGTCCGGGCTTTTGGGGGTTTGGGTTACTAGGCACAGGTAAGACAGAAAAGATTACATTATCAGATGTATGGGAACCAAACAAACCAGCAGTACTACAAACAATACTACAAAACAATCTAGATGACAAGGCACATTTCTTCTTAAGTGATAACTTTAAGAGCATTCCTAAACAATCTTTCGATCTAATTGTAGCTAATCCTCCACATTTCAATGGTGACCCGTATGTTGCACACTATGATGATCCAAGGAAATACAAGGATTTAGACTGGTCTATACACAAAAACTTCTTCGATAATGTCGGAGATTACCTATCAGAAGACGGTATTATTATTCTTGCTGAAAATGTATGGGGATCAAACCCTGATACTTTTAAAGATATGATTGAGAAAAATAAGTTAAAAATTACACATCATTTCCCTTCAAAACAGTATCCGTTAGATATGTGGTATTTGGGGATTGCGAGAGAATCCGCGGAGCGGTAAAAAAGCAAATTTAATGCCGCGAAGCGGTAAAAAGCGGTAATATGCTTTTGGACCTAAGCCGTTGCTAATTGAATAAATACTACAAAGAGGATGTTTAATGGCGTTTGATATCAGCAAGTTTTTCCGTAAAGGGCAAAACAATACAATAGAATTTAGAGGCGGTAGTAACCTAAGTTATGCCGGTCCTTCAGCATCACTTGTGGAAAACGGTACTGAACTAGATCGTTGGTATGTTGGTTCATATTTTGGTGTGGAATACACAATAGCTTGTGATGTTAATTCTGCACGTAAAGAAATAATCAAATGCTTATGTACAGCAAGTACAAGCACAGCAAACATAGTAATTTACGGTCGTAGTAATTTAGGTAATGACCTATTACAGCTAGAAGTTGAAGTAACAGATTCTTACTTTAGACTTTTGGCATATCCAAGAGTACAGGAAGATTCAACTAGTATAGCTGGTGCAAAAATCATACATAGTGCAAACTATTATGCAACACTAAACGAACCAGGACCTGTTATTGCAGGATCAAGTTCAAGTGCATACGATCCAACTTACACATTATCAAGATCTACTTCATTGGTTAATGAAGGACAGTCATTTAGCATTACACTTATCACAACAAATGTTAATGCAGGTACAACAATTCCATTTACAATTACAGGTGTACAGAGTGCAGACATAGGTGGAGCGGATCTTACAGGAAACTTTATAACTGGAACAACTGATACATTTACATATCCAGTTTCAGAGGACCTTTCAACAGAAGGCCCAGAAACATTTACAATGACCTTGGATGGTATAACTCCAACTGTTGCGGCCAATGTAACCATAGCAGACCTTTCACAGACTCCTGCTATCACATACAACTTAACAACAAGTGTAGGAAACGTTTCAGAAGGAGATACGTTTAGAGTTACACTAACAACAGGTAACGTTCCGGCAGGAACTGAATTACCATATACGGTAACTGGAGTTGATGCGGCAGACTTATCAACAGGTGATGTAACAGGATCATTTGTTGTAGGTACAACAGAATTCCTTGACTTTACTCTTGCAGAAGACGTAACCACAGAAGGTGTTGAAAGTTTTATGATTTCATTGGACAACGGATTAGCAACTGCACAGATACAGGTTGCAGATACTTCACAAGCGGCGGCAGTGGAAAGCTACAGCTTGGGTCGTTCAGTACCGTCTGTAAACGAAGGCGGATCATTTACGATTACACTTACAACTGGAAACGTTGCAAACGGTACAAGTTTACCTTACACGATTTCAGGAGTAGCAAGTGCTGATATTAACAATGCTTCATTGACTGGAGACTTTATTGTTGGTTCGCAGGAATCATTAGTAGTTACTGTGTCAGCAGATTTAACAACAGAAGGTTCAGAAGTTTTCCAACTTGCATTAGATAACGGTGAAGCAACTGTTGGTGTAACGATAAATGACACTTCAATTACACCAGGTAACAACTATACTGTTAACGTATCCAATGCAGGTGCAGGTGCATACACATTATCAGGTACTGATAGAAACGGTGCAGTAAGCGGAAACAATGCCGCGATTAATTTAAATGTTAACGACAACTTAACATTGACTATGAATGCCGCGGGGCATCCTTTGTATATTAAAACAACTAATTCAACTGGTACAAGTTACCAGGTAACCAATCCGACGGCTGTTAACCAAGGTGCTGTTTCAGGTAACATAACTTGGACACCTAGTGCAACAGGTACATATCACTATAACTGTCAATTCCATAGTGCTATGCACGGTTTAATTGTGGTAAGCTAAATGAAGGTAAATACTATAGGAGCATATTATGGCAGTCGTTAAATCACCTTTTGAAGCACAACACGGATTTAAATCACCAGGATTTACAGTAGACGAAGACGGTAACGTAACATTAAGAAGTGTAACATATACCGTTGTAGAAGAAGCTACTGATGTATCAGGTGACTATCTGGTTAGAGATGCGGGTGGTAACTTTACATTCGACGGCCAATACATAGATGGTTCAACAACACAATTAGAATCAAACCCAGGTGTTACATTAACCAGAGGTAGTGCATACGTATTCAACTTGATTTTAAGAACAACAAACCAAGCAGGTCAAACACTTGGTAACATGAGTTTCAACATTTTTAGCATAGATGATAGTGGAAACTACACATTATACAACACAGGTGTATCTCATTTAAGCACAGATCAAACAACTAAAAAAGAATTATCAGAAGCACAAGGACAATTTTCAGGTAAGGTAACATTTACAGTACCAACAAATGCTCCAGCATTATTATACTACGGTGACGGTGATCAAAATCCAATAGGAATATTTACTATTGATGATCCAACCATTACAGGTATTGGTAGTTTTTCAAGCATTCTTACAACAGGTAATATTACTGCACAGGGTGAAAATGCAGTAATTACATTATCACCTACAGGAAGCTCAGGTACGGTGGTAATTAATCCATCAAATGGTGGTACAATCAGCAACGTTGATGTAAACGCACAAAGATTAACAACATTAGATAACGTTACATTGAACGGAGAAAACGCAGATATTAGAATTATTCCTACAGGATCAGCTGGTACATTATTGGTTAATCCTAGTGCAGGAGGTACGATAGATAACATGAATTTAGGTGCTACAACACCTGGAACTGTGTCTACAACAAATTTAACGGCGACAGCAGGAACGATAAATAATACAAAGATAGGAAATACTGACCCAAGTAGTGCTACTTTTACCGTGGCGAATGTTCAAGCAAAACCAGTTAGTCCAACTGGGGCCGCTAACAAGAAGTACGTTGATAATAGAGCAACTGCATTGGCGATTGCATTAGGAAGTTAAAATAGATGGCTAAACAAAAAGTAGAATCGTATATATTCCAACCAGGAATTCCGATAACAGGTAATCGTTATCCTGGCGCCTATGAACTGATCAAAAACAACGTTGAATTTATTTGTGACGAAGTTGTGGCATGGATTGCCGCACAGGTGGCGGCTAATGCTAGTGATCCAACTAGTTTTTGGTACAATTATACGTACAACTCACCAAAGTGTGAGAGAGATACCAGATATAATCTACAAGGTACTGACGGGGAAGGCGGTGTCATCTACGACCTAAGATATGGCGGAAACGCACAGGCAAGATTTTTAGCAAGTAAGTATTGGATTAACAGTACTCCACAGGTTGACGGAGATAGACAACCAGAGATAGCGGCTAAAAACTTTGCAAGAGATTTAATTAATAACTATATCTTAACTCAGGCAACTTTTACATCTGCACAAAGTCCAGTAGTAACAACGCAATATAAAAATAATGCAACTAACTATGAAACAGGTGCTGATGCAAGAATAACTGAACTAATGTTTATCATTACAGACGTTATTCAAAACGGACTTGACAATGTTCCAGCATTACAAAGAACACAAATTTCTAGTGTTAAGATGCAGACTCGTGTTCCAACAAACGACTTGTTGTTAATTACAGATACAACTAACAACGAAGTATTGTTTAACTTTAGTGATCCAGACTTAGGTGCAAGTGTTACATTCCAAACAGATGATACAAGCAAACTTACAAAAGGTGTTGAAGAAGACTTTCCAAAGTTCTTAGAAAGAACAGGAACAATTACAACAGTTTATCTAACTAAAAGCACAGACAATCCTAGTTACTCTGCTAAAGCAGTTGCAGTACTAGAAGCAAACTTAGAATTCTTAAAGAAAGAAACTGTGGCTTGGATTGCAGATCAAGTTGCAAATGCAACAGCAGGTTCAGTTTGGGAAGGATATACATATAACACTACCAAGTGTGAAAGAGATATGGGATTAAACGTAATTGGTATTACAGAAGATATCAAATACGGTGGTAATGCAAACACACATTTCAACGCAAGTAAATATTGGATTCAAACTTCTCCACAGATTGACGGAGACAGACAACCTGAAATACTTGCAAAACAATTTTGTAGAGATTTAATTAATAATTACGTATTAAAAAATATTGCATACACTTCACAGCAAATAGGAGCTGGTGCAGTTTCGCAAAATGTAATTTTAAGTTTACCTGAACCAGGTGTAAGCACAAGAGTAACTAACTTATTCTTTATTATTACAGACGTTATTGCAAACGGTACTGACAACTTACCTATTAAAGAATCTGTTCCATTATATTATGAAACAGATGACTTACAGATCTTTATTGATCAAGGTGAGATGAGAACTAAACCATTTGACTTTGGTGTTGATGCTATTGAACGTATGAGAGTTTCAAACTCCATATCGATGCTTGACGCTGACTTTGAGTATGGACTACAGCCTACGAAGTGGCAGGCTATTGGTATGCAAAGAGGTTATCCTAGTATTTACGAAGTACCAGGTACTGATAAAGAAGTTGCTACTGTTAAAACAGATGCTTCAACAGGTACAGGTGGTGTTGGTCAAAGTTTAATTACAGTTACAACAGTAGGTGCTCATGGTATTGAAGCTGGTACACCTATTACAATTAAGGCATTAGAAAATAGTATTCAAGGGGCAAGTAGAGCAGAAGGATCATTTGTTGTATCCACAGTTCCTACACAAAGCACATTTACATATTTTGCTAAATCAAAAGTTGGTACAGCAAACAATCAGATACTTTCAACTTATTATACACAGTTAAGACAGGGTGGATTTTATACAGGAGCGGCGATTGGTACTCCAACATTTACAATTCTATCACAAGGTACAGCAGGTGTATTTACTAACCCGTTAGCTACAACCACTGGCGGAGATAAAGTTACATGGGTAGGTGACACACCAGAGATTGGTGCTCCGATGCAAAACGTTGATGGACAGATTGCAACAGTAAACACATATTCGGCCGCTAATGCAAGTAGAACAGCAGGAACTTACACAGTATCAAACGCATCATCTTCAAGTGTTGTTGCAGAATTAATTGTAGGTACAATGACTATCGTAGTTGACGGCACAGGTGCCGCAACAGCTAGTGGATTTTTAGGTGGTAGAAATAACGCAGTAGGCGATACTATTACAGTACCAGATGGTTCATTAGGTGGCGGTGGCGCTCCAGACTTAACTTTCTTAGTCGCAAGTGTTACAGATGGAACAGGCGTTGGAAGTGGTGCACAGGTTACAGTTGTTACAGGTTCAGGTGGTGAAATAGCTACTTGGTCTGTTGCAGGTGACTATGCAGGTGGAGTAAACTCAATTGAATTAAGTGACGTAACAGGAATATTAGCAGGACAGGCCATTGATAGAGGAGATGGTACTGCAATCCATGTAAGTTCTATTGTAGGAAATACAGTTAACTTAGATGGTAATACAACAAGTGCTATTGTTGGTAACAACGTTCAGTATAATGCAGTTGCAGGACAGAACTATAACTCCGCAGGTTTTGGTGCGGCATTTGATGTTGACAGAGCAGGTGGAAATTACACAGTTGCACTAAATGGTACAGGCGGTGATAACTACGAAGTTGATGACGTTATTGTTATACTTGGTAACCAATTAGGTGGACAAAGTCCAACTAACGATTGTAGAGTTACAGTTACCGCAGTTGATTCAAGCGGATCAGTAGTTACTTTTACTTCGGCGGGTTCGGCATTTGACGGTAACGGAAGTTACGTTAACCAAGCTGGTCAAAACATGAACGGTAACGGTTTAGGTGCAATATTTGATTTAACATATACAAACAATGCTTATTCAGTAAGTTTAGCACAACCAACGTATGCCAATAACGCATCAGGTGTTACACAGGGTGGTACAGGTTCAGGTACATCTTGGGACGTTGTATTAACAAACAATAACTATACAGTAACAGAAAACGCAGGCGCGGCTGAGACAGGATACATAGTAGGTGACGCAGTAAAAATTAATGGTTCAGAATTTGGCGGAGACGTTTCAAACGATATTACAATTAATATTACAGGTGTTGACGGTAGTGGTGGTATTACATCATTTACATCAAGTGGTACAGGACCAGATGCACAAAACAACTTTACAGAACCTGCATACTCATACAGTGGTGTAGGTAGTGGAGCGGCATTTAATATAGGTTACAATGGAACAACTTATAGTGCAAGTCTTTCACAAACAGGATCAGGATATAGTGCCGCAGAAACTATTTTAATTGATGGTGGTAACATTGGTGGTACAAGTTCAACAAACGATGCTACAATTACTATTGATAGTGTTGACGGTTCAGGTGTTATTACAGCAATTAGTGTAACTGGTACAGCAAGTAACAGCAGAACATTTACAGCAATTACTTCAGCTTCAAACATAATTGGAGCGGCGGCTTCATTCAACGTTACAGTTAACTATAATAACAGTTATACAGTAACACAAGGTAATGAAGTAGGAACAAATTATGCTGTAGGAAACACTATTGTATTTGATGGTACAACATTTGGTGGTATAACTGTTACAAACGATTTAACAATTACAGTTTCAGCAGTAAATGGTGCAGGTGGTATTACAAACTTTAGCTTTACAGGTACGGCCGCAGATGCAACATCAGGTTATGCTGTAGGTGATAGATTAAGAATTGACGGAACAAACGTAGGTGGTGCAAGTCCAACCAATGATGCTATTGTAAAAATTGATGCTGTAAACGGCACAGGAAGAATTAATACAATTAGTGTAACTGGTACTGCTCCAGATGCCACTGAAAGTTATAACAATCCAAGTTATACTTCAAACACAGTTGGTGGTGCAAGTGCAGAATTTAACGTAACAAGATTAGATACATCATACTCGGCGACAGTTCCAGTTGGTGGTACAGGATATCAGAACGGTGAAGAATTTGTTATACTAGGTAGTAGCTTAGGTGGTGTTGACGTAACACACAACGCAACAATCACAGTTGCATCAGTTGACGGTGGTACTGGTGAAATCTTAACAATAACTATAACAGGTACAGCTTTAGACACAAAAACAATTACAGATTTAAGTCAATTTGACGGAGAAGCAACTAACTTAACAGGTAGTACTGCTTCATTTGATATTACAATTACTGGTGGTACTTACAGTTATGCAGTAAACACACCAGGACAAGATTACTTTGCAGATCAAAACATTAAGATCCAAGGTACACAGGTTGGTGGTGTAAGTCCAGCTAACGATATTACAATTAATATTACAAGTGTAGACGCCTCTGGTGCTATTACAGGTATTAGTGGTTCAGGTACAGGACCTTCAGGTACAGGAAGTTACACAAACGTAGGTGGACAGAACTTACAGAACAATGGTGAAAATGCAACATTTAATATTACAAGAAATTCAGGAGCATATTCAACTGCAACAGTATCCAATGATGGCTTAAACTATCAAGTAGGAAATAAGATTAAATTATTAGGTACAAGTTTAGGTGGACAAACTCCAACTAACGATGCTGTAGTAACAATTACAGAAGTTGCAACAGACGGTGGTGTTGTTAGTGTAACAAGTTCAGGTACGGCAGTAGCAGGTACGGTTGTTAAATCATACAGTACTGTAACTATGTCAGAGAATATGACAGCGGCTATACCACAAAATACTACACTATCATTTGCGGCGTTGGCAACAGTTGAAGTTTCGTTTACAACTGCACACGGATTAATACCAGGAGATTCATTCTTGGTAACAGTAAGTTCCGACGATGGTGTAAACAATCACACATTATTAGAAGGACCATTCTTTGCACAGCAGGTTCCAAGTGGTACAACACTAAGATATCAGTGTAGAGCGGCAGGAGCCATTGGCGCTGTTGGTGACATTACTGCTATTTTATATCCAAGACCAGATTCGTTCTTTGTACACAGACCATATGATGGAGGTGTTCAACTAGGAACAGGTGGACCACAACACGGTGCACAGGCAATTAGACAGAGTAAAAAATACATTAGATACCAATCAGGTAAGGGTATCATGTATACAACTGGTGCCTTGTTTGCTCCAAGTTATGATTTATTAGAAGTTACAGCTGATGCAACTACACAAGGTTCATTTATTAACGTAACTACAGATGATGTTGACCACGGATTACAAGTTGGTGGACAAATTAAATTAATTGGTATTGAAACTCCAGGATACAACGGAGAATACACAGTAGCAAGTATAACAAGTGAACGTACATTTAGAGTTATTGCAACTACAGACGTAGGTAGTGTAACTCCTGTGTTAAGTCCGAAAGCTCAAGTTTCATTATTATACTGGCATGGTGCAACTGTACGTTCAGGTGCATTTGATGATCAGAATGGTATTTTCCAGGAATACGATGGTACAAACTTTAATGCTGTTCAAAGAACTTCAACATTACAGTTATCAGGTACAATTAGCATTGGTGTAGATTCAAACGCAATTACAGGTATTGGAACAAGATTTAGAGATCAAGTAAAAGCAGGTGATAGAATTGTTATTAAAGGTATGACACACGTTGTATCAACAGTTTCAAGTCAAACAAACATGAACGTAACACCAGACTTTAGAGGTGTAACACCAGCAACTGGTGCCAAATTATGTTTGGTGTTTGATAAGAAAACAAAACAAGCAGACTTTAACAAAGATAAATTAGACGGCACAGGCTCGTCAGGTTATATCATGGACATCTCTAAGATGCAGATGATTGGGATTCAGTACAGTTGGTACGGTGCTGGATTTATTGACTGGATGCTACGTGGTGATGATGGTAACTTTATTTTCTATCACAGAATGAGAAACTCAAACATTAACACAGAAGCATATATGCGTACAGGTAATATGCCGGTTAGATATGAAGTAACTAATGAAGGTCCTAATGATAGATTAGCGGCTGACATGACAGATGCACAATCTACGATACCATTAGTTGATGCTTCATTCTTCCCAACTACAGGTACAGTTATTATTGACAATGAGATGATTCAGTACACAGGTGTTAACGGAGATACGTTAACAGGTTGTACTAGAAGTGCTCCATTAACAAACTATGCCGCTGGTGCAACAAGAACATATACGGCAGGAGTTGCCGCAACGCACACAGAACGTACAGGTGTTATATTGATTAGTAATACTATTACACCGATCATATCACACTGGGGATCAGCTTTCCAAACAGATGGCGGATTTGACAGTGATAGAGGTTACATCTTTTCATATACTTCCACAGGAAACGTTATTTCATCAACAAGAAATACTGTGTTCATGTTAAGACTAGCACCTAGTGTATCAAACGCAATCGTAGGTGACTTAGGTGAAAGAGAATTGTTAAACAGAGCTCAGCTACTACTTGAAGGTATTGAGATTACATCAGATGGTGCTGACGGAAGTGGTAATGCGATCGTAGGTGGAATTGTTGTTGAAGGAATTCTAAATCCACAAAACTATCCACTTGATCCAGGTGACGTTGGTTGGGCACCGTTAACGGGTTCAGCGGCTGGTGGACAGCCAAGTTTTGCTCAGATTGCCCCGGGTGGATCTGTTGTATGGTCAACAGGTGCAACTCAGGTAACTAGAAATGCAACCACTGTAGCAGAGATGACACTTGATGTTGTCAAGAGTGGTAACACTAACAACTGGATTTATCATAGAATTACAAGTGGCTCTTATAACACAGCAGTTGCTAATGGATTAACAACAGGTGTAACAGTAACAGCAACTGGTAACGGATCACCGTCCGACTTCCCAAGTAACACAACACTAACAGAAATTTTAGATTGGTATAATCCTCCATACTTAAGATTTAATAATAGAAACAGTGGCGGTCAGGTTAGTAACGGTGAAACTATTACTATGTCAATTAACCCAACTGGTGCATTAAACAAAACAAACTTCCTATACTTTACAAAAACAAGTTGGGAGGCAACAGGTGCTATTGCAGGTACTGAGGTTAACGATAGTAAGTTTCCAGGTGGTACATACGTTTCCGCTGTAGCAGGACCATTAGTATTTGGTGGCGTAGAATATTACAGAGTTACATTTACACAGAGTTCGTTGCAGAATATTACAGCAGGAAGTACTGTAGGGTTCTTATTTGGACAACCACCTTACGCACAGCCAGGTGAAACAGTATTTTCATTTATTGCAACACCGGGTGCAACATCTACATTGGACTTAGGTACATTGAAAGAATTAACTAATACTACACTAGGTGGTAGAGGTACGTTCCCGAATGGACCTGACGTTTTAGCAATTAACGTTTATAAGGCGGCTGGTGCAGATACAAATGCGAACATCATTATACGTTGGGGTGAAGCTCAGGCGTAATTATCTTACGTTGAAAGCAATCGTAGTTCTAATACAATCTTTTTTACTAGGTAATACAGTATGTTTCAAGTAACTAGGAAACAGAAGTAATCTTCCTTTTATAGGTTGGTATACATATTCTTGCCAAGAGTAAGGTGCTGTATCTCTCATAGTGTGTCCGTATTCAACAAATAAATTAGGATTTCTAAAACTTAATCCACCTGCGTTTTCATTTGCCCTTACCCAATAGACTCCACTAATTTGTCCTACGTTATGATGATGTTCATCATGCACATCACCTTCTTTGTAATCTTGTACCCACCAATTATAATCATAACCTTGTTGTATTCTATTCATCATATTTTTGTTTTGAAAATCTCTTACACATTCGTCTATGTGTTCGAATAGCAAAGGTGTATCGTATTTTAGATGTACAGCTTTGTCTTTTTCAAAATAGTCAGTGGCGTGTGGAGCATCTTCGGTTGGCCTTGGAATTTTATCTAAGTTAGCAACTACAAATTCTTCTGTTTCATTTGCAATCTTTGTAGGTACATCATGTACAAGTATACCAATTGGGAATATGTTTTCGTATTTCATTATAGTGGCACGTAATAGTTTAATGGATTACCACCTGGCATAAAGCTACCAGGTTGATTCATTCTTAAATTGTCTTGATGTAATTGTAAACCGACCTTATTTGCCGGATTAACTTTAGGTGTCTGGATATGTTGTAGCATAGTATCAATAGGTTGAATGTTAAATGCGATAGTTATGCGTGGCTCGTCTTCGTTCCAATCACTTATTCTGTGTTCAATGTTAGTTGAAGGTGTAATTAATAATTGACCATTTTTATTTTCAATTCTTTCTACTATATCTTCTGTACCTATTTCTCTATATTCTGCATAACTTGGTTCACAGTTAATACCATATATACCATGAAAGCAATTAGTACCGCCACCATAGTCGTGTCCATGCCAGTCTAATACTTCACCTTTGTTAGGCCAATAATTTAACCAACCTACTATCCAGTAACCTTGATTCGACATTATTTCTGTTTTAAAAAATTCTTGTATTTCTTTATACAAATAATATATTTCTGGCATAGTACTTGTAAACAAATTATAATGCGGACTACAAGCAGTACATAAGCTAGGGTGTGGTGTGTTTGTTAATCCATTAGGTATAGCAATTTCGTTAGCAATTTGATTTGCTAAGAACCTTGCTTGGTGGACAAAACTATCCTTGTTGTGGTTGAGCTGTTTCTTGTGTACTAGCATTCACTTGATCCTTCTGACTATCACCGGGAGCAAGTCTATAATTATCTTCAATTGAATCAGCTGTACTTACTTCTGTAATTGAACTTCCGGCTTCAATGGCCTCTAATTGATGTGGCATTAACGGAGGATTTCTCCAAGTGTCCCCTGCTTTAATAACAACTTCCATAGGTGTAGCAGTATTTGTATCAATATATCTTAATTTAAAACTACCTTGATTTACAAACCAACTTTCATCTTTTTCCTTATGAAAGTGCATAGACATTTTGGAACCTGGCTTTTCAAATACCATAATTTTTCCGCAGTACAAATCGTTAGTTGCCCAAATTAATTCGTATCCCCAACCTTTGTCTACCTTACCACTATGTCTTGCTGGCATCTATATACTCCTGTATAGTCTTAAACTTATAACTTCCTATACTATTAATTAGTTTTGTAGTATCTGCACACGTATAGAACTGATACTGTCCAATTAAGTTTGCAGGCATAGGTACATACTCAATTTCTGCACCATGTATTTCTGCATAACCTTTAGCTATGTCAGTAAAGCTAGGTGCTACACCTGTACCTAAATTCCAAATTCCTGTTTCATCTACGTCTAAAAACTTTTCTATAATTTGACATATATCGCCAACCCAAATAAAATCTCTATGTATGCCATCACTACCTTCAAACAATTTAATCTTTCTTAAATTTTTGGCTTGTAATTCGAACTTACCAAAGACACTTTGTTGTTCGCCTTTGTGTTCTTCTCCTGGTCCATAAGCATTAAAGATTCTAAATCCTTGTACGTTACACATATACTCAGGTATTTCCATTACAAGTTTATCAAATAGATATTTGCTCCAAGCATAAGCATTCATTGGATATATAGGATCAGTTTCTTTTATAGCTGTTATGTCTTTATATGTTTGTACGTCACCATATACACTAGCACTTGAGGCATACATAAAAGTTGTGCCAGTATCATTACATAACTGTAAAAGCCTTTGACTAAATTCTAAATTTTGCATTAGGATTTTTTCAACATCTCTTTCTGTAGTTGAACTTATTGCTCCTAAATGTATTACTCTATCATATGGTGCTGGATCAGGTACCTTGTTTATTTGCCATTCAAACCCTTCTACCTGATGTCCTTTGTGTTGCAAATAAGAACATAAGTTTTTACCGATAAACCCTTGATGTCCTGTTACTAATATTCTCATGCTTTCATTCTTTCAATAGTTTTAGTTGTTGAATATCCTTCTACAGTTGGGAAAATTTCTACTTTGGCTATGTCATTTCCAACAACTTGTTCTACAGTATAATCGCCGCCTTTAACAATTACATCTGGTTGTATTTCCTTTATAACTTCGTATGGTGTATCTTCTTCAAATATAACTACATCATCTACAAAGCCCAATTCTAACAATGCTTCTTTACGTGTATTCTGATCGTTTATGGGTCTTAAATCGCCTTTTAAACGCTTAACCGAGGAATCACTATTAATGCCCACCACAAGGCGTTTTCCAAGCGTGTGTGCGTGTCTAAGTAGCTTTAAATGGCCAGTATGCAGTATATCAAACACCCCATTAGTCCATACGATATTGCGTTCCAAATCGTCTTGTTGTATTAAAGCAACACCACGTTTTTCTACTATTCTAGCCGCGGCATAACAGGATAATTTACAGGCTTCAAATATGTCCATACCCTTATCAATACCATAGGCAATAACTGCCATTACAGTATCTCCTGCACCAGTAACGTCTGCAACTTCTTTTACTTCTTCTTTAAAATGTTGGTACTCATCTAGTATGTTTAATACGTGCATACCATTTGCACCATCTGTAACAACTAACCAAGTCCAATTGAATCTTTGCATTTGTCTAAGAGCTTCTGTCTTATTCCATTTGCCAAACCATGCTTCGTATTCTTGCATATTTGGTTTTACAAGATATGCTCCATAATAAAAGTTTGCATCTTGTTTAGGATCAACTAAAATTTTTACTTCTTTTTCTAATAGGTTAGCTACTGTATCTCGTCTTACGGTTCCTTTTGCGTAATCACTTATGCAAATTATATCATCTTTTTTAACGTGTGAACTTAATCTATCTATTGATTGATCGCCTGTGTATTCAATCTCTCTATCCCAACGTACAATGTGTTGGCCGCCTTTTGCAACTAATCTTGTTTTGGTAGTTGTGGTTTCTAAGTCGCCTCCTACTGCACATTCTACTCCTGTGTCTTGTAAAAGTTCTAATAATTTATAGCCTTCTTTGTCATGTCCTACAACACTTATTAATGTTACTTCAGTTCCTAAACTTTGAATGTTAAGTGCTAAATTACCAGCACCACCTATTGACCATTCTTGATGATCTTCAAGCAACACAGGTACAGGTGCTTCTGGTGACATTCTATTTGCTTCTCCTACTATCCATCGGTCAAGCATAATATCGCCATAGACTTTAATCATTTACTTCTCCATTAAAGATACTAGTTGAAATACTGTTTGTAATTTTGTTAAGTTTGATTTGCTTTGTAATGTATTACGCAATCCTTGGTGTAATGGCTTTGGCCAATTACCAAAACTTACCCAAGCATATCCATTATGTTCGCCATTTAGTTGTGGAATAAATTCTTCTTTTATAACACAAAGGTAAGTATGGAAATTAAATTTTTCATCGTTACTTACAAAAGTTTCTAATGGAATTGATTTGATTATTTCAGGTGTGTCGCCTACTTCTTCTTTTATTTCTCTCAGTAATGCTTTATACGGAATTTCTTCCGATTCATTAGTTCCACCAACTAGTCCCCAAACGTCTGATTGTCTGCTTTGTGTTCTATGCAGAAATAAGAATCTTTGTGTATCTAGTGTGTAGAAGAGGGCACCGCTACAAATAATCTTGCTCATATAACTACTTATTTAGAGTACTAGGCGCCAGGTTCCTTTTCGATACTCGCCTTCGAACGTAAGCATCCATTCTGCTCCGTTCCATTTGTATTGGATACCTGTATTTAAATTGGTTGTGTATGTAGTTTCTGGTACTGTTGAATCTTGACCACTGTTTGCACTAGCATCAAATACTATTTCCCAGTCATTACCATTCCACTCAATTATATCATTTTCGTTAGCTAATAGATCGCCACCTGCACCTTTCCAAGCATCTGGTCCGTCTGCATTTTCTTTAGAACCTATATCTCCTAGTAACAATACTCTAATACCGTCACCTTTGATATTTGTTGGATTAGTTTTTAAAGGATCTATGATGTAATCAATAGTACCTTTTGTAGAAACAGGACCAACTATAACTGTGTTTGTAGGTATAGTATCTTCGTCCCAATTAACTATAATTTGTGTTTCGTCTAAGCTGTTTACAGCAAAAGTTCCTACCACTGGTGCAGTAAATCCTTCTCTGTCTAAATAAATTTTACTTAATGAAGCTCTGTACATACCTGGTTCTGCATCTAATACTGTACTCCATTGTATGTCACCTGATACACCATTCTTACCAAGCTGTACAACATTGTTCATTACTATTGCATCATAACCAGACGCAGTTGAAACTGCCAAGTGTGCAGTAGACTTGCTTGATTTACCCATACCAGGTTTACTTACTGTGCTAGTATCAGAACCTTTTGTGGTGTTAGCATAACTATCATCGTTTGCTTGTAGCTCAGGCATAGTAGTACTTAGGTCAACAGTACCTTTGCTTTCATCAAATATACTCATTATAACATTTGTTATAACACCTAGCTTTTTAACTTTAGCAGGTGGACTAATATAAATTGGTGTACTAAATCCTAGTGTAGCAACGTCAATGTCTGATTCAGTTCCTACAGGAATACTTCTTGAACTAAAGTTAATGTTTTCTAAATTAACAACTGACAAAGAAGTCCAGTCCACATAGTTGTCTGTAGTTTGTATTTCTAAACTTGGATTGAACAGCATTAGTATCTGTTCCATGATTTGTAATTTTTGTTCTGTGTTTGTTGACCAAATGTCTGCTGATAGTTGTAAGGTATAAGGTGTAGGCATTAAACGTTCTACTGTATAATTCTTACCTTGTGTGTTTAAATATTCTTTACCTGCACTATCATACTCACGTTCTCTTAAATGTATCTTACCTGTGTATGTAGAGTCAGCAGTTCTTGTTCTATCCATCTCCATACCAGTAACGTGTATACCTATACGAGGAGCACTTGGAATTTTATTTTCTGAATTATCTCTAATTAAATGTCCTACTTGTCTAGTAATGTCACCATACATAACAGGAACTTGTACTAACGCACCTTTACCGTCAGCATAAGAGAAGTTACTCATTAGGCGAATAATCTGCGTAATGTACCTTCTTATCTGTCCGTCATAAAAATGTTGCATTATCCGTTACCTTTGCATTGTTTACATTGACAATCATTTAAAAAGAAATGCACAACTGCCATAGTAAACCACATCCATGTCATTTCTCCAACACCAAGTAATGTGTTACCACCATGATGATGTGCATTTACATCTAACACTAAAAAATATAATCCTAAAATTGCAAATATAAATCCTGCCATATTGTGTCTAACTTTATTCATTAATTATCGCTCCTTGGTTTCAAAGCCTTACTGACAGGTTGTCTTTCTTTGACTGTTTCTCCACCAATGTTGCTTGTTGTTGTGTTATTAATAAATGTACCTTTTTGTGTATTCTTAGTATCAGTGTTAGACATATTAACTCTAACAGCATCTTCCATCTTAGTCCAACGTTGTCCGTCAAATCTAAATAATCTATTTGGCATAAAGTCTGTCCTTAAAAAGTAATCACCTTTAATTTGGTTAAGTGGAAAACTTGATCCATGACCAAATGCTTCACCGTTTGGTGCAATACCATCGCCTAACAAGTAACCATCATACCCTGATCTTTCTGGTGTTTGGTTAACTCTGTCTGCAAGTAAACCTTGTTGTGAAATATCTAAAGTGTTTATGTCAGTTGTAACCATTTCAGGTTTACCTGACTTATCAACTTGTAAAGTATAAAGTTGTTGTGTTTCGTATCCTGACTTACCTGCGTCTGCTTCTGCTTGAGCAACAACGGCATTATTGATTTGCATTTCTTTTTCATATGTTGAAAGCACATCACGTAATGTATTTGTACTTCCTTCTTCTGCTGGCAAATCAAGTATTTCTTTGAATTCTTGTGAGTCAACAATTTGTTTCATCTTGACTCTATATAAATGTGGATACCAACTTTGTGAAAATCCTTCTGCCGCCCTGTTTACATCTTCAACTACATAAAAACGTTTTAGTGCTACTTGGTAATCATTAAGAGCATACTCGTCTTTTAAGTGTGGTAGCTCTATTACGTCACCTGGCATAATCTTACGTCCAAGTGTTTTTACACTATAGTTGATAGGTATTGTCATAAACAATACATCATTCTGTAGGAACAATCCAAATTGACTCATATCAAAGTCAATATCAGCAACATTGTAAATACCACGTATTACGTATATGTCTGGATCATACTTTCTATCCCTATTTTCAAGGAATAGCATATCTTGTATATTAGTTTCCTTTACAGCATTGTACCTAGGTTGGGCCGGAGTTGCGTCGGCTTCATCAGGATTCTGAGGGCCTAAATACTTATGGACAAATACGTCTGTACCACCTACTGTGAACATTTCCGTGATGGTTTTATCTAGGAAATCGTAATCTTTGCCCTTTTCGGGTTTGTATAAACTGAGTCTTGGCATAACATTAGTATTTATCGAACGTATAAATACATATGGAGACGAAAGATTATGGCAGATTTAACAACGCAAAAACAGGAAGTATTTGATTACATCAACCTAAGTTTAGGTGGTGGTATGGTAGACGTAGAGCTTGATCCAGGGCACTACGAAACAGCATTGAAAAAATCACTTACAAAGTTTAGACAAAGATCAGATAATTCTGTGGAAGAGTCTTATATATTCCTTCCAACTGTGATTGATCAGAACACATATATTCTACCTCAAGAAATAGTTGAAGTAAGAAGAATATTTAGGCGTTCAATTGGATCACGTTCAGGTGGTGGAGATGGTGGTACATTGTTTGAACCATTTAACCTTGCTTACACAAACACATATCTTTTAGCAAGTACTAACATGGGCGGACTAGCAACTTATGATATGTTTAGTCAGTACCAAGAATTAGTAGGAAGAATGTTTGGTTCATTCATTGAATTTAAATGGAACACTACTACAAAAGAATTAGTTATATTGCAACGTCCTCGTGCAGAAGAAGAATTACTTCTTTATTGTTATAACTATAGACCAGATTCAGAATTATTAAAAGATTACCTAGCTGTACAATGGATCAAAGATTATGCACTTGCTACTTGTAAGTATATGCTTGGAGAAGCAAGAAGCAAATTTGCTACCATAGCCGGTCCACAAGGTGGTTCAACACTTAATGGTGACGCACTCAAAAACGAAGCAGTCGCTGAAATGGAAAAACTTGAAGAAGAACTCAAAACTCAGGTTGCAGGTGGTGTTGGCTACGGATTCACAATTGGCTAATAACTACTTGACTTTCAGATAAATCTATAGTAACATAATATATTAATACTAACGAAAGGAACTTTGGTATATGAAAGTCTTTCTTACACTCTTAACGTTAATGCTGGTTACTGCTTGTAGCGGTCACCTAGAAAAACCACAGGTTGCGTTCGGAAAGAAATGTCAGGTATCAACTGACGGACAAATAACATATTCATACGTTTGGCTTTATTCTAAGGAATCGGGCTTGAACGCAAACAAAGAAACTTGTAAACAACTTGAGGACTAAACTATGATCGTAGGAATCTGCGGACTAATTGGATCGGGTAAAGACACTATTGCTGATTATTTGATTAGAAAACACGATTTTGAAAAGATCAGCTTTGCTGACAAACTTAAAGACTCTGTGAGTGTTATGTTTGATTGGGACCGTGAGCTACTAGATGGCAAAACGGACGAGAGCAGAGCCTGGAGAGAAGAAGTTGATGAATATTGGTCGAAAGAGACCGGTGAAACCATTACGCCTAGACTAGTGCTACAACTATTTGGTACTGAGTGTATGCGTGATGGCTTTTACGATGGTATATGGGTTAGCTTAACAAAGAAGAAAATACTAGATAATCCAGACAAGAACTTTGTTATTCCAGATGTACGTTTTCCAAACGAAGCTAAAATGCTATATGAAGTAAATGGCCAAGTATGGAGAGTTGTACGTGGGGAAGATCCACAGTGGTTTACAGACTTTAAAGACTTTGGTGTAGAGCCCAAAGAAGTACACCCTAGCGAATGGGCTTGGGCACAGACAAAATTCACACACATTGTTGAAAATAATAAGACGGTTAGTGATCTTACAGATCAGGTACAAGATCTCCTTGTTTCCACTTAAACCCTTCCTTATATATAATCTTACTACAGTTAGCACATACAGTTTTTAAGTTACTGAACCTTATGTTGTTCATATCACCGTCAACATAGTAAACTGAGAACTGCTCTTTGTGTTTGCTTTTGTATCCACACTTATCACATTCATTCTTTTTAGTATAGCCTGATTGTTTGTACTTGGAATATGAAACACGAGGCTTGCCATGCCTGGTGCATGACTCACATTTACTTCTATAGAAAGGTTTGCCCTTCTTATAGTAGTTTATAGCTACAGGCTTCTGTCCACATTCACATAAAGGTCTCATATTGTTATTTACCTGCCCTTTTTGACCCCTTTTTCTGGGTAGTTATAGCCTAGGTTTATGCGTTTTGGTATAAATACTTGTAATATGCTAACAGGAGAACTAAAATGGCTTTAACATCACCAGGAGTACAGGTATCCGTAATAGACGAAAGTTTTTACACACCAGCGGAACCAGGTACAGTACCAATGATTTTCTGTGTATCAGCTCAAGACAAAAAGAACGCTTCGGGCACAGGCACAGCAACAGGAACACAAAGTAAAAATGCAGGAGTACCATACTTGGTAACTTCACAAAGAGAATTAACAGAATTGTTTGGAGATCCAACATTCTATACAGATTCTAACAACAATGCTTTACACGGAAACGAATTAAACGAATATGGTTTACAAGCGGCTTACTCATACTTAGGAGTGGCAAACAGAGCTTACGTAGTAAGAGCAGACTTAAACACTACAGAGTTGGTTGCAACTGCAACTGCTCCAGCGGCAAACCCAGCAGACGGAACTTACTGGTTTGATACAGCAAATAGTGTGTTTGGAATCTTTGAGTGGAATTCAGCGGCGGCGACTGTTACTGGTGGACAGAGCTTTAGCAATAAAATTCCTCACGTAATCACAGATACAACTAAAGTAACTGGCGGCGTACCTAAAACTTCTGTTGGCGCAGTAGGTGACTATGCCATTGTTGCTACAACAACACTAAACAAATTTTACTACAAAAACGCAAGTGGTACTTGGGTACAAGTAGGTTCAAGTGCATGGATTAATTCATGGGCAACTGTTACAGGAACTGAAAGCAATCCAACTATTACTAATGGTGCTACAATGAGCATTAACGGTTCTGTTGTAACTTCAGGTGGTACTGCACTTTCAGATGTAGTAGCAGGAATTACAGCGGCTGGTATTGCTGGTGTTAGCTCAGCGGTTGTTGATGGTAAATTAGAAATTTATTCAACTGGTGCAGATATTGTATTGGCGGCGAATGCTTCTACACTATTAACAGAGATTGGTTTAACAGCAGGTACTTACAAAGCACCGGCTTTATCAATTGCTCCACATACATCAGTACCAGAATACAAGTCAACTGATACTGCTCCAAGACCAACTGGTTCTTTATGGATTAAAACTACAGAACCTAACTTGGGTGCTAAATGGGCCGTTAAAAAATGGAACAACACAACTCAGTTGTGGGAAACTACAGCGGCACCAATTTACTCAACTAACCAAGCGGCGTTATACGGTTTAGATAAAACTGGTGGCGGTGCTAACTTGGCAGTAGGTGCTCTTTACATTAACTATAATAATGCAGAAGAGTCAGACATGATCGGTGACTTTAAAATTCACAGACGTGTAGCAACAGGTAATACTACAATTACTTCAAGTATTATTGATGCACAGGTTACAGCAGGAACATACGCATTTAACATTCAAGAAACATCAGTTAACTCACCGAGCTTAGGCTCAGCAGTTACTATTAGTGTAACAACTACTGGTGCTTCAAGTGATGCAGACGTTATTGCAGGTGCTATTAATAGTGCAGGCTTTACAAACGTAAGTGCAAGTGTTGATGCAAGTAACAGAATTGTTATTGCACACAACGACGGTGGTGACTTTAGAATTAAAGACACAGGTGGCGTATTAGCATTAGCTGGATACTCTGCTTATGTTGATGCAAACTCAGGTACACCAAACTTATACACAGCACCAACAGGTGATACTGCAAATGACTTTGTTGCAAGTAACTGGCAGGTATTAACTTATACTGCAAGTGCAACAGCAGTAACGGCTTTAACAGCTGACAAAACTTTATGGTACAGTTCAGTTGTTGACGAAGTAGACATTATGATACACAATGGTACTACTTGGGTAGGTTATCAAGATTCAACTGCTCCGTACTTTGCGGCGGCAAGTGGAGATAAAACAGATCCAAAAGGTCCAATCGTAAGTGCTACAGAGCCAACTTTACAGTCAGACGCTACTGCACTTAAAAATGGTGACTTATGGATTTCAACAGCAGACTTAGAAAACTATCCTAAGATTTACAAGTACAACGCAACTACTTTAAAGTGGGTACTTGTTGATAACGGTGATCAAACTACTGAAGATGGTATTTTATTTGCTGATGCAAGATACAATACAGCAGGGGCAAATAGTGCAACAGCAGGTTCAATTGAAGCACTATTAAGTTCAAACTTCTTAGACACAGACGCTCCAGATCCAGCATTATATCCAAAAGGTATGTTGTTATGGAACTTAAGACGTTCTGGATTTAACGTTAAGAAATTTGTTAGAAACCAAGTTGACACATCAGGCAACAACCTAAGATTTGGTAGTGGTGCAGGTGAGTCAATGGCAGGTTACTATGCTCACAGATGGGTAACAGAATCAGCTAACCAGGCAAACGGTTCAGGTTCATTTGGTAGAAAAGCTCAACGTAAAGTTGTTATACAATCATTACAATCAATGGTTAACAGCAACCAAGACATTAGAGACGATCAATCAAGAATCTTTAACTTAATGGCTTGCCCAGGTTATTCAGAACTAATTGGTGAAATGGTTACATTAAACACAGACAGAGGCTTAACAGCATTTGTTGTTGGTGACTTACCATTTAGATTA
>CEWG01023989.1_pt1 | contig 29493 bp, 22 predicted proteins | sample 361411 | NCBI WGS metagenome assembly CEWG01 (sample SAMEA2622173, study PRJEB7988) | marine metagenome | biome: marine biome (ENVO:00000447); feature: surface water layer (ENVO:00002042); material: "saline water (ENVO:00002010), including plankton (ENVO:xxxxxxxx)" | depth 5 m | reverse complement strand
TCAAATATAATTTCATTATTATTGATGAATACTTTGAATTGAATTTTAATAGGATATGGAGTTTCAGGTAGACCCTTTAAAAATTCATTTTCTACTTTGTAATTGCCCAAATCGGCTTCATTTAATAGCCAATAAGGTGTTGTTTTCACATCTGGTATTTTCAAAGTTTCACTTATTTCCAAAACTTGATTTTTTGATAAATTAAACTCAGATTCAATTTTAATAGATTTTGATAATATTTTGAGACTTATGGGAATCGGACTAGGATTCAATGCTTTTATTTTTATTGGAATTATCATATTTGGAACTCCAACTTCGTTTGTCGTATTAAATTGTAACCTTAGACCTAAACAATTTTTAATTATAGTTTTTACTTCATTTAATTTTATCTTTTTCCAGTGGTTATCTTTTAGAGTTAATATTTTTTTATGAATTTTGAGAAGATCTGGAATACTATTATATGGTTTTTCTAATTCAAAATTATCTATAACTGACTCAACCAATTTCTGAATTACATTACCACCTTTAACACGATTCCAAGAAGTATCAATTCCATTAAAAGGGTTCGTATTTATTATCTCATTCCCATTTATCAACTCTAAATATTCCGTTTGACTACCAAGTCTTGGTGAGCTCCCAAAACCTTGTGATTTGTGTTGACTTCTGCTTTTTGCCGCAACTTCTTCATTGGTTTTACCTAACAAAATATCGAAAGGATTACTTTCCAGAGCAATCATATCACTTTTGTCAACTTTATCAAATTTATCTTCTCCACCATAAGCCCACCATGAGAGATTATAAAACTGAAGCTTTGGCTGCCAAAGGCTAACAGTTTTCAATTGTCTTGAAAAAGCTTTAGGGTCATTTGCTAAGTGAAAAGCCTTTTCACTTAAAATTGCAGAACTTGTGTGATGACCATGAGTAGTCCCTGGTGTTCTGTGGTCAAATCTGTGAATTATTATGTCTGGTTTAAATTGACGAAAACGAAAAACAATTTGAGATAAAATTTCTTTTTCATTCCAAATTGAAAGTGTTTCTTTTGGATGCTTTGAAAATCCAAAGTCATTAGCTGTTGTAAAAAATTGTTCTCCTCCATCAATTTTACGAGCTTCTATTAGTTCTTGAGTTCTAATTAATCCTAATCCCTCCCTAAGTTCAGTTCCAATTAGATTTTGTCCACCATCACCTCGAGTCAATGAAAGATATGCTGTCCGAGCATTGAAGTGATTTGAAAATAGAGAAATCAAACGTGTATTTTCATCATCTGGATGAGCAGCTACATAAAGTACTGATGCTAGAGTATTTAATTTTTTTAGCTGTTTAAATATTTGAGCTCCTTCCTGACAAAGAAGATTTGTAGAATATAAGGTCAGAAAAAATAGAATTAATTTTTTCATTTTCATTTTAAATTTAGGGAATCACGAAAGTGCTCATCTCCAATTTTATTTAGTTCCCAGTAAGGAAGTTTAATCATTTTTTCTAGAACAGCACTTGATATGATTTTTTGATTTTCAAAATCGTATTCATTCCATTTTAAGATTTGGTAAGGATGATTTGGCTCAAAGTAGATAGATAATTTTCTTTTTAATTCAGGATAAAATATAGAATACATATTTAAGGTATCATTATTTTTTAAATCTAGTACTGCTTCATAAAACTTTATAGGTTTATGATTCATACGAAGGTATTCTAGTGAAGGTAATAGTTCTTTTTTACCCTGAGGTAAAATTTTGGGCTGTGTTCTTATCCAAACCCAAAGCTCTTCTTCTGTTAAGTCATTTTTTAGGTTAAACATCTCATCTGCTTCTCCCTCAAAATAAGAGTGACCTGTTATTTCAAGTGTTTTTCTTCGATTAATTTGAAGGTAAGTTTGACCACACCATTCTTGAATAGATGTAGTAGTTTTAATTAAAGGTAAATTTTTTCCTAAACGTGAAAAGATACTCGTCATTATAGAGTATGGATAAATTCCAGTTAAAAATTTTTTAGTTCGGTTTAACTTTAAAATATTCTCTGTGTATTCGGTTTTTTTATTTGCTTTGACTTGTTTTCTAGGTAAAAAATCTTCTGTAACATAAATCAAAACAGCACTTCCCTTTCTAATACTACCATATCTTGAATGAGTTAAACTGTAGTTACTTATTTCAGCTTTTCCGTCAAACCAATAGTTTTTAAACTCTTCGCTTAAAGGAAAAGATGAATGTGAATCTAAAAAATTTGATTTATTGCAGCTTAAAAAAAGTATTAGATATAAGATGATGAATTTTTTCATTAGCTGATATTTAGGATTTTATAAAGTTCACTAATTCTCAATTATAATTTCTTTTATTTTTTTAAATACTTGAGCTACTGGAAGCCCAATTATATTCGTATAGCTGCCATTTATAGAAACTATATTTCTTATTCCAAAAGAATCTTGGATACCATAAGATCCTGCTTTATCAAAAGGAGATCCAGTTTTTATATAGTCATTTATTTCATCCTCTGAAACTTTACCAAAAGTAACAGTAGAAACTTCGTGAATTATTTCAGTTTTTTCTTTGGTTAAAAAACAAACAGCAGTTATAACTTCATGTGAGCTATTAGATAATTTTTTAAGCATTTTTTTTGCCTCTAGGGAATTTGATGGTTTACCAAGAGATTTATTTTTATGCCAAACAATGGTATCTGCAGTAATTACAAGTTGATTTTTCTTTATCTTTTCCAAAAAGGATTCTGATTTTTTATGTGCAATATGTCTTGCGGTTTCAATACCATTTAAGCCTGGAGGGTATTTTTCTTTAACTGGAATTACTTTAACAATAAAATCGAGCTGCATTTTCTCAAAAAAAAATTTTCTTCGAGGGGAACTAGAAGCAAGAATAATTTGATTTTTTATAAGATTCATTAAACAAATTATTTATCCGGATTTAAGTTCCATTTGTCTTGAACTCTAAGTACTTGTTCTATAATTTCTCTAACACAGCCTTCTCCACCCTTTTTATGAGAAACATAATCTACTATCTCTTTTACGTCCGGAACTGCGTCTGATGGACAACAAGAAACTCCTATCTCTTTCATTACAGGTAAATCAGGAATATCGTCTCCCACATATAAAATCTCTTCAGGATTTAGAGAATAATTATCCATTAAATCTTTATATGCATCCATTTTATTGAAAGCTCCAAGATAAATATCATAAATACCAAATTCATTAAAACGTTTTCGAATTCCTTCATTCATGCCTCCAGTAATTATTACAATTTTGAATCCATGCAATAAAGCGCACTTCATGCCGTAACCATCTTTTGTGTCCAATGCACGGTACATCTCACCTTTAGAAGTCACAAGGACTTTTCCATCAGTTAATACTCCATCAACATCAAAAATAAATGTCTTAACTCTAGTTAAATATTCTTTATAATTTTTTTTAATCATTACATTCTTGTATTGCTGAAGTTAATACTTTATAAATTTTTTTTAATCTACTATTTGTTATCAATTTTATTTGTTTTGAAATGGTTTCACTATCATTTCTAGAGGCAGGTCCTGTTTGTGAGTTCTTTGGGCTTAGTTTCTCAACTTTTTGGACTGTTTCTTTAATAAGTGGCAGTAATATATCAAATGGTAAATTATTTTTTTTACATATCAAGTTTGCTTCTGCAAATAGATGATTAGTGAAATTATTTACCAGTACTGCTGCTAAATGAAGTTGCTCTCTTTTGGATGAATTTAAAACAAAAGATTTGGAACCAATATGTTTTGCGAGTTTTTTTAGAATCATTAAGTCTTTAGAGTTTTTACTTTCTAACCCAACAAAGATTTCACTAAAATTTACATCACTCCCTTTAGTAAACGTTTGAATTGGATAAAAAACGCCCGCACGATCTCGTTTTATTTCTTTTAAAGAAATTGACCCAGAGGTATGGACTACAAAAGAATCTTTTGGTAATAATTGGATTACTTCTTTGATTGAATTATCAGAAACAGCAATCAGATAAATATCACATTTTTCATCTTGATCAATTTTATTTACTATATTGATTCCTTCAGGGGTTAAGCTCTCTTCTCTTGATCGTATTACCCATTTTAATAATTGGACTTGGCCAACTGAAATTAAAACTTTGTAAAGATGTTCCCCAAGCTTTCCCCCACCTATTAGTGTAATTTTCATAAGCTTTCAAAAATACAAAAACAGTTTATGTAAGTATTTATTTCTCCTGTAATTTAAATGTTAGCAATTCATTTGATTTTGATTTGAGAATTCTATTTTAAATTAATTTAAATAAGATTTTATTATTGTTTAAGAGGATTTTAAAATTATGAAAACTATTACTTATTAACGTACTTGACCTATATTTGCATCTGATTTATGCCGATTTTGATGAAGGACTTACTTATTAAATATCTTTTTTCTACCCGCTTAACTGCCATTCTTTTCATACTCTATCCCACAGCGATGGCCTTGGGAACTTTTATAGAAACATGGTATAGTACTGATACCGCAAAAATATGGATATATAATGCATGGTGGTTTGAATTACTGATGGTTTTTATGGCAATTAATTTTTTTGGTAATATTTTTAAATACCGTCTTTTAAGGAAGGAAAAATGGGCTGTTTTATTATTACACTTATCTTTCTTATTAATACTCTTAGGAGCATTTATAACAAGGTACATTGGTTATGAGGGTGTTATGCCTATCAGAGAAGGAGTTACCGAAAATAAAATGCTTTCAGAAAAAACTTATTTAACTGTTTACATTGATGGTGAGATAGATGGTAAACCAAGAAGAAAAAAATTAGAAGATGATCTTTTACTTTCAGAACATGCAAAAAATAATTTTTCTTGGGATAATGAATTCAATGGTCAAGCTTTTAGTATATCATATATTGATTTCATTGAAAATGCGACTGAGGATTTAGTTTTAGACGATAAAGGTGAAAGATATATTAAAGTCGTCGAAGCAGGAGACGGGACTAGGCATGAACATTTCGTTAAAGAAGGTGATATAGTTAGTATTCATAACATTTTATTCACTTTAAATCGATATCAGAAAGGTGCAATTAATATTACATTAAAGGATGGGCTATATACCATTAACTCACCCTTTTCTGGAGAATTTATGAGGATGGCAGATCAGTTGAAAGGAGAAATTGTAGCAAATACTGAAGAAACTTTACAATTTCGTTCACTTTATTCATTACCTAATTTTCAATTTGTCATTCCAGAGCCAGCTTTAAGAGGCAAATTTGATATTGTGAAATCTGACATCCAAAATGAGGTATTGCAAAATGCACTAACTCTTCAAGTTACTTCTAAAGGTGAAAGTGAAGTAATAACCCTATTGGGTGGTAAAGGAATAACAAATGATCCAAAAAAAATCAGCTTAGGGGGATTAGATTTTTATCTGAAATTTGGATCACTAGCATTTGAACTTCCATTCGCGATAACATTAAATGATTTTATTGCCGAAAAATACCCTGGAACAGAAAAAAGCTATGCATCATTTATGAGTAAAGTAAGGGTAGAAGATAAAACACCTTTTGAATATGATATATATATGAATCATGTTTTAGATTACAAGGGGTATCGTTTTTTTCAAGCCTCATTCAATCCAGATGAAAAAGGGACTATTTTATCTGTGAACCATGACTGGTGGGGTACAAATATTACATATCTGGGTTACATTTTACTTTATTTGAGTATGATTGGAATTTTCTTCATTGGTAAAACTCGTTTTCAAGAACTATCTAAGTCTTTGGACAAAATAAAAGAGAAAAAGAAATCCCTAATGCTTCTTATCTTTTTCTCTATTTTTAATTCATTTAGTATTCAAGGCCAATCATCTGTATTTAGTCAAAAAAGTGCAATAGATTTTGACTCTATAATTAAAGCAGATGCATTTTCTGAAAGCCATGCAAGAAAATTTGGAGAGTTAGTAATCCAAGACTCTGGTGGTCGAATGAAACCTGCCAATACTTTTTCATCTGAACTTTTAAGGAAAGTAAGTAAGAATGATAAATATCAAGGATTAAATTCTGATCAAGTTTTACTTTCAATAATGAATAACCCGGCAATATGGTATAATGTACCCCTAATTTATCTACGAAGAGGTAATGATAGCATCCGAAAACTAATAAATATAGACTTGAAGTCTAAATATGCTCCTTTACTTTCATTTTTTGACAAAAATGGAGATTATAAATTAGCAAATAATCTAGAAGAGGCATATAGAGCAGGGATTCCAAACCAATTTCAAAAGGATTTTATCGAAATAGATCGGCGTGTCAATTTACTATATTCAGCCTTAGAAGGCAAGGTAATGCGTATATTTCCAATTCCAAATGATACAAATAATAAGTGGGTCTCTTATCCTGAATTAGATGGGTCGAATTTTAGAGGAAAAGATTCTTTATACGTAAGAAATATTTTACCATTATATTTTCAATCACTTAGGTTGGCACAAAAAGATAAAGATTATAAACAGGCTGAAAATCTTTTAGAAAGTATTAATGGTTTTCAAAAAAAGTTTGGGGGTGAAGTTTTACCAAATGATGACAAGATAAAGGCTGAAATAGCATATAATAAATACGATATTTTCAAAAAACTTTTCAGCTGGTATTTATACGCAGGACTTCTGTTTTTTATCATATTGATAATTCAAATTTTTAAACCTAATAGATTTATTTCATTATTAGTAAAAGGCTTTAAAATTGTAATGATTTTACTTTTCACTTTACATACAGTTGGACTAATATCAAGGTGGTACATTTCAGGTCATGCACCCTGGAGTGACGCGTATGAATCAATGATTTATGTTGCATGGGCAACTCAATTTTTTGGATTGATATTTGGAAGAAAATCAGATTTAACAATGGCTTCAACTGCTTTTGTAGCGGGAATGATTTTAATGATTGCTCATTGGAATTGGATGGACCCCGAAATAGCGAATCTTGTTCCTGTTCTTGATAGCTATTGGTTAATGATTCATGTAGCTGTAATTGTAGGAAGTTATGGGCCTTTTGCTTTGGGGATGATTATTGGAACAGTGTCATTAATATTGATGTTAATCGCAACAAATAAAAATAAAAAGAAAATTAAACTGCAAATTAAAGAGCTTACAATTATAAATGAGTTGTCTATAACAGTGGGTTTAATAATGCTTACAATTGGAAATTTTTTAGGAGGCATGTGGGCCAATGAGAGTTGGGGTAGATACTGGGGTTGGGACCCAAAGGAAACATGGGCTTTAATTAGTATTATGGTTTATGCTTTTGTAATCCATATGAGGCTTATACCTGGCTTAAGAGGTACTTGGATATTTAATTTAATGAGTATTATTGCTTTTGGTAGTATTTTAATGACCTATTTTGGTGTGAATTTTTACTTGGTAGGATTGCATTCGTACGCTAGTGGCGATAAAATAATAACACCTGATTTTGTATATTATTCTATAGCAATTGTATTTATTCTTGGAACTATATCTTATTTTAAGTACAAGAGGCTTTATATTTAAAAAAAAAATGAAAACTAAATGGTTAATATATTCAATTTCTGGTCTATTACTCAATGGATTTGGGCTTTCACTATTAGGTGAAGCTATAAGATTCAAAATTAATCAAGATTTCAATTGGTTTTACATAGGCGCTTTGGCACTAATTGTCTTCAATAGCGGTATATGCTTTGTGGGTAAAGCAATTTTGTTAAAAATTGAAATGTCAAAAAATAATTAAAAGGCACTAATAAAATCGTCTTCGTCACATCCTTTTTGAATCTCAATAAAAGATTTTTCAACAATAGCATTAGCTTGATCAGCATCAAAACCTAAGCCAATAACAAGACGATGCATTAGTTTTTTTTCTGCATCGTCAGCTATATTGTCTACTAAAACAATTCGAGCAAGATCATATAATCTTTCAAGTCTAACTCTTTTTGAACTTGGTGGATTAATTTGATATTGGTCAACATTTTTAATAATAGATGCAACTTCTTCCTCTTCAATTTCAAGATTAATCGCTGTACGATTAATAAATGCTTGTTCTTCATCGGTAATTACCCCATCAGCTAAAGCAATTCTTACAATAGCAGCGAAATGATCTCGATTTCTTTGTTTAAATCCAGTTGTGTAAAGGTTAGAGATATGCATAAATATTTTTTTCAAATATAAAAAATGGAATGATTAAAGGGTTTATTTATACTCTAATTTCATAAATTTTTTGTGATTTTGGCCAGGTATTTAAAGTGATTTTTATGTCTTTTGTCTCCTTTATTTATTCTCTTCTTTGATGTTTTGTTTATTCTTTCATTTAAAGAAATAAGTTTGGCTACAATAATTGGATTAAGTTCATCTTCAAAACAAAGAGATTTTATTTTTTCAGCAAACCTAATCTGCAAAGTCAAAATATTTTGATCATTAATTTCTAATTTTTCAAAAAAAGAGTCATAGAGGCTATCAATAAGTTCAACTGGATCAAATCCTTTATTATTTAGAGTTAAATAGGTAGATAACATTCGATTTAGTCTTGAAACACTTAAAATTCTATTTAAAGCAGAGCGTTGAATGTTCTGAATTCTTTTAAGTGCTCCTTTTTCTTTTATTTTTGAAATTAATTCTGGATTCATTAACCAGTTCTGGGTTTGCCATACATTTATATCTAGGAAAGCTAAAGCTCTTTTTTGATTTTCAACAGATACATTTTTGTATGGAATATTATTCTGTCCTTTAACCATCAATGTTTCATTAACGCCTCCAATAATTGCAATTACATGATTTATATATCTTCTGTATACATAAATCATTTCTCCATATAATTCGTTAAGATCATTATAATTATCACCTTTATCTGTGGTCCAATCATCAAGATTATTTGCTACAATTTTTAAGTTTTTTAAACCATAATTACTAGCTTTTACTGGATCATCACCAATATTTTCAGTTTGAGTGTCAGGATCGTTTCCACCAGATCCAAACATATACATTCTGTTCATACTTTTTTCATCAATAAAAGATTTTAAAAAAACTTTTTCCGTTTCTAAAGTTTCCTTATCAAAATACCTATAACCCCATTCAATTGCATAGTCATCGTAAGGACCCAGTTGACGAATAAAATTAATATCCTTATCACCAGGTTGTGCAACGTAATTATATCTAGCATAGTCCATAATAGTAGTCGCAATACCCATTTTTTTTGTAAAACTTCCTGATCTTAGTGAGTCTACTGGATAAGCTGAGCTTGCCTTCATATTATGAGGAAGTCCAAGTGCATGTCCAATTTCATGTGAAATTACACGACGCATCATTTTTCCTATTTCTTCCTCTGGTGTTTCTAATGTTCTGGCTAAAGGATTTGCAGCAGCAGTTTCTAATAGATAACGATTTCTATAGGAGCGAAAATGATTATGATACCATATGATATCACTTTCAATAATCTCTCCACTCCTCGGATCTGCTACACTTGGTCCAGTAGCGTTCCTTGTTGTAGTAGCTACATATCTTACAGAAGAATATCGAACATCTTCTAAACTAAAATTAGGATTTTCTTCTTTACTTGGAGTGTCCTTTGCTACTATTGCATTTTTAAATCCTGCTTTTTCAAATACTCTGGCCCAATCCTCAATCCCTTTTTTAAAATAAGGTTTCCATTTATTGGGAGTTGCAGGATCAATATAATAGACAATTGGTTTTATAGGTTCTACCAATTCTCCTTTAAAGTAAGCTTCTTTATCCTTTGGTTCTAGACGCCACCTTTTAATTATCCTTACTTCGTCAGACTTTAATGCTTTTGAACTGTAGTTAATTTTTTTTAGATTAAACCATCCAATTCTTTTATCTAGATAACGAACAGCCATTTGATTTTCAGGCAATAAAATAATAGAGTGATTAACTTGAAAGCTTAGTGTTTTACTATTATTATCTCTTGGAGGTTTATTTGATTTATAAGTAAGTGTATGTTTTATTTCTATATTTTCTGGAAAGCTTTTAACCTCGTCAATAAAACTTCTTTTAGCGTCTGCACCACCTATACCAAATTCTTTTTTTTGTGATGATCCTATAATATTAAAACCAGGTGAATCTGCGTTAAAATAATTACTAACATCTATTAAAAAACGATCACGTTCAATATTTTTAATTTCGAAAGCAGCTAAAATGGGTGGAAAATTATTTTGCGTAACGCTTAATGAAATAGGATCTTTAATGTTAGCAATATTGATGTAACTTTTTTCTAAAAGTAAAATTCTATCCCCTTTTTTGATAAAGTGAATAAGCTGTTCGCTTGTTTTTGATCCCGCATTTTGATAAGCTTGGTAATTAGCAGGAAACTGGACAAAACGAGTTACCATTAACAAATCTTTTTCTAATATATTTTTATCAATTTCGAATAATAATTTATCCTTTTTAAAATATGATGTTATCATTCCTTTTTGTTGATCAATATCTTTGGTTAAGGAGTCTATAGACTTAGATTGATCAATATTTAAATCATTAGTTTGGGAAAAAATAAATTTATTATTTAAAAGAATTGTAAATAATATACATGTAAATATTCTCATTATTTTTTTTCTACAATATCTAAAAAAATCAAATAATTCAATTGTTAAAGCATTAATTTAAATGTATATTAGAATTAATAAAAAAACAATTATGAAAATATTATTGAAATCAATCTTGAGTTTAATTTTGATACTCCCTTTACATTTTGTTAAAGCACAAAAAAAGAAAAAGAATTATACAAAATACACAACTAAGTCTGTATCCTTAGATGCATTTCAACTGAGAAATGTAGGCCCTGCATTTTTATCTGGTAGAATCGCAGACATTAAAATGCATCCAAATAATGATAATATTTGGTATGTAGCTACGGGTTCCTCGGGTGTATGGAAGACAGTAAATTCGGGCACTACTTGGACACCTATCTTTGATAACGAAGACTCCTATTCTACGGGCTGCATTTCACTTGACCCAAGCAATCCTGATGTTGTTTGGTTAGGAACAGGTGAAAATGTTGGAGGAAGACATGTTGCCTACGGTGATGGTATTTATCGTAGTGATAATGGAGGTAGAACATGGATAAATAAAGGTTTAAAGAAATCTGAACACATTTCTGAGATAATCATTCATCCTAGTAATTCAGAAATAGTATGGGTGGCTGCTCAAGGACCTCTTTGGAATAAAGGAGGTGAGCGTGGACTATATAAAACCACTGATGGTGGAAATAATTGGAAAAAAGTACTAGGAAATAGCGAATGGACCGGTGTTACTGATATTATGATTGATCCTAGAAACCCAGATATACTATACGCTGCTACTTGGGATCGTCACAGAACTGTTGCTGCACTTATGGGTGGAGGACCAGGAACTGCTATATATAGATCCGATGACGGAGGAGAAAATTGGAAAATTTTAAAAACTGGCTTACCCAATAATCCTGATTCTAATAACGATGGAGTAGTAGATGAAGATGATTCCCCTGTCAGTAATATGGGAAAAATTGGTCTTGCGATTTCTCCTCAAAATCCTGATATCGTTTATGCAGCTATAGAATTAGACAGAAAATCTGGTGCGGTGTATCGTTCTGAAGATCGTGGAGAGTCATGGAAAAAGATGTCTAACACAGTATCTGGAGGCACAGGTCCTCATTATTACCAAGAATTATACGCTAGCCCTCATGAATTTGATCGTTTATATTTAATGAATGTAAGAGTTTTAACTTCAGCGGACGGAGGCAAAACCTTTGAACAATTAAAAGAACGTGATAAGCATTCGGATAATCATGCTATTGTATTCAAAAAGGATGATCCAAATTATTTAATGTTAGGAACTGATGCAGGAATCTATGAGTCTTTTGACCTAGCTGAGACATGGAGATATATAAAGAATCTTCCTTTAACACAATTTTATAAAGTGGCTGTCAATAATGCAGAACCATTTTATCATATTTTCGGAGGGACTCAAGATAATGGATCAGCCGGGGGACCCTCAGCAACAGATGAAAGAGAAGGAATAGCGAATAAGCATTGGTATAAGACTTTGGGTGCTGATGGACATCAATCTGCTACTGATCCAGTATATAATGACATTATATACGGTGAATATCAGCAAGGTGTTTTATTTAGAGTGGATTTAACCTCTGGTGAAACAGTTTCAATTCAACCAAAAGCAAGATTAGGTGAACCACATGAACGATTTAACTGGGATGCACCGATATTAGTAAGTCCACATAACCCAAAATGCTTATATTTTGCCTCATATAGAGTTTGGAAATCTGAAAGTAGAGGTGATGACTGGGAGCCAATTTCGGGTGACTTAACCAGAAATGAAAATCGTTTTACCTTACCTATTATGGGAAGAAAACAGAGTTGGGATAATGCCTGGGATGTAGGAGCAATGTCTAATTACAATACAATTACTTCATTAGATGAATCACCTGTAGAAGAAGGTTTGATTTATGCAGGTACAGATGACGGATTTATTCATGTTTCTCAAAACGGTGGAGATAGTTGGAGAAAAATTCCAGTAACTAATTTGGGACTTGCACCAAGGAGTTTTGTCAATGATATTAAAGCAGATTTGTTTGATGCAAATACAGTCTATGTTGCGCTTGATAATCATAAAGAAGGAGACTATAATCCTTATTTATTTAAAAGTACCGATAGAGGACTCACATGGAAATCAATAAGTAACAATATTCCAAAACGGACTCTTGTTTGGCGTATGGTTCAAGATCATGTCGAAAAAAATTTACTTTTTGCAGCAACAGAATTTGGGATTTATACTTCATTAAATGGAGGAAAGTCATGGCAAAAATTAGATGGATCGCCAACAATCTCATTTAGAGACTTAACTATTCAAAAAAGAGAAAATGACTTAGTAGCTGCATCTTTTGGTAGAGGATTTTTCATTCTTGATGATTATAGTGCTCTAAGGGAATTTACCGAAGAAAATCTCAATAAAAAGGGTAAACTTTTTAAACCAAGAACAGCTAAGTGGTTTGTTCCAAGAAGTAATATTGGGAATACAGGCTCCGACTATTATTTTGCTGATAATCCAACATATGGAGCTGTATTCACATATCATCTTTCAGATGATTATAAAACAAAAAGAGAAATTAGACGGGATAAAGAAATCGAATTAAATAAAAGAAAATCTAATATTCCTTTCCCTGGATGGGAAAATTTAGATAAGGAAAGGAGAGAGGATCCAGCACATGTTGTACTTACAATACAAGACAATAGTGGAAACGTAATTAACAAGATCTCAAAAAAAGCTAGTAAAGGAAGTAATAGAATTTCTTGGGATTTTACCCACTTTAATCCTTACGCTGTTTCTTCTGAATCACCTAGATATAATTATAGTGGAGCTCTAGCAAAACCTGGTACTTACAAAGCATCATTATCATTAGTTCAAAATGGGAAAGTAACCACACTCGATGGTCCAATTTCATTTGAGATAAAAGCGATTCGAGAAGGTATTTTAAATGGGATTGGTTTTGAGGAATATAACAGATATTTAAAACAAATATCAGAATTATACAATGATATTAGTGCTGTAGAAGATGTGTTTGAGGAAAGCTTAAAAATGCAAAAAGCGATGACAAACGCATTAAAAAAGACAAAGATTTTTCCAGGGGTTATTGAGGCAAAAATTGCTATATTAAGAGAAGATTTAGATAAGATAAATCTAAGTCTAAATGGTAGTCCTTCTAGATCAGAGGTTGGAGAACGCAATCCAGCAGATCTTAATGATTATTTATACAATGCATCTTCTGGACTTAGAAATTCTTACGGACCTACTCCGCTTCATGCTAAAAGTTTAGAAATGGCAAAACAATTACTATCTGAATTAAAGACTGAGGTAATTAAAATTTCTAAAACTAAAATACCTGAAATTCAAAAAATGTTAAAAGAAGCTGATGCTCCTTACATAATTGGTCAGGGTATTGAGTAATCGTAAAAAAGACTGCTTAGTTGCAGTCTTTTTTATTTATTCGGGAGGAAGTTTGAATTTAACTCAAAACACTCAAGTGAAAAATACTTAATTGATGCTAAGAGATGATCAAAAATATCTGCTGAAATATGCTCATAATTTATCCATTCCTTAACCTTTGTAAACACATAAACTTCTAATGGAATCCCTTGTGCTGTAGGTGGTAATTGCCTGCACATGATTGTCATATCAGTATTAATCATTGGATGATTTTCAAGATAAGCTTCAGTATAAAATCTAAATAAGCCAAGATTCGTAAAATTTCGTCCATTAATTAATAAACTCTTATCAACTTTTTTATTTGAGTTTGATTTATCAATTTCTTCATTTCTTTTTTCCAGAATTTCTGATAAAAGTTCTATTTTTTTTAATTCTTGGATTTCTGAGGACTCTAAAAAACGGATACTACTTATTTTAATTAATAAAGATCTTTTTATTCTTCGACCATCAGATTCACTCATACCTCTCCAATTTATAAATGATTCAGAAATCAACTTATATGTTGGGATAGATGTTATTGTTTTATCAAAATTTTGCACTTGTACTGTAGAAAGACTTACTGAAATAACATCACCATCGGCTTTATTTTGGGGCATACTAATCCAATCACCGATTCTAACAGTATCATTGACAGCAACTTGAACACTTGCTACAAATCCTAAAATTGTATCTTTAAAAACAAAAAGTAAAACAGCAGAAAGAGCTCCAAGTGCAGTTATGAAGCTCCAAACGTCTTTTCCTGTTAAAATAGATAATATTAAAACTCCACCAATAAACCATAAAAAAATCATTATAACCTGGAGATAACTATCTAATGGTTTTTCTTTTAAAGCAGGAAAGGTTTTTAAAAAATCACTTAAACTTTTAAGTAAAGCTCTTATTAATCCAAGAGCTATAATTACTGATAGAGCTTCAATGATGATTTTCAAACCATAGGTAAACGGTTCATAAATAGTTTCAAATAGGCCTGGGAAGTTCGCGTATATAAAAAAAAGAAGAGGGATATATGATAAGAGTCTTGGAACTCTGTTTTTTAGCAATAGATCATCAAACGTGGACTCTGTCCTTGTTGCAATCTTGTTAAAGATATTTATAATTATTCTCCTTGTGACCCAGAATAATAAAATACTCAATATTATTGTGAAGAAAAATAATAACACAATTGATAAATTTTCCGCCCAAAATTTAGTTATACCATTTTCTTCAAATATTCTTGACAACAGGGTTTTTAAATTCAAAGAATTCATATATAAATTTTTTATAAAATTAGGTTTTTATTAGAAACTTTTATTTTCCAAATTCTGCAAAGGTTAAGTTTTTAATAATATACTCTTTTAACTTATTAAAATATATTCCCTAAGACAATTCCTGAGGCATCAAATAATAAAATATTTTTTGAACTCATAAAATCTAAATTTTAGCAGCAATTTTTTTGATTGAATGAGCAAGTGCTCTATAGTCAGCTTTTTTACTTAGCGGGTTCATCATTACAACCCTAAGATATCTTTTTTGATTTATTATGCAAGATGTAATATAGAATGAACCAGAATTTATTAACTCATATCTAAGTTTAAGTTGTTTTTGATCATTGAATTTATGCGGCTTGTATTGGAAGCAAAGAATATTAGATTCTGGTTCATAAGGACAATAAAAATCTTCTAGTTTGTTTAGATAATTGTATAAATCTTTTGTTTGTTTAAAACTATTTTCGATAAAATCAACTATTGAATCAAGTCCTTCGAGTGCAAAACTCCAAAAAAGTTTTGTTCCCAATGCAGATTTTGTACATTCAATTGTAAAAGGCATTGAATCCATACCTATTACTTCATTTTCATGAAATACATAACTTCCTTTTTGATGAAAACTGTTCCACATATGCTCTTGTTTTTTAAATAAAACTGCCGTGCAAAGAGACGGGACTCTAAGCATTTTGTGTGCATCCCAAATTATTGAATCAGCATCCTCTATTCCTTTTACTTTTAATTTATGCACTGGAGACAACAGAGCTACAGCACCATGAGCTCCATCAACATGAAACCAAAGACTATTTTTTTTACAAAAAGAAGCCATTTCCTCAATTGGATCAAAAAGACCTGTTGAAGTTGCACAAGCATTTGCAACTACTGCCATAACCCTTTTACCTTCATTCTTAATTTTTGTGTATACATTTTCTAATTCAGATGTAATAATAACTTCGTTTTTGTCAACCGGGACTGGTATGAAAGAATCTTTACCCATACCCATAATTGATAAAGCCCTAACTATAGAATAATGTGATGTACTAGGACCAATTACAACTAAATCTTTTGGATTACCTTTATCCCAGGACTCCGGCGCAATATTAGATCTAGCAGCAGAAAGAGCAGTCATATTTGCAATAGATCCTCCGTGAGTTAAAATACCACTCCCATTATTTTGTAATTTTTTAAAATCATAAAGACTTTTACCACGAAACCAACCTAATTGACTTAACATCCAGTTAATCATAAAAGCTTCTAATGTAGCACCAGCAGGACCCATTTCATACAGAGAACTAGGGTTATTTATAGTGCCATGAATCCAGTCTGGTATACCCGACAAGTCGTGAGGGACAGCTACTTGATGTCCCATATAACGTGGATTTTTAAGGTGATTAGTGTTTTCTAAATATGTACTAATAAAATTATTTAACTCCTTAGTGTTACTAAATCCATTTTCAAAAATGGATGAAGCATTTAGCATTTCAGCTATTTTTTCTGGAGAATTTTGCTTTAAAACAACCTCATTATCTTTTTTTGATTTATTAACATATTTCTTTAGTGCATTTGCTACAATATTTTTTGTTTCCTTAAAAGGTAGCTTTACTTCTCTATTTTTGTTCTTTTTCATCTTCACTTTTTTATACAATCAAAAATATTACAAGAAGGATGATGTTTTTTAAGTATAATTTTTCAAAAATAGTTTAAAAAGAATAAGCTTAATTAAAGCATTATCAAAATAAATATAAATTTTTTAGAAACCGAATTTTCTTGGAAGCCAAAGTGTAATTTCTGGTATAAGGGTAATTAGAATTAAAGAAAGTATCATTGCTAAAAATAAGGGTAAAAGTGGTTTCACAACCTTTTCTACACTTGTCTTAGCTACACTAATTCCGACAAATAATACTGATCCTACTGGCGGAGTACATAATCCTATACACAAATTAACAACCATAATTATTCCAAATTGAACAGTGTCGATACCTATTGACTTTACAATTGGCAAAAAAATAGGAGTAAAAATTAATGTTGCTGGGGTCATATCCATAAAAATTCCAACAAAAAGTAAAATAAGATTTATAAGTAATAAGATAATTATTTTGTTATCACTTATTCCCAACAAAAAATGACTGATATTTTGAGGAAGATTTTCATATGAAATTACCCATGACATTGACATAGAAGAAGCAATTAAAAGTAATACAACTGCACTAGTCTTTGACGAATTAAGGAGTATTCTTGGTAGTTCTATCATCTTAATTTCATTATAAACAATACCTAATATTAAAGTATAAAGAACTGCTATGGCCGAGGCCTCTGTAGCAGTAAAAAAACCTAAAACTATCCCGCCTATGACTATAAAGAGTAATAAAATACTAGGAAGTGCATTGATAAAACTTGAAATGATATTTCTAAAATTACTTCTTTTTAAAACAGGATATCCTTTTCTTTTTGCCCAAATTGCAGCTACAATCATAAGAAAAAATCCAATAATGATACCAGGAAGATAACCTGCTAAGAATAAAGCAGCTATAGAAATACCTCCACTTGCAAGAGAATAAATTATTAATATGTTACTGGGTGGAATAACTAAACCCATAGTAGCTGAAGTAATATTTACAGCCGCACTAAATTCTTTTTCATATCCTTCCTTTTCCATTTCAGGACCAAGTGTACTTCCCATGGCTGAAGCTGAGGCCATAGCTGATCCTGTAATTGCTCCCATCATCATTGCAGACACAATATTAATCAAAGCTAGTCCTCCAGGTATATTTACTACCAAAGTTTTCGCAAAACTAATCAATCGTTTTGCGATACCGCCATGTGTCATAAGTTGACCTGAAAGTATAAAAAATGGTATAGCTAATAGTGAAAAACTATCCAAACCAGTTGCCATCCTTTGGGCTATTGTAGTAAAGGAAGAAATATTGGGAAGGTTTACAATTAATGAAAATAATGATGATAGGGCAATACTCCAGGCTATTGGTGTCCCAATGCCAATTAGTAGAATAAAACTAAATATAAGAATGCATATTGCAAATACGTCCATTTTATTTTTTAATGTTAGATATTTGATAAAATATAATTATTAAACCACTAAGAGGAATAACAGAATACACAAACCCCAGTGGAATTTGTAACGAGGGCGACAGTTGTTCTAATTTTATAGTAACGAAAACTAAGTGGCCTCCTCCAATTATCATTACGAAAAAAGCAAAGAATAGTATTATAAAATCAATCAAACGATTTAATAAAACCCTTTTTTTATGATTTAGTTTTTTTAAAAAATAATCTATTGATACATGTTCTTTTTTTCCAGAGACATATGCTGATCCAATTAACCCAAGCCAAATCATAAGATAACGTGCTAATTCATCTGAAAATGAACTAGGACTAGCACTAAAGTAACGAGTTATAATTTGCCATAAAACATTTATAACCATGGCACTTAGGATAGAAACTAGAAGTAATTCTATAATCTTGTCTAATTGACTTCTAATTTGCTTCATTAATAATACGATCAATCAAATTAGACATTCTTTTATCTTTTTTAAAATTTAGATACATAGCTTTAGTAGCTTCTTGAAATATTTTTTTGTTAGGATAGACAACTTTAACTCCAGCTTTTATAACAGCTTCAAGCGATTTTTTTTCAGACTTTTTCCACAATTTTCGTTGAAATGGTATAGATTGATCTATTGATTTTTGAAGCCATTCTTTTTCTTTATCACTTAACCTATTCCAAAAATGAGTACTTACTATTAATACATCTGGAATTGATGTGTGCTCGTTAATGCTGTAGTATTTACAAACTTCATAGTGTTTTGAAAGATAAAAACTTGGGGGATTGTTCTCTGCTCCGTCAACAACACCTTGTTGAAGTGCGGTATAGAGCTCGCCCCATGAGATTGGAGTTGGAGAAGCACCTAATTGTTCTACCATTTGAAATGCTGAAATGCTCTCTTGTACACGAATTTTTAAACCCTTTAAATCTGTCGGTTTTTCTATAGGTTTGTTTTTTGTATAAAAACTTCTACTACCAGAATCATAAAATCCAATTCCCTTCAGCCAATATTTCTCGCTTTCTTCAAGCAATTCTTTTCCTATTTGACCATCTAGGACTTTAAAAAAGTGAGTTTTGTCCTTAAAAAGAAAAGGAAGACCAAAGATTTTAAGCTTAGGAGCAAAATTTTCTAAAACAGCTCCAGAAACTTTCGTCATATCCAAACTTCCAATTTGAAGTAATTCTAAACACTCTCTTTCACTTCCAAGTTGTTGGTTAGGATAAATTTTTATTTTCATTTTTCCCTCAGAAAGAATATTAAGGATCGTATCTGCTTTAAGCATTGCTTTGTGAACGGAGTGAGAAGTATCTAAGCCATGTGCTAATCTAATTATTCTCACAGGATTTTCTTCTGCACAGCTTAAGATTAAAAATAGTATTATAAAAAAGAAAATATTTAAAAAATTTAACTTCTTAAATTTATTCATCATCAAAAACTAAATATTTTTTAGCATTGTGGTAACTTATATCAGAAACAATTTTTCCGATCCAAGAAATGTCATTTGGTAGTTTACCTCTTTCAATATCATTCCCAAAAATGTTACATAGAAGTCTCCTGAAATATTCATGTCTTGGAAAGGAAAGAAAGCTTCTTGAGTCTGTTAGCATTCCTATAAAACAGCTTATAATTCCAATATTTGATAGTGTATTAATTTGGTTTGTTATTCCATCTATTTGATCTAAAAACCACCAGCCAGAACCCCATTGTACTTTTCCAGCAATACTTCCATCATTAAAATTTCCGATCATTGAAGCCATCATTGCATTATCAGCAGGATTTAAATTATATAAAATAGTTTTTGATAGCTGATCATTTTTATCCAGTTCATTTAAAAAATCAGATAATGATGTTGCTATAGGATATTGCCCTATTGAATCCCATCCAGAATCTGCTCCTAAAAGATTATACATTCTACCATTATTATTTCTCATTGCCCCAAGATGAAATTGTTGAATCCAACCAAATTTAAAATAAGTCCTCCCTAAAAAAAGTAGTAATGCTGTTTGAAACTTTTCGTTTTCATTGGGTAATAAACTTTCATTTCTCCTCCTTTTTTTGAAAATATTTTCAATCTCTAATTCTGTAAACTCATGAAAAGGAACATATTGCAAACCATGGTCAGAAATTCTGCAGCCATTAAAATGAAAGTATTCAATTCTTTTTTCAAGGCCTTCACAAAAGTTTTCAAAAGTTTCAATTTTAAAATCAACTTTCTCTTCTAAAACATCTAAATATTTATTAAAATCTGGAGCTTTAATAAGAAGAAATTTATCAGGACGAAAAGTGGGATTCATTAAAATATTATTTCCTGATAGGGAATGAGATTTATGGTATTTTAACGAGTCTAGGGGATCATCTGTTGTACAAACTCTCTCTACATTCATTTTCTTTAAAAGGGATAATGTGCTGAATTCAGGAGTCTTAGTCATTGTATTTGTCTCTTGAAATATTTTTTCAGCATTAGCAATTGATATTGTATCAGAAATTCCAAAGTAACGTTTAAGCTCTAGATGTGTCCAATGATAAAGAGGATTTCTTACCATCAATGGAACAGTTGACATATATTTTATAAATTTTTCTTTATCAGAGGCATTTCCAGTTATATATCTTTCTGAAATCCCTAATGTTCGTAAAGCTCTCCATTTGTAATGGTCACCTTCCAACCAAAGAGAGGTTATTGAATCAAAAATTGTATTCTCAGAAATTAATTTTGGAGAAAGATGATTATGATAATCAATGATGGGTAATTTCTTAACGTAATCATGATAAAGCAAACGAGCATTATCTGATTCTAGTAAAAAATCATTATGAATAAAAGAATTATCAGATGACATAATTTAAAAATTATATTTAAACCTTTGGCTCCCATCCACTGGCATATTCCCTTTTCCAATAATTCATAACCTTAGAATTGTTTATCACTTTACCTGAAATTGGATTAATTTTTAATGTTTCTCCGGCATCTTGAGCCATATTAGCTAAATGGCATAAATGAGTAGAAATACTAGCATCTTTAATTTCAGCAGTAAGTGGCTTATCTGTTCTAATAGCATCAAATAAATTTCCAACATGATTAACATCGAGTCCACCTTGTCCGCGTGTATCTATTGTTTTGCTTGCTGTACCTTCAAGTTCATTTTTAATTAAATCTCCTCCTAGATCATACAATTTATAAAAGTTCCGATCTAATTGTATGGTTCCTTTACTGCCATAAATAGTCACACCGCGACCAGGTTGATTGGGTTGAATTAATCCTCTACTGTGTCCTGTCCAAGTAATAAATTTATTATCTGAATATTTAAATGTTACTTGCTGATTATCAACGAATTCCCAATCGTCTTTATATGCATATTTACCTCCAAAAGAAGTAACGGTTTCTGGATAGTCTACCCCTAATGCCCACCGACATATATCAATTTCATGAGTTCCATTATTATGAACTTCACCAGTACCCCAATCTCTAAACCAATGCCAATTATATGGATGGATATTATCTTTATATTTTCTTCTTGGAGCTGGCCCCTGCCATAACTCCCAATCTAATGTATCTGGAATGGCAACAACTTTCCCAATCCCTATTGATCCTCTGTTATTTGAATAATAAGCTTCACCTTTAAATACATTACCAATAACACCATTTTTAATATCCTTGATAGCTATTGAGCTTGTAATTGAAGAGCGTTGTTGATTTCCCATTTGTACTTTTACTCCATATTTAATTTGTGCTTTAACAAGTAATTCGTTTTCATAAAGATTGTGGCTACAAGGTTTTTCAACATAAACATGTTTGCCTGCTTCCATAGCCATTATAGCCATTGGAGCATGCCAATGTTCAGGAGTAGCAATAAAAACTGCATCAATATTTTTATCCTCAATTAATTTTCTATAATCTTTTTCAACTTTAGGTACATAACCAATATTTTTTTCACTCCATTTATTATGGTCATTTAAAATATTATCATCAACATCACAACTATAGAGAATTTTGGAATTTTTTTGTTGATTAATTGCTATAGCGTGTGCTTTACCTCTGCTTCGGATTCCAGCTATAGCACAAATAATTCTATCATTAGCTCCAAGTATATTTTTTCCAACCATTATCTTTGAGCTAAGTGCAGCTATTCCGACAGTACCTATTGATGTTTTTTTTATAAATTTTCTTCTTGTATAGTCCATGTTAAAATTCTCTAATTTTAATATTTTTAAAGGAAACTTTATTACCATGATCTTGCAATAGAATTAATCCCTCAGGCCAGCGACCAAAATTTTTCCACTTTTCATATTTACTTTTCTCGATAAGCGATTCAAAAACTTGGCTAAAACGATTATATTCAACAACTTTAACATGATTTAACCAATGTTCTACTTCACCCCCATTAACTACTATTCTGGCATTGTTCCAGTTTTCTACACCTTTGAAATTTTTACCTCTCGCGCCGGTGCTTTTGTTTTCTGCCCTGATAAGGTCATAAAGTGACCCAACTGTTCGATTACCATTTTTACCTAAATTAGCATCAGGATGTTTTGCATCATCTAGTATTTGAAATTCTAGACCAATAGCAGATCCCTGACTTTTATTTAAATTAGATTTTACGAAATATTTAATTCCACTATTTGCTCCTGGAGATAAAAGGAAATCTACACTGAGTTCGAAATTTCTAAAAGATTTTATGGTAACAATATCTCCACCATTTCTTGATTCTTTTCCATCTGATTCTTCAACAGTTAAAATTCCATTTTCAATATTCCAGCCTTTCTGAGGAAATTTATTTAATCTTACTCCACGCCAACCATTATTTGTCTTACCGTCAAATAAAAGTCTAAAACCTAATCTTTTTTCTTCTTCCGTTAATACATTATCAAGATAACTTATTTGAGGTGCTTTATTTGAGGCTAGAAATAGATTTTTTTCAAGATTTTTAGTTAAGATTTTGATATTTCTCCATTTTACTTTTTTTCCTTCTTCATCTTTATTTGAAATTCCGTGAACTTGAAAAGCAATAAATCCTTCTTTTGTCATATCATCAATTAAATTTGATGTTTCTACACCATTCACGAAAGCTTTAATTCTATTTCCAATAGCTTCAATACGATATTTGTTCCAAGTACCATTTCTAAACGCCCTTTGGCCTATTTTATTTCTCGTTAAAGGATATAGCCAACCTCTTCTTGCTTCATCATAAATCCCACCAGCCCATTTCCTAGTGCTAGTTTCAATTTCACATTGATATCCATGTACTCTTCCATTTAGATACTCTTCCATGCTTTCGCTTCGAAATTGTACTCCTGAATTTAAACCGTAATCTATAATTACTTCAAATTCTAATATAAAATCTCTATATGTTTTTTTTGTTGCTAAAAAACTATTAGGTGTATTTAATTTGGAGGTACCAATCAGGTTTCCGTCAACAACTTTAAATTCTGCATTGCCATTAAGTCTCACAAAGTTTTTTAGGGTACTGTCTTCTAATAAATTTTCCCATTCATTATCCTGACATGAAAGTTTAGATGGTATTATTGTTATAAATGAAATAAATAAAACTATGATTTTACTTTTTTTTAAATTCAATTTGTTTTGGTTTTGTAATCAAGAATATAACTCAATATAGCAAAAGTTTTTGTTAAATTGCAGAGACCAAAACGTGTAATTTATCTTCTAATGGCATCTCGAAGATCTTTTTTAAAACAATCTATTGTTGCTTCACCAATTCCATTTGTTACAACAAAAACTAATGTCTTCTCAATTTTCAATAAAAACCTCGCTAAAGAAGTTAAAATTGGTGTTATTGGTACAGGATCTAGGGGACAAGGTTTAATACGCCTGATTAATAAAATTGATGGGATGAAATTAGTTGCAATATGTGACACTCTCTCTTTCAGACTTGAACAGGCAAGCAAGATTGCTCCAAATGCAAAAAGATATGATAATCATAAAAATTTACTTACTCATAAAGACTTGGATGCAGTTATTATAAGTACACCCCTTAATACTCATGCCTATATAGCTTTAGATTCAATTGACGCATCTGTTCATATTTATTGCGAAAAAACACTAGTAAAAGGTGAGGATGATATTTTTAAATTAGTCAGAGCTGTTCAAAAAAATGACAAAATAATTTTTCAAACAGGCCACCAATATCATAGTTCAAGACTTTATTCACATATAGTTAAAATGATTCAATCAGGCGAAATTGGAAAGGTTGCAGCCATCCAGGCACAATGGAATAGAAATGGAAATTGGAGAAGACCTGTTCCAGATCCCAAGCTGGAGCGTCAAATAAATTGGCGTATGTATAGAGAATATTCCTACGGTCTTTTAGCTGAACTAAGCTCACATCAAATAGATTTCTGCAATTGGGTTTTAAATAATAATCCAAACAAAGTTGCTGGTTTTGGTAGTATTGATTATTGGAAAGATGGAAGAGAAACTTATGATAATATTCATTTAGTTTATACTTATCCTAAAGGAGTAAAAGCTACTTTTACATGCCTAACTTCAAATGCTAAAGATGATTATCAAATTAAGGTTATGGGAGATAAAGCAACTATAATTATTGATTATCAAAAAGCCTGGAAATATCCAGAGGGAAAGTATGATAAAAAGATGGGTAATGTTGATGGTGTTTCAGGAGCAACTTCTAGCTGGACTGAGGGAAAAGGTAATCTAATAAATTATAGTCATAAAGAACCAACTTTACAGGCATTAGAAGATTTTCGAACAGCTATACTTGAAAACAAACAACCATTATCAGATATTAAAGGTGGAGCAAGTGTAGCTTTTGCTGTAGACATGGGCATTCGTGCTATGGATAGTAAGCAAGTAATTGATTGGGATCCAAAATATAATTTATAAAATGTTTGATTTAAAAAATAAAGTAATAGTTATAACTGGTGCTACCGGAGTACTAGCAAGTTCACTTGCATTAAGCCTTGCTAAAAATAATGCTCGTTTAGTTCTTTTGGGAAGAAATCAAAAACTTTTAGATGAACTAACAAAAAAAATAAATGAATATACTGTTGTTGAAAATTATACAGCAGATGTATTAAAAAAATCAGATTTAGAGAAAGTTTGTAAAAAAGTGGTAAAAAGCTTTGATCGAATAGATGTTTTGGTAAATGCAGTTGGTGGTAATTTACCTGGAGCAGTTATACCTGATAGCAAATCAATTTTTGATTTATCTGAAAATGACTTTGATGAAGTAGTTGATTTAAATTTAAAAGGTACAATTATGCCTTCAGTAGTTTTTGGTAAAGTAATGGCTAAACAAGCAAGTGGAAGTATTATTAATTATTCATCGATGACGGTAGACAGAGTAATTACAAGAGTTGTAGGTTATTCTGCAGCGAAAGCGGCAATGGAGAATTTTACAAGATGGATGGCAGTTGAGATGGCTCTAAAATTTGGAGATGGTATCCGTGTTAATGCAATTGCTCCAGGATTTTTTATTGGAAAACAAAATAAAAAATTACTTTTAAACAAAGACGGGAGTCTAACAGAAAGAGGAGAAAAAATAATTAGAAACACCCCAATGAAACGATTTGGCAATGCTGATGAATTAAGCGGTGCAATTCATTTTTTATCTAGTGAAAGTTCTAGTTTTATTACAGGTATTGTATTACCAGTAGATGGTGGGTTTAGTGCATACAGCGGAGTATAAATTTAAAGATAGTGAAAGAATCATTTAGATGGTACGGAACAAAAGATATAGTATCATTGAATAATATACTTCAGGCTGGAGCTACTCATTTAGTTTCCGCTTTACACAACATTTCTAATGGTGAAGTATGGGATCAAAATCAAATAAATTCACATAAAGAAATAATTCGAAAATCAGGGCTAAAATGGGAGGTAGTTGAATCAGTTCCTATTCATGAAGACATTAAACTTAGAAAAGGTTCCTTTCAATCATATATAAAGAATTACATTAAAACATTAGAGAATCTTGCTTCTAGTGGTATCAAGACGGTATGTTACAATTTTATGCCAGTATTAGATTGGACCCGAACAGATTTAAATTATATGATGAAAGATGGTTCTAAGGCCTTATACTTTAACCTTACTGCACTTGTAGCATTTGATTTATTTATTCTTAATCGAGATGGTTCAGACAAATTATATAATGAGCAACAATTGATTAACGCAAAAAAATATTTTGAAAATCTTTCTTCAGAAGAAGTAAACATTTTGACTAATAATATAATTAAAGGATTACCTGGTTCAGAAGAAGATTATAATTTAGAAAAGTTTAAAAAACAATTAGAAAAATATAATTCTATTTCGAAAGATGAATTGAGAAATAATCTTCTTCTCTTTTTGAAAGAAATAATTCCTGTGGCAGAAAAACACGGATTAAAGATGTGTATACACCCAGATGACCCACCTTTTCCACTTTTTGGAATTCCAAGAGTTGTAAGTACTTTTGAAGATTTAAATTTTATTTTTTCAAGTATTCCCTCAATTTCAAATGGATTAACTTTTTGTACTGGTTCTTTAGGTGTTCGAAAAGATAATGATCTTAAATTTATATTTAATCAATTTGCTGATCGAATACATTTTCTTCATTTGCGAAGTACTCAAAGAGATGAAGAGGGAAATTTTTTTGAGGCTAACCATTTAGAAGGAGATGTAGACATGTATACTATTGTTAAGTCTATTTTAAATGAAGAAAAGAAAAGAAAAAAATCAGGAATATCTGATTACCAAATACCAATGCGCCCTGACCATGGGCATCAAATGTTAGATGATCTTTTAAAAAACACAAACCCAGGTTATTCTGCTATTGGGAGACTTAGAGGTTTGGCTGAGCTAAGAGGCTTGGCATTAGGAATTAGTGAATCATTAAATAAATGAAATATTACTCACTAAAAATCGTCAAATCATATAGATTTTATAACTTTTAAAAAATAAATAATAATGAAAAACAATATTTTTATCATATTCATCTTATTAAATTTTTTCACCTATGGTCAAAAAGAATATTATGAAGTTAGAAAATATGAACTCCCATTCAATTCGCCTGAAGAAGCACTTCATAAATATTTTTCTGAGGGCCTACTTCCAGCTTTAAATAGAAATGGAATTCAAAATATTGGTGTATTTGAAGCCTTAGGTAGTCCAATTCCTAAACAGATTTTTTTATTTATTCCTTACAATGATTTAAAACACCATGCAGAAGTAACTCAAGCCTTAGAAAAAGATAAGAATTACTTAAGTGAACGTAAATTGTATGATGCAATACCAGAAAATAAAAAAGTTTACAATCGTTTCACAGTTTCTTTTTTTATAGCTTTTGATAGTCTTCCTCGGTTAATCAAACCTAAAGAAGACTCACGATTATTTGAATATAGAATTTACGAAGGCTATTCTGAAGATGCTGTGAAAAGAAAGGTGGATATGTTTAATGAAGAAGAACTAAAAATATTTAAAAATACTGGTTTACATTCAGTTTTTTTTGGCGAACAGATTTCTGGACCCTCCATGCCATCACTAGCATATATGCTTGCATTTAAATCAATGGAGGAGAGGAATATTAATTGGGAAAAATTTTCAAAGGATCCTGATTGGAAAAGAATTTCTTCTCTTAAGAAATATTCTAATACAGTTTCAGATATAAAACGAATATTTTTAAAACCACTTAAATATTCCGCGCTATGAAATTTAGAACTAAAAATTTAGTGTATTAGGAAGGTATTTAGATACTAAATCTTCATAGTATGGACGAAGTGCTTTACTGTCGGGTGGGATAGGTGCCTTAGAGTACAAATCATATTTATTAAACTTCTTAACCCATTCAAACATTTTAATATCTAGTTCATTTAAGAGGTGGTTGTAAGCATTTTCTTTATGTTGAGAATAGAAAGAGTGATATCTAATCATGTAAAGTGATTCTTGAGGAAGATAGTCTTTTACAATTTGGTACAGATATTCATCATGTCCCCAACTCATTTTAACATTATCTAAACCACAATTTTCTTTGTAAATACCATATTTAGTATTGTAATTTGGATTGCTTGAGTCTGGGTTAAGTGAAAAATATTCTGAATGAACAATTGATTTTGAAAAAGAACATCCAACAGGGAAAGTATCACCTACAACTGCCCATTGTGGCTCCCCGAAAAGACAAAGAACCTTTCCTACGTCATGTAGGAATCCAGTTAGAACAAACCAATCTGGATGTCCATCTGATCTAATAGCCTCTGAGGTTTGAAGCAAATGTTGTAATTGGTCTAATTCTATATCAGGGTCACTGTCATCGACCAATGTATTTAGAAACTCAACAGCATCCCAAATGGACATTTTACGTTCATTGAATTTTAGAAAGCGATCTTCTTTTTTGGAAACAAACTCAAAAGATTGATATTGATGGTTTAATTTATAAAATTCTCTTACTGTTTTGGCTCGATTTGAATTCTGATAATCACGAAATTCTTTTTTAGTTTTATCAGTTGTTTTTTCTGGGTATCGCTTTAAGATGTCATCGTCCCAATCATCAATATTTTCTAATGGATTAAGTTTATTCATAAAATAAAACTACAATTTTTTTTTAAAAAACCTTTTTTTTCTTTTTCTATTGTAATTTTATACAAAATTGCTAAACTAAAATATTAGAAAAATTAAATTTTTTAATATATCCTTTTTTGTTGTATTAAGTTCTTTTGTAATTAGTTGTATTGACCCTTTACCACCAGAATTTGATTTTCAAAGCGACATAATATTAATCAATGGCATTATATCAACTTCTGTTGGTTCATCAAATGTTACTGTTGAGAAAACACTAATTGAATTTGGTGAATATACTAGCAAATTTATTCCAGGGTGTGAAGTTTTATTAATTAATTCCCAGACAAAAGAAAAAATTATTTTTTTCGAACAAGATAATATTTACTTACCGCCTAGTGATTTTAAGATTATACCAGAATCAATTTGGGAGCTAGAGGTTATTCTTCCTAATGGAAATATATATCGTTCTACACAAGAAAAAGCTCCAGTAGAAGTTCCAATTTTAAAAATTGAAGAAAACTTTAATTTAGAAATGACATACGATGAAGGATTTGGAGGATACATTCCTGGAAATGAAATAACTATTGATTTTCAAGACCCTTTAGAAGAAAATAATTTTTTTCTATATCAATACAGAGGTTATGAGAGAGAAGTATATTGTAAAATATGTGAATATGGTGTTCTGCGTGATCAAGAATGTTTTTCTCAAATTAATAACCCATT
>CEWG01158826.1_pt1 | contig 29576 bp, 5 predicted proteins | sample 361411 | NCBI WGS metagenome assembly CEWG01 (sample SAMEA2622173, study PRJEB7988) | marine metagenome | biome: marine biome (ENVO:00000447); feature: surface water layer (ENVO:00002042); material: "saline water (ENVO:00002010), including plankton (ENVO:xxxxxxxx)" | depth 5 m | reverse complement strand
ATAACCACCAGACTCAGCAAGAACACCGTCAGCACAGAAGATAACGAAGACAGAAACCAACTGGGTGTAACCATCGTTGATAACTTTATAACCAGTACCACCAAAGGAGACAATCGTAAATGCCGATGCAACCATCGACTTACCTTGGTTCGGGAAGGACGCAGTTCCGTCTAGTTCAAGACCAGGAAATGGGCAGTTAGGTTGCTTGACCTTATCACCGTCAACCTCAGCACCGCCACCACCTAGGAAGGAGATAACAGATGCGTTCTGTGTATATGGAGATGCTTCAATGATTGGATAATCATCATAGTCACCACGAATAGCTAACCTATTATTATTTGCATCACTAACAAAGTTATCTGGATACGAAATAATATTTGCTGTATCGTATAGAGGATTACTGGTTCTTGTTGTGGAACCTGCAAGAACTGTTCCATCTAAGATATCCTCAAATAGATCCATCGATGTATTGATGGAAGAAGCAACGTTAGCACATTGTGAACTTTGTCCCGTGGTGTATACAACTACAGAGTTATTAGTTGTTCTAACAAATGTATGTGCAGATTGTGGTAAATGCTTGAGGCAATTAGTAGCAGCACCTACAAATGTATGTGCAGATTGAGCATTTTGACTAATACTATTTACAACTGCACCTACAAACGTGTGTGTAGAACCTGATGCGGATCCACCAGCACCTACGTTAACTGTGACATTTCCAGTTTGTCTCTCGATACCATTAGAAGATGCACTTACAAAAGCATGTGTGCCTGTGTAAGATGATGCACCAGTATTGATTTCAAACGTGTCGTTAGTTACGTTACTGATCTGTACCCATCTATTGCTTAAGAAGTCATAATTAGCACGAGGATATGATTTCTGTACTGAATTGCCATCTAGATCACAAGTAAATGTGAGAGAATCGTCAGCAATTTTTACATAATCTCCATTAGCAAAACCGTGTCCAACACTTGTGATAACTAATCTTCCATTAGAAGATGTATAAACAGCGTCACTAGCTGTATGTTGACTAGAAGAAACTGCTGTAATAGTTAAAGATTTACCTGAAGCTGGGTCAGTAGAACGAGGATATGTGTGGAAAGTTGCATTACTATCCTGATCACATGTGAATGTAAGAGAATCATCCGCAATTACAATACCTTTACCAACTGCAAGACCATGTTGACCAAGGTTTAGAACCAAAGCACCAGTAGATGCGTCGTAAGTAGTTCCTACTGCTGCAGTAAATAATTTGTTTGCAGGAGATACACCTACGTTTAGTGTAATAGTTGTATCGCTTACACTATCGATAGGTATAGATCTTCCTGAATATGGATCGTGACCTGATCTTGGATATGTTTTGGTATCAGTGTTTCCATCCATCGTACATGTGAACGATAGACTATCATCATCGAGTACAACACCTTCTCCAATACTGAGTCCGTGACCACTTCCAATTGTTAATACTAACGCACCTGTAGCTGGATCGTATGTAGCATCTGTTGGTGTCCATTGTTGATCAGGACCAGATGCACCAACATTAATTGTAAAGGTATCTGCAGTTGTTGCTGTTACTACTAGAGCATTACCGTATGCAACTTGACCAGATTGAGGTAGACTATGCTCAGTGGCATTACCGTCCATTGCACATGTAAATGTGAATGATTCTGGAGAAAGACTAATACTATTACTTGTAGTAACACTATGACCTGTCACAGTCATTATGAAATCACCATTAGCAGGATTGTAAGTAGCTGTTGATGGTGTGTACTGTGCTACTGGAACGCCTGCATTTGGATCAGGAAGAATATTCCAATCTTCAAACTTAGGAATTGGTGAACTTAATACAGTGGGATTGTATACAATAATAGTTCCATCTGTTACTGCACTTACAAATGTGTGTGCTGAACCAGAAGCAGCACCAGCATCTCCCACATTACATGTGACTGTAGTTACACCACCAGAAGATTGAACATTAGTGATGGCATGACTCTTACCGTAGTTTGCATCTGTTCTTAGTGGACTGGAGTGTGTCTCTGTAACATTGTTATATGTGCATGAGAATGCAATCGCCTCTTCTTTAAATGCAATTCTGTCGCCTACGCTAGGAGCAATAAGAGGATCTGGGAAGATTACATCTAAACTACCAGTAGATGCATCATAGATTGCGTTAGTTGGAGTAAGATCAATATATGATCCATCAGTCCAGTTACGCATTGCTGCGATAGCGTATGTCTTAGCTCTTTGATATGCGTAAATTGTTTCTGCTCTTTGTGCTTCTGGAATACCAGTCAAAGCAGTTGATGTGAAATATGATTCAGCAGCTACAACAATATTTTCATTACCACCAAATGTTAAATCTTTTGCTAGATTACTAAGAGTAATTCCTAGATCTCTTTTACATTTTCTTTCGTTTGTATTATCAAGAGCAAATAGTGGGAATTGACCTAATGTGTCACGTAAAGCTTGATCAGCAATTAGATACTTATTTCTTTCAATTAGATATGCAGCATCCAGATATGTTCCATTCTGGTTCTTAGTAATAATATCAACCCAAAGGAATGATAAAGTATCGATTGCAGATTTAACATCAGCACAAGCTGGAGTTCCTGCTGTTGCAGTGATAACTGTATCATCAAAATATCTAGTTACAGATGAGTATACTGGAGTATAGATTGGATCTGTAGGAGTACCATCTCCAGTTCTCCAATTTCTCATTGCATAGATGCAAAGTTCTCGTGCATATTCAATAGCACGGAAGTTTTGAACAATCTCATCCTTGATGTATGCAATTTCTCCACCAAGAATATACTTCTTAGCTGCTTCAATTACGTTAAAGTTAGAACCAAATTCTAAATCTCGTACTAGAGCGTTAACAAAGTGGATGACATCTTGACGACATTGCTCATCACCATCACTCCCTGTGTTATCTCCGCTAGTTGGAGAACTATAAGAAGGATAAAGTTTTTGACCAGCTTCACAAGATAGGAGGATATCTGCTAATTTAACAGTATCATCTTCTACTAAAGTTGTTAGAGCAGCATCTACTGTGATAGTTGCATAACCTGTTACGATATTATCGTAAACAAAATTAGTAATGTTTACAGTTGCATTTTCAAACTTAACTGTACCACCAGAAACGTAAGTATGAGTTACTGGAGTCTGACCTAAAAATACTTTGAATGTATCTCCACCACCAGTAATTTCGGATACTTGATAGTAATCTTTAGCAAATTGACGATTAATTCTTCCTACAACTTCATCTGCAATAAACTCTCTGTTATTGCGAAGGAATACACAAGCGTCTTGGAATCTTCTTTCTACAGGAGTAGAAATTGGGAATGTGTTTGGTGAGTTAAGTAGAGATAGAGTAACTACTTTTGAAAAATTCTTTACGGTTGCAAATTGACCAGGATCTAGATTAGCATCTGTAATTGCTGGTAGCTTTTTAGGAATTACAAATCGTCTGCAACGACCATCAGCATCTTCTAGAACTTTGTAGATTCTTTGCTTACCGTTTAAAACTGATAAATCAGGGTTTGAAGTAGGAAGATTTTCAATTAAAATTTCTTGACCTTCTTTAAACTCGTGTGTATTTGTTCTACCAACTAGTGCGTTAGTGTAGAATACAACACCACCAAGATCCTCTGCATTACCAAACTGAGCATTCTGGAAACCACCAGTTGCAATACTTGGATCTCCCTGCAAGGAGAAGTCAAGTCTAGAAATAGGTAGAGTTGTAGTGTAATCTTCATCTACCGATACAACCTCACCCTCAGCTCTAATTGATTTAATAGCTGTTGTGTCTACAGTCTCAGTTTGTGCAGTAGCTTGGTTGATTAAGTATGTACCACCAACACCTGTTGCATCCCATGTAGGTGCATTTAAAATTGGGAAGAAAGTTACATCCCAGATATTGCTTGCAGATTGTGTAGTATCAATAGAAGCAACTTCATAGAATCCTGTGAAAGGAAGACCTGATGATGGTGTTCCTACCAATTGAACAACTGTGCCACCTGGAATAGTTCCAGTAGGATCTTGTGAAAATCTTAAAGTGTTTAATCCTTGTTGACCAGTGATAGCAAGGTTGATAACACTACCTGCACCAGCAGATGTGATATATGAAAATTGTTCACCTTCAACGAAAGAACCAGATTGTAATTGTACGTCAATAGTACCAGAGACATATGCACTAGCACCTGTTGTAGTTGCAAATACAACGTCAAATATTTTTGCTCTAGAACCAGTGTTAACACCTTTTACAATTAAACCAGATGTTAATGTAGCAAGACCTGTGTTGTTTTGGAAATTAACACGGAATTGTTGAGGTCCAAAAATCTGATGACCAACAGGGAACGATGTTCCAAAGTCACCATTAGCTTCAACGTCAAGCATTACTCTTTGCTTGTCGTCAAATACCATCGCAAAATCCCAAGTAGCAACTGCGTCACCGTTGGAATCAATTTGGTCACGATAAGTAACACCAATAACGTAGTTCTTATCACCAAACTTAATAATGTGTTTGCCAGGATTAGCAGGACGGATGATAACCAAACGTAAGTTATCACCAACAATAGAACAATCAGGTGGTAATGAAATTGGGTTATCTTCTACATAATCACCACCAGACACGATGATAGTTTCTTTGACGCCAGGTGTCTTCCACGCTTCCTGTGCCGCCTTTTTAATAGTTCTTACTGGGTTTACAGCAGAACGACCATCATTGAGGTCAGAACCAATCTGCTGAGAAACGTAAATACGACCACCAACGTCATTCGTAGCTAGGTTAAGGACGTATTCTGTAGTTGCAATCTTATCGGATCTATCACCTAGTAGAGGTGTGATTGATCTTGGAAATACACCAGCATCTCCAGTATCGTTATATCTAAACTCATTGGGATCATTTACACGGAAACCAATGTGTTTGAAGTCAACACTACCATTTGTTACAACACCATCAAGATGTTCTGGAGCTTCAGAACCAGTTTGACCAGTGTTTAGTGCTTGATAAACATTAGCACCAAAATATCTGTATTGATTTTTTTGTATAATAACATTAGCAGACCACAGTGTGCCTGTGTTATTCATGTAAGTCTTCAGGTTAGGACCCCTGAAGTTAGCATCGGGAGTAACAAAGTTGTCAATATCTAGGTTTAGAATTCTCGCCGTATCAGAAATGATAGACGTAGACGTTCTAATAGCACCATTAATGTCAAGTTCAAAGTCAACAGTATCAAGTTCTGCAATTGCAGTACAACCAGAACCACCACCCTCAGAAATAGTAACAAGAGGTGCCTGTGTATATCCACTACCAGGATTATTAACAGCAATTGTAGTTACTTTACCGTTAAAAATAAACGCGGAAGCAAGTGCTTGAATACCACCAGCAACATTAGGAGGTCCGATAGTTACTGTCGGGTTTACAGTGTATCCAGAACCATTTGTTTGTAGAACAATATTATTAACTCTTTGCCCAGTTCGGTTAATACCGACACGGGGTAATTGAGTAGTAGGATCCAACTCAGTTCGCAAGACTTCTTTTTCGTCTGCGCCTGTGCCGATTCTGATTGTGGCTTCATTATCACCGATGAGTTTAGGGTTGACGCCCCTAATTTTCTCTTTATCGGAATTAATATGAAAACTCATGGTGTTCCCGTGCTTTTGACTTTTTTCCTATTCTATATTTAGCATCAAGCCCAAGCAATACTAATAACTTCTGTGGATGAAACCCACTTAATAGTTGCAGTTGTACCAGCTCTTACGGTGTTGTAGCTAAAAACGTTTGTTCCACCAGTAGGTTCAATACTCCAAGTTTCACCTGAAGGAATATCATCTTTAATTACTGTTTGGAAACTAGACATAATATTTACATTTCCTGATCCGTCACATGAGACAGCAGTCTCAAACTTAACAGCATATACAGTTCCTGAATCATTAACTGCAATAATGTTTCCTGTGACAAAATTTAGAGTAGAATTTGCAATAGGAATTTTTGTTCCTAATCCATCCAAGTCAAGCGTAGAGGTATTAAGACCTCTTAAAATATAACGAGTTTGTGAACTATCGGTAAAATGTCTATTCTTTACTTCTAAAGTATTGAAATCTTTTGCATTTCTATCCTCATCAACAATGACAGTTTTGCCGATGGCAAACCCACCTTTAGAATCAAATTTTTCTGTTGTAGTTGCCATTTTTATTTTTTAGTAACGGTAGATACGATAGTGATCTCGATTTGATGACCAGCAGTAAGGTCTGCACCAACTTCAAAATTGATTCTAGCTAGGTTGCCAACTGTTCTTTCAAAAGTGGGAACAATTAATTGTTGCCCTGTTCTGACATTACCATACTCTGTATGGAAAATGTCTGTTCCATTATCTATAATACCAAACTCAAAGAATTCTCTATCATTGTTATTTAAGTTTTCTGCAACTACAACTGTCTTAGCTCCTACTGCGGATGCAGCATCGTAAATATCAGATCCACCTGTGTTTGCAGAACCTTTTGTTAAGGTTACTTTTTCTGTTAGAATCTTAGTATCTGCGAGTTCAAACTCTTTAAGATCTCCATCAAAAACTTTGACGCCAGTAAAGTTACCTGTACCAAACGTGGTATTGAAGTAAACATCGCCTTGATTATCAAGTCTGAGAACTGGGTCAACTGATAAACCACCAGAAAGACCTAGATCAAAGTATTGCTTACTGGTATGTAAGAATGTTCTATCTGCTTGAGTATTGTCAAGAGTTGTTTCAGCATTATCAAATGTCATCAAGCTTGCTGTAATCTCAAACTCACTAGATGAGCTAGAGATGATAGTATCTACAGAGTAGAACTCAAGTGCAGATGCAGTAAGACGCATCGTGTTAGTTCCATCATTGTAGAAGTACAAGATGTTTTCATTTGCGCCAGGTGCAGTTTCTGGAATGATGTATGTGTTTTGATCAACGTCTTTAACACCACCAAGAGAACCCCAGTTAGCTCCGTCGTATCCTTCAAACTGACCAGCGTCTGTATTAAATCTGATACCACCCTGAATTACTGCACCTCTTTCAGCATCAGTACCAGATGGAATTGCTAAACTAGTATTTGTATTACATATGATTTTCTTACCAGCATTAGGTTGGAAAGTTAAATCATTGAGATCTGTACTAATAATATTATCTCTTAGTCTTAAGTCTCCGTTAATTACTAAAGGAGAAGAACCTAATGGATCTAATCTAATTTCTTCAACGTCAACAAATGTTAAAGGTGCAACTGCAAGACCCCAGAAAGTTAATGTGCAACTGCCATTAGTTGCAGCACCACTTGTATGTGTAGGTTCGTTACCACTTGTAGCTGTGTTACCTGCTACTGTAACCTCATATAGATTGTTCTTATGTTTTAGATATGCACCAACTAGAACAGGAGCATTTGCAATCCACTCAGTAAATGCAGGAGCAGAAGTGTTAGCAGACTTAATGGTCTTGTTAGTTCTAAACTCTAATGCGTTTGGTGTAAACTTAACACTATTAGATCCATCATTGTAGAACCAAAGTGTGTTATCGTTAGCACCAATAGAAAGTTCTGCAGTGATGTATGTGTTACCATCTAGGTCTCTAATACCACCAAGAGAAGACCAAGAAGATGAAGAAGCACTATAACCTTCATATTGATTACTATCTGTGTTATATCTAATAGATCCATTTTCTGCAGCAGCTGCGCCAGGACGTTGTGCAGTTGTACCAGCAGGAATGTTGATAGAACCAAAACCAGTAACCTTTGTAACTTTACCAGTAGGTGCGGTTAGAACTAAGTCACTACCAGCATCAGTAGAAATAATATTATTCTCGATGCTTATCTTGTCATTGACATTTAATTTATCTGTAGTCTTAAGTTCACCAGAAGTAACAACATTACCATCTGCTTGAGTAACAGTTAATCCACCAACTGTGAAATCTCCAGTAGATTCTACAGAGGTTCCTGTCAGAGTAAGAGCAGCAGCAGAAGTAACCAATGGAGTGCTAACACTTGTGGTTGCTGTAATGGTGTCAGAAGAAAGATCGGGAGCACTGAGAGTATCAATAGTACCTTCAGTGGATTTGATATCAGCAACAGTTACCTCACCAGTGAGGACTTCCATTGTGACAATATTTACAGAAGAAATATCTGTAGCTCTTAGAAGTAATCCACTACCAAATACTTTGGGGTTATTAGGATCGATAGTAATCAATGCTTCTTGATTATCCTCACCACCCTCATCTTCATGACCATCTCCAGAAGCACAGAAGTAGTAGAGGTTTGGTGTTGCGGATGTGACAGTAATATCAACGTAATCAGCACCTCTTTGTACACCGTCAGTGAATTCAACACCAGAGATGGTTAGTGTAGCAGCACCACCTGTAGATGGTAGTTTGTCTAGAGTAATTTGAGTAGCACTGTCAACACTTGCAACTCTTGTGTCTGAAAGTACAACACCATCTCCAGCAGAAACAGTGACAAGCATTCCTGCACTAATACCTGTTGTAGATGTTAGCGTTACTGTATAACTTGCTACATCTAGAGTTGTGGTTAGATTCTCAACTAAACTTGGAGAATAGAAACCATCTCTAAATTCAGAGAAACTGAATTGGTGACCAGACATGCTGTTGTCACTAATATCAAATCTATATGTGCTACCAACATACATTGTAAATGTTGGTGTTAAAACAGCACCAGATCCAGTATCAATATAGAATCTATATGCTAGAGTTCCAGCAGCATCAACAGTATATTGAGTTCCTGCAGCTCCAGTCTTAATAATTGTGTCACTAGAAGAAAGAAGATTAGCTTGATCTTGCTCTAGAAGGATAGATGAAATATTTCCGCTGCCGTCTAGACCAACATCTAGAATAACAATATCTACCGAAGCATTTGTGGTGTCAGCAGTAACTGTAATGTCATCTGCAGGAGTAGCTCCACCAACCAAGTTACCAGCAATCGTTAGAGTATCAGCATCGGCATATCCAGCACCGCCAACGTTAACTGTAACTGTTGCGATAGTACCATCTGCATTTCTGGTAACATCAAATGTTGCATTAGCACCATTTCCAGTGGTTGTTGATGCAACTCCAGTAAATGATCCTGCTTCGTCTGATGTAAATGTTAGGTCGATAGTTGCAGTGCTTAAGAATGCTGCAGATAATGTTACTTGAGTTGCACTATCAACAGATGCAACAGTAACGTCAATTGCAAGGTTACCACTTAAACTTTCTGATACTAAGTCTCCAACACTAATACCAGTAGTGTCTGCAAGAGTTGCGGTAAAGTCTCCTTGTACACAGTTACAAGAAAGAGGACCAGTTACAGTTGGAGTAGTGTCACCACCTGTAAAGGAGATGTTTGTGATGTCACCAGCTAAGGTTGAGATTGTATCACTGGTAGTAATAGTTCCACCAGAGACAGTTTGTACTAAAGTAATTCTTTGAACATCCTTAGATGTTACAGGATATGTAATTGGTTGTGTGAGATCAGCAGCATTTACAGTAAATTCATCATCAGGTGAATAACCATTACCTACATTAACTAAAGTAAAGCTACCTAATTCACCAAGAGTGTCAATTGTATATTCAAAATCAGTTGCAGGATCACCAAATGCAGGAACAAAATTAATAACGGTAGGTCCTAGTGCAGTTGGTATATCAGAAAGAGTAATTAATGTCGTGCTATCAACGTTAGCAACAGTTGTATCTGCTGCTAGTACACCTGTACCACTTACTTTCTCTACTCTATATCCAATAGAAAGTCCTGTTGTATCTGCTAAAGTAACCTCATTGGTAGCAGTTGTAGAGAACGTTAGATTAGCTGCACCATCTACGAGTGGATTTGCTGATAGTGTTAATTGTGTTGCACTATCAATCGATGCGATAGTAGTTGCCTGATCCAAACTTCCAGTATCACCAGCACCCTGTTGTACGTTTAGACCTACTACAAGACTAGATGTGTCTGAGATAGTAACTTGAGCACTACCTGTACTTAAAGTTGTAGCAAAGGATGGTGATTCGCCAGGTAGATATACAGATACGTTAGAAATTTGTTTAGGTAATCCTAATACATCACCAACCTGATATCCAGATCCTCTTTCATTAAGAACAAAGTTGATAAGATCACCAGGAACATTATCAACTGTAAACTGAAAACCAGATCCACCACCACTTCCTACGCTAGAATCAGCTACGCTAAGTACGTCACCAACTTGATAACCAGTACCACTATTAACAATGGTTACTGTAGTAACTACACCTGTGTTTACTACGTTAGCTACGGTGTAAAGGAAACCAGATCCTGTTCCACCAATATTTACGAATGGAAGTTGTAATTCGTCTCCATTTTTATAATCTACGCCTGGATTATTCCAAACAACATCACTAACCACACCGCCTGAGACAGTGACATCAACGAAACCTTGCCAACCATAGTAAGTGTATGTTGATGTGTCTTGTAGGGTTATACTACCACCAGCAGGACCCATGCCAGGATGGTTTGCACAATCATAACGAACAATCTGAGTGCCTGTGTTGCAATCAGTCTTCATTACAACATCAGTAAAGCATCCAGGAAATCCGTAAGTACCAGCAGTAAAGAATTCAAACTTGTCTTGGAAGTCAATAGACTGTCCATTAGCAAGTTGGAAGGTCATTCTATGATCACTTCCTGCTTGACCTGGATTAGCACCTTGGATAGAAGAATCTGAAAGATCAAATCTATAGGTGTTACCAATGTCTAATGTTAGTTGAGGTTGATCAGCACCATCAATGTTGTAAATGAAATTTGGTTGTCCTGGTTGACCAGCGTTAGGGTTAGTTACAGATGTAACAACAAATGTTTGTACTGGTTCGTTAAATGTTTGAACCTGTGAATAAACACCATCTGTATATCCACTACCAGCTTGGGTGATAGTTCCTGATGGAGTTGATGTACCAGAAATTACAATGTCTGCAGTAGCATTAGAACCATTACCCCCTGTGAGGGCAACTCCACTGTAATTTCCTGGAAAATAAGCAGAACCAGCAGTTGTAAGAGTACCTTCTAGAGCAGTAATAGTAAAACTACAAGTTGCTCCAGTACCATTACCGCCTTCCAGAGGAATTGTTAAGTAATCGCCAGGTGTATAACCAGAACCTGTAGTAGTAACAGAACCATCAAACGTTAAGATCTCAAAATCTGCTGTAGCGTTTTGTCCAGTACCACCAATTAGAGGAACTTCAGTATATGTACCAGCATCGTATCCACTACCACCACTTACAATAGTAACTAGAGACTGTGCTAGTTTTCTTTGTTGTATATTAAAATCTTGATATGCTGTAAGTTCTGATAACTTAAAGTCAATAGTTTTCTTACCGCTATTGACAAATCCTAGAGTCTTTATACCAGCTTTGTAGATACCTAATTGTGTGTCCGTACTAAACTTAAGTGACGGATTTCCAACTAGTCCATCTCCTAGTTGTAAGTTACCAGTGGATAGGTCACTACCACCAGATGTGACGTTGAAAAGTGCTGTGCTAATTTGATTGATCTTCTGCCTTTGAGACTCAAAGGTGTCCGTCTTAGCTACGTTAATTGCTGGCATTTTTTATTAATCCGTGCAGTAGTGATTTGAGTTCAGAGACTTCATTCTTCAATGTATTTATGTCGTCCAATGCGGAACTTAGCTGCATAGATTTTCTCCTTGCAGCTATAGCAGAATCGTCCAAATTTAAGATGGCACCAGTGTTTTGGTCTCTTACGAGACCATCATGTCCATCAACTTTAACAAAGTCCATATGCGGAAATTAGAATGCAGCAACAGCACGAATGTCTTGAATCTTAGGAACATACGCTGGATCTACCCCTTTCATCACAATTTTGATTGCGAAAGATGAATATTCTGGTAGATTTGATGCAGTATATTTAAGATCTTGGTATGCAGATTGTTTCTCTACAATCCCTGAAATTGTATTCTCGCTAGTTGCAATTTCATATGTGTCTGGTTCTCCTTCTGTATTAAAGTAGATCCAATCAATATCATCAAAGTTCTCTTGACTAGATGCTTTCTTAAATTTATAGAATACTTCTAAGTTAGAGATGTCTCTTACATTTGCAAGTAGATGTACATCAATTGCAGTAGCTGGACTTGTAATAGAAACTTCCTTAGTTACATACTTGGCAGCAGCAGATCCATTCTTAGATGTATCTTCAGCAACGAAATCTAAACCATTGGTGTAAGTTACTTTACCAACTTCAAGATATGCCTTTTCTTCGTCTGGTTGATTTGGATACTTAACAAAGTCTCCTACGCGGAAGATATCAGCAAGTTGATCTGCAACAACAGCATTTCTGTTATACAGAACATTATCGATAATTCTACCATTGTAATCATCGTTGATGGGATTAACATCAACTCTTAAAGTTAGCTTCTGTGTTTTACTATTCCAGATTGTTGCTTTACCAGTAATAATGTTATCATATGTCTCAAGCATAACCGATGGATTACGTGCTACGATAGTTGCAGCATCTGCAATACTTGCTAGAACTTGAGATGGATTTGAATCTACTGTTACTGCAGTAAGACCCAATTGATTTCCTAAAGTTACAGTTTCTCCTTTTTGGAAGAATTGACTTGTTTTAACTCTTACATATACAATTTGACCATTAACTCTAGCAATAGTTCCTACTGCTTTAGTAGTAACTCCTTTGATTGTTTGATCAGCTTGTAAATCTGTGGCACCGTTACCAGCAAGATTAAATTGGTAAACTGGGAAGAATTCAATAACTTGATCTCTTCTTCCAAATCTGTCTTCCTGACCACCAGCATTTTCAATTCTATTTGATACTGTTTTAACAGTAGCACTTGAAAGATCAATAATTGGACTTAAATGAGACACAGTAGACGATAGATTCATCTTATATGTAAGTGACTGAGATACACTGTTCAAAGTTTCATTGATACTAGATGCAATGAATTTTTGATTAGTAAAGTAATGTGGTTCATTTAAGAATGTTTTTTCATACTCAGATTGAGAGTAAGAAGTGTAATTAGTTGTTTTAGAATCTACTGGAACAACATCAGTTGTTTTAACTTCTGTTAATAAAGTAGTTCCTGCAAATGATAGATATGAAACTTGTGGATATAGAATTTCATACTTTCTATTTGTAGATGCGTATACCACATCTCCACCACCAATAGAATTACCAGCAGCTTGAGAACTGGAAGTAATATTATATGAATCAATACCAGAGTTAGATACTTGGAACAATGTGCTGTTTAGAATAGATGATGTAATACCACCTGTTTCTAATGCAGTTCTATAGAACACATACGATTTACCACTATCTTCAAATCCATGATCTCTATGATTTACTTTAACAATAGAGTTATTATTCTTGAATAGCTTAGAAGTGGAATTAGTATTAGCACTAGCATTTGTCTCGAATGGATTTTCATCGAGAAGTTCATAACCAAGACTACTATTCTTAACTAGAAGTTCTGCAGGTCTTGCAGTATTAAACTCAGCACGATACATAGTGAACTTAAGATCTTCAAAGATATCTTCAGTCCAACTTTCGGTATTCTGGGAACGGAATACCGAACCTAGAGATGGTTGAGTTGTGATGACCGTACTTGTAGCAATGTCGGTTGCACCTAACTTAGAAGACCACAATTCATAATCAATAGAATCTGTCTCAATTACAAGTGCATATTCTGTATCATTCTGTAGATATACAGGATAATCAAATGCAAAGTGTGAAGGTGTTGTAGATTCTGTAACTCCAACTTGATCAGTAGCTACACCCATTCTAACTGCGGGAGTATCAATCTCAATGAATGTTTGAATTTCACATCCTCCAGCACCATTACCAACACCTTTGATAACAACAGAAGGTGCTTCTGTGTATCCAAAACCAGAAAGAGAAATTTCAGCGTTATAAATCTTTCCACCTGATACTTCAATTCTTGCAGTTGCAGTAGAACCGCCAGGAAGTTGTGGACTTTCAATACTGATGATTGCGCTGTCATAGTTAAGACCTGGATTTGTAACTCTAATATCAGATAACTTACCACTATCTTTTGCAATAGCAAGAACGAAATCTGTAGCATCTGTTGCATTAGAGACAGTTACAGATGGAATAATTAGATCTTCATTTGGAATAAAAGATTTACCATTGTGGTTGCTAAGAACAACAGTATAAACCTGTTCGTTTGTAAGACTATATCTACCAGATGCAGTAGCTACTAGTTCTACATTGTTTTTATCAAAAATTGAGAGGATAGGACCTGAAGCAGCAGAAGATGCACCAGTTACACTCTCTCCTCTAATAACTGACATATTGCCACTAGCAAAACACTTAAGGAAAGTATTTGGAGATAGAGTCTTCTCAGATCCAGGAACAATGTTCTTAGCAGGTTTTTCTGCATCAACATTAGTAATATATGTCTTAACTGGAATATTTGTACTCTTCTTATTAAAGTAGAGATCAACACCAGTTACAAAACAACCACCATCTAAATTCTCAATCTTAAATGTTTGGGCAAGTGGATTTGGTCTAATAGGATTGTCAGTATTACTTTCAATAAACTGAACACCTTCATTAGATTTAAAGACTGATGGTTTTGTAGATACAATGCTAGAAGGATTTTCTGGTAAAATACCAGTAGCATAATACTTAACTTCACTGTAAGAATCTACACCTAGTTTTGATTCGTTAGTTGAACTAGAAGTGAATCTAAATGTTAGTTCGCCAGTAGTGAAGTTCAACTCTTCTGCATCTTCATCATACGATAGAGTATCAACATCTCCGTTCCATGTAGCATTTTGTGCTGGAGGTTTACCAGCAGGAACAACAATTAAACCAGATGCGTTACCATATTCATCTGTAGTAACTTCACCATTAAATGCAGACAATGAATTACCAGCAATACCAGTAAATCTTAAATCAGGATTAACCCAACGAGAAATATCTCTACCTTCTAGGAACACATAGATCCTAGTGTTGGGTTTCATTCTACTAACTTTAAATTTAACAGGAAGACTTCTAGTGTAGAAAGCTAGTGAAGTAGAAACAGTATTGTCTCCAACAGTTTTGGTTTGTACACCTTTTCCTACATCATTATTCTGAGGACTAATATTAGAAGAACTACCAACAGATGCTGATGTTACAGTGGTAGTTGCAATTTGAGAATTGACTCCACCAAGAGAATTGATTGCAGTAAATGTAGAGGATGTTCCAACCCAGTTAACTACAAAAGAGTTATAAAGACTTGAGAAACTTTCTTTTACATTTTCCTTAGCTAAGAAAATATTGAATAGATCTGTATTTGTGTCAACAACTACAGGTTCTTCGTGTTGATCATACCATTGATCAATAGCTGGTGTTAGTTCACTATCACCAACATACTGAAGAACAACAAATGGATTTGGATTTAATTTTCCAGAAGCAAAATTATTTCCTAGTAGAGATAGTGGAGAATATGGTAAGGTTACCATGTTTCCAGTTTTTTGATATCCAGCAACAGATCTTTGATCTTCTCTAGTATTAACTTCTACAAGATTAACAGAATCTTCTTTTGCTTGAGGACGTAGGACACTTTGCTGACTGTCCACTGCACATCTATAATCAAGAGAAGAAAGATTGCCAATTCTATGTGCTTCAAAGTTATCAACAAAGAAACCACACTTAAATCTATCAAGTCCAATATCATCTTTAACTTGCATATTAAGAGCTTGTTGCTCTAAGATGCTAAGTGTAGTGTAATACTCAAGACGTTCAATACGCTTCTCTAGTTTACCGATGTCACGCATAGTGTAACGACGGTTATCAACAGGAGTAATTCTTACATCTTTACTTGTCTTAGTAAATGCAGGAATATATGCATAGAAGAGAGGTACAGCATCTTCAATTGGATCTGGTTTAGTTGGGTTAAGAGATGAATTACCTTCCTTAACAATAAAGTCTCCATTCTGATCTAAGAAGATACCATCAATACGATCTAAGTATTGTTTTTGACTAAAGGAGAATGTAAACTCTAGGTTTAAATCAGGAGCAGGACTTGCAGAAATAACAGCACCAGCACCAGAGAATGATCCTTCAGTTCTTTCTAGTGTAGATGTATCAAGGAAACCAGGAATGATAGCACTGCTATCTACCTTCGGTCTAAAGTCAAGAACATTCTTGAGTTCTGTGATACCAAGAACAGAAGAATTGAAAGAAGGAATTTCATCTTCACCAACACCTGCTTCATGCAAGTAGCTATCGATAGTACAGAAATCACCTTGTGAATGCTCAAAGTAATCGAAAGCGATTACAAGTTGACCAGTTGTTTCTTCAAAACCAGGTTTTAGAACAATACGAGAAACATCATAGATTGTATCTCTCTGACCATCATCAAATGTATATCTTGATGTTACATCAGTACCAGAAATCAAATTACCAGCAGTATCAATCTGAGGTGGTTGTGAGGAAGTTCCTTCATAAACATATCTTAGTTTAAATGCATCAGAGTATGATAGAATTTCTACAACCTCTGTGTCATAATCTGTTCCTCTTAGAGGTACAACACGGTCACCAGCAGATGTAACTGTAATTCTCTTATTTCTAACTACAGTCTTAAGTCTTGGTTTTGCATTAGATACTTCTAAAGTTGCAGTCAACTTAAGTTTGGGGAATGTTCCATTAGTAGGAATATTACCAAAGTATGTTGTTGGTAGTTGTAAACTAATACTACCAGATGTCAGACCACTAGCTGTATCAGTAGAAGAAGTAATTTCTACATCATCTTCTTCTAGATAGATAATGTCACCTTTAACAATGTCAGGTGCATCGCCAGGATCAATAACAGTAACCATAAGATTCTGTTCACTGAACGCAGCAAATCTTTGTGTACCAAATGGTAATTGTGCAGCAAAGGTAATAATACCACCACCACTAGATGCTGTAGTTACAAAATCTCTACGGAAGAAATACTTAATCTTAGTATCATCACCACCAGAAGAAATTTGAGAAACTTGCTTACTACCAGTAGAATACAATAGTGTGCCACTTGTAGAATTGTCCACCTTCGGACGTAATCTCACAATACTTGCATTAGTAACAGAACCAGGTAAAGCTGTATCTAGATAAATTCTAGATTTATATGCTCCCTCTTGTTGTGTAGCAAATTGTACAATTGCACGAACTAAATTATTATCGTCATCAGAGAATTGAACTAAATCTCCTTGTTGTACAGCAGTTGATGCATCAGCACTAAAGCTAGTAGATTCAACAAAAGTAGAACCTTGTGTACCAAAGAATGTATAATTTGTTACAGTTTTAATTTCTGAATATTTTTGACTATCAATTACAACGTCTGCAGAGAAACTATTTGAATTTCCTGAACCATATGAACAACCAAGAGACTTGACGTTCTGTGGAGTGTAAGTAGTTACTGTGTCTCTGTAAAGAATAGGAACAATAGCAGCTCCTGCATTTGGAGCTCCAGCAGAATCTGGATTCTTAGCTGTTACAGCTGGTGGTTGTGCATACTCTACATTGACAGCAGATCTATTAATGATAGCTGCTTTATAGATTTTTCCATCAATACTCTTCAACAACTCAATTTTAGAATTGTCATATTCTAGTCCATTGATTAAAAGTGATACACCATCAGCATATCCTAAACCTCTGTTTTGTACAACAAAATGAGAGATAGTATTTTCTTTAGCAATTCTTACAGTGTTACCATCTTCATCTCTGATTGTTTCACCTGGCAAAAATCTACCAGACAGTGTTTTAACAAATAGAATAGTTCCTGTAGTGTAAACTCCAGAAGGTGTTCCTTCTACAACACCATAAGCTCCACTATCTACACCAAATACGTACTTACCTTCATCATAACCAGCTGGTGTTGATTCTAAAATAATTTTAGTAAAGAACTGAGGATCGAAATAAGAAATTCCAAACGTTGAATTGTATGCACTAGTTCCAGCAGCTAGACGACCCCTAGAAAGAACAATATCAGAATCAGGATTAAAACCAGAACCTCTTTCTTTTAGGAAGAAGTTATTGGGTTTTACTTTACCAATAATAGGAGTAATTGTGTTAGCATAATCTACAACATGACCAAATTCAGTTCCTTCTGCTGCAGCATCAGCTTCGGTTAAATAAATCCTTCTCTTATTTTCATTATCAGAAAGATCATATTCAATCAACAATGCTTCTAGTTCATTCTTAGGACCAGAAACAGTTAGTTCTAAGAACTGAACAGATACAGATGCATTAATCAGTGGTTTGTTTGTAGTAGCAAACGAAAGAGTTTTAAATGATCCAATAGCAGTTGGTGTTCCTGTATCACTTCTTGTCTTAACATAGAACAATTCACCAAACTGAGTTTGGAATGTTGTATCTGTTACAGCTCCAATAAGAGTAGTTGGATTTGTAATTTGTAAAGTAATGGTTTTAATACCATCGTTTGCAGAGAAGAATTTTCCTCTTCTGTCAATTGTTTGTCTATGATCTGTTGATAATTCTGTATCATTAAGACCAATAGAACCATCATTAAATGTGGAGTATAAGAATACGTCAGGATATGCAGTTAACTCTGATCCTTCTTTGTTTAAAGGAACACTACCATATACGTTTGTAATGCAGTAAGAAGGTAAACCTCTAGATTTTAAAGTTACATTATCAGAAGACAGACTTTCTCTAGCTTTGTTAATTTCTAGATACTTAGTTTCCTTATTGACAATCTCATAACCCTTGACATATGCTTTACCAGGACCAACACTAGCAACCATCTTTCTAGCAGATGTTCCAAAATCATATCCATTGTATAGACCAAATTCATCTACAGCATAGAATCCTTTGTTCTTATCTTTTTGTGCCCACTCTCTGATATCAACTGAAAAATTATCAACAACGTAATTACCAGATTCGTCAAATGTTCTACGTGCTAAAGTTTGCTCTAGTACACTAAAATCTGTAGATGAAATCTTACTTTGTACTTGTCCTCCAGAAACAGTAAGAAGTTGAATGAAATTCTTATCAGTAATTGCACCAAGTGCAAATTCTTTTAACTTCAAAGAAATTTTTAATCTATGTCCACCAGGTGCAGTATAGTTAGATGAACCAATTGCATTATCATATAATGATGGATCTTCCTCTGGAGTAACAATTTCTTCTTTAATTGTAAAACCAACCTTTGCAGATGGTTTGTTATAATATTCATCAATGACTAGTAGTTCTTGATCACAACGAACAAAATAACCATTGACAAAGTAAATACCTTCTTCTACCTTAACAGCAGAACCATATCCCATTGCAGGACTTTCTAGAGAAGTAGTTTCTCCTGTGTTTGGGTTTGTTACTTTAATACTAGTAGGAAGTACACTACCATCTGTACCAACAACTAGAAGCGGTGTATTAACACCATCAACAACTTCTAAAGTTTCACCTTGACGGAAATTAGCTTCTGTGTTGGAACTACCACTATTAATGTAATTAACATATAATGTATCAGCGGCAGATTCTGTTGCTAAAGTTGTTGCGAGAATAGTAGCTTTGACACCAGAAGTTAAACCAATCAGTTGTTGACCGATTAGTTGTGAAATATCATATTTCTTATAAACAATATCGTCTCCTTCCGAGATCGCAACCTCAGAAACAGACGATAGTTTTACGTAATCTAATTTTGTATTAAGACCTACTTCACCAGGTATGACAAGTTCGCCTTGTTTAAAAGCGTACTTACCAAAGCTTTCAACCTGATTCTGTAGAATAGATTGAACCTGCGTTAATTCTCTGCCTTGGATTGAATAACCTGGACGGAACAGAATCTTATAAAAGTTCTTGTTCGCATCAAAGTCTTCGTAGTAAGGACTTACATTAAGGTTCGTCTTCTGAGGCATCGTACTCCGCCAATAATACTAGTATTCTCGTTGAAGTATTTAGCGAAGTAATTGAACAGTATCAGAACTCGATTACTAGTTTGATGTCCTCAATCTGGTCAGGAGCACGAGTAATTAGTCTTCTGTTCTCAACATAGATGACATTACCAGAGTTATTTTCAATCTCTGGGTTAGCTAAACCACTTGCGAAAGTGACACCTAGTAGTGTGGAAGCGTAACTTGTATCTACGTTACCAGAAGCAGTAGAAGTCTCTCCAGTAATAGCGTTAGAACCATTAGATTCAAATGCTCTTACAACACCTTGATCGGTGTGTGCATCAATAGTTTGGATGTACTTAAGAACACCAGCAGTTGTAGAACCACTGTCTAATGTCCATGATACAACCGTACCATATGCTGTACCACCAGTTACAGTCTGAGTAATTTTTTCGTCAACAGAGAAGTCTGCAGAAGCACCAGTAATCTTAACGGACTTTAAACCAGAAAGAGTATCAGAAGTAGCAAAAGTTGTAGTACCATAGTTGTATGGATCTGCAACAATACCAATACGACGGAAGTCGTTATCTACGGGGAAATCTCCTTGACCTTCAGAGTAAGTAAGACGAATGTTAGTCATAACACGCTTACCATTTAGTTCTGTCTCGTGATCGGAACCGTGACCACCTGCAGGAGGAAGAACTATTTCAATAGCGCCAACAGCAGATCCACCAGTAGCTACTGCACTGCTTAGACCAGCGTCAGAGAAGAGGTTGCCATTAGCAAATAGAACATTAGCATAAGTGTAACCTGATCCACGAGCTTGAATCTCAGCAGATGTAATTGCACCAGCACCGTTTGTTACAAACTTAACAATTCCACCAGATCCATCACCCTTAATAGATGTGTATAGAGTCTGTGATGCGGGAAGACCCGAACCAGCGTTCTCAATCAAAGCAACATCAGCAGCACCAGCAGTAGCAAGAGCTACAACTGCTTGTCTAGAAGCGTTGTTAGAAAGAACGATTGGCATGAAGTCAGAAGAAAGGAACTTCAGAACATCATCAGTAGGGATGGTGTACATATACTTCCAAATGTAACCAGCACCAGTTGTCTCAGTGTAGAGACCAGTAGCAGAAGCATAGTTACCACCAGCTGTAGATGGTTCTTCAGTAGCGTTCTGACCAGTTGTGTTAGAAGGATCTTCACCGTTGTAAAGACACTTAAATACTTCGTAAGTGGAGTTCATTACATAGAACTTAGCATCTGCAATGCTTGAAGCGCCTGTTGCAGTTTGCTTACCAATTTGACCACCGCCACCTGGTGTAGCAGAATAGTCAGGTTTCCACATATCATACTTAGGGTTAGCAACTAGATCCCAGTTGTAACGACGGATAACAGTACGTGCAAACGCATCAGTGATACGCTTAGCAGCAATCATTTCGTCGTACAGACCATACTTCTCTGTTTGGTTATCGAGAGGAAGGGGTGGAACATCTTCAGTAGCGTAACGATATACACCAGAGACTGCTGTGGCACCAGTATCAGAACCGCCTGAACCGCCGCTTCTACCCTTAAGAGTAGAACCAAGAGAAGGAGCAGAATTAACACCGTTGCTGCCAAAAACGTCGGTCAAAAGAAGGGCACTATCATAAACTGCAGCAACTGTGGCACGGAAAGCTGTGGAACCATATGTCCCAACATACACTTCGTTGCCAACTACAAACGCCGTGGAGTTTTGCGTGTGAATTTCTAGATATGCTTTCCAAGGTTGTGGACGACCCACAAAGAAATACATTCTAGAGCGTTCCGCGCTAGTATCGTTGGGACCTTCAGTTAACGATTCTAGAAATTGTTTAGCGTTAAAAATTCTAAACTTATCAGAGATAATAGCAGCCATTGTTTTTCTGTTCCGACGTAGTGTTTGTGCCTGAGTTATTTATATTTATAGCAATATTTAGGAAATTGCGAACGGAATCAACTCATGTCCGTTTGAAATGGAGTTGTTACCCCTCACAAGAGTGCAACCATCAAAGGTATTTGCAGTCTTACTAGAGTATTGAATGACAGATCCACCTGAAGTGAATAGGTATCCTGCCGCCGCAAAATGTGTAGTGCTTACAGCAGCAATACTTGCGGGAATAGTTCCAGAGCTAGTTGTAGTAGTAACTGGTTGTTGGATTGAAGGAGGTGCAAGGTTGAACTTATCACCAGCAGATGTAAACTGCGATTCTCTTCTTTCACTAAAGTCTTTGAGAGTCAAACCACCAAAGAACCTTGAAACTTCTCCAATACTTACACCAGATAGTCCCATACCATCATCAAAGATACCATCGAAGTGACCAATAGTATATCCAACGTTAGTGATAGCATATTTTCCAATATAACCACTAGAAGCAGTAAAGAGAGCGTTTCTAATAAATTGCTCTGTGCCATTTCTTTGAGTAACATAGTATTTACCTGCTGTAGAAACAAGACTCACTCCATTACCATTTCTTTGAGCGATAGGATCTGTCAAGAATGCGACTTCTTGATATCTGTCAACTACACCGCCAGGTGGAGGTGTAATAACAACCTCAGTAGCTTCTCTGGTTACTGACATCGCGGAAGCAGGAGAGATCTGTCGTTGTACTCTCCTTTCAAATCCACCTGCAGTAGATGATGCACTCACCATACTGACATCAGATTCAGATTCAATAGAAGCAACAGCAGCAGATAGAACTGTTACATCCTCAATCTGTCTTAGATATGCACCAGCAGACCAGAACTGTTCTGTGGTGTTTTCATATCCTCTAATAACCTGTAAGAATCTGTCATTGATCTTTCTGTTGTAGAATACGATCTCATTACCAATAAGTAGTCTACCGTTAGGAGCAAACTTAGATGTATCAGGGATGTATACAATGGTATCACCAATGTTAAGATCAAGATCCAAGTATGCAGCATTCTCAAAGTAGTTGACATTACTAATTGCATTATTAGGAATCTCAATCTGCTGAGTTTGAGTAATTAACTTAGTTACACTAGAAATAGTGTTAGCAGTTACAATATCCTGAATTTCTGCCTTGACATAAGATGCACTACCTTGGAGTCTTAGTACACCACCTACACCTTCAATCTCAACTGGATCTGGTTCAATATAAACAATATTTGCACCGCCAGGTTGCTCAATGCCAATTGGCATATCAAACCCATTATCTACAATATTGGATGTTGGTAATCCAGTAGCTCCAGTTTGAATTTCTGCTTCAAGTACAATGTCACGATCACTTGACATTTGTAGAGGTAAAGAACTAATACCAGTAACAGAAGTAAGACCAGCTTCATCAATCTCAGAAATAAATGAGATTGCAGTTAAACCAGAAGTTTCTACATATGGATTAATACCAATATTGATTAGTGAGACACCAATGTCTCTTTCCTTAAGAATATCAAACCTTCTGGTTGTAATAACCTTAGGAGCAGTGGTATACCCAGAACCACCATCAATTAAATCAACACTGATTACTTGACCCTTACTTACAAGAACGTTAGCTCTTGCACCACCACCATTACCATCTAAGGATTCAAACTTAAGAACAGGTGGTGTATAATACTGATATGCAGTAGGTTGTGTGATAGGATCATAACTACGTTGGTTCCATGTTAACTCAGTAACAGATCCATTCTCAATAATAGCGACTACAGATAGACCCTCACCTCTAGTGATTCCAGTATAAGTCTCAATTGAGACTGTGCCAAAGATATCATCAGAAGTTTGTTCTCCATCTCTACCATCTTTACTGGTAGCTTCTGTAGGCAGTCTCTTGATTCTTCTAAAACCTTCTTCACCATCTACTCTAATTTTGTCATTGTTAGAGAGATAAACAAATGGTGCCTTATAAGTTTTACCAAGAATGGTTCCAGACCATAATCCATTATCATCTCTAAGTAGTTTTCTATTTGATCCGTCTTTCTTGAAGGTTAGTGTTTGATTACTAATATCTCCATCAGCAATAACATATGTTCTATCATAATATCCTTTGATAGTAAAAGTAAAGTCCAAACCACTTTCTATTACTGGGTTGTGACACTTAAGTTCAAAAGAGACATTGTTACCACTTCTAACTGCATTCTTCAGTTCACCAATGAGATTATATGTTCCATTAGCTCTTTGTTGCCAGCAATGAATAGGTAATCCACGAGCGGATCCCATCCAAGTATAACCAACTAAACCATCCATGATAGGAGTGGAAGTTGTAAAGGAGAATGTTCCTTGTGCAAAATATGTGTCAGGTGCATAATCATAGATGTTTAGAACCTGACCAACATCTCTACCATAGAGATATCTAATATCAACATTATGCTCTTTCTTAATAGGATTATTAAATGTAATATTAGGACCTGATACAGTATATGCTTTTCCTTTTACCTGTAAAATACCATCTAAGAAAACATACATGCTGTCTTCAGATTCAATATTTTGTACAGTATTGTCTTCTACATCAAGAATTAAGAAAGGACCGTTTCTAACACCATCAACTAAATCAAAGTCGATAGTAAGTCTCTTGTAGTTTCCTACACCAATACCTACAACTTTTTCTACAGCAGTTGGTTCGCCAATAGTCTTAGCACCTAAATCTTGATCCCATATAGGAGCTACGTCAAATTTAATTTTATTGGGAATAACAGTTCTATCAATCCAATAAGAATCTTGTAATGGATAATTTTCTGTAAACTTGGGTCTTTGTAATACAGCGTTAATTGTGAGGAATAAATCTTCATCTTCTTCTGTGTTAACAGGTGTATTATCATCCCAATATAATTCAAAGTCTTTATTTTCACCGTCAATATAATCTGGAAGTGATCTTGTTACATCCTCTTCTCTAATTACATCCTCTAAATTATCAAACAGAGAATCCATTGCAGAAATTACAATAGTGCATTCTTCTACAGGTAGAAGAGGATCACCAAGAATATTGTAATTAGAGTAACTTAAATCTTGTGTCCAATTACCAGACTTATTAGGATTCTGTTTTGTCTTTTCAACTAAACCTCTACCTTCGGTTAGAATAGTCCTGACAATATCATGATATGTGTTTAATGTACTTTCTACTTCTGCACATACAGGAGAAATAGAGTCAACCAATGCATCAGGATCTGTACCAGGCAATTGATTTCTCATTGCTTGAATTGATAGATCTCTAGCATATTCAAATGTAGCTACAGTTTCATCTAATTGACCAGTGATATAATATAGTTCTTCTCCATAAGGATAATCTTTCTTTTGATAGTAAAGTTGTGCTGCCTCTACAATCTTTTCATTACCACCAAACTTAAGTGAATAAACATAAGCATCTAACATGAGACCAATGTCTCTACCACACTTAGTAGAAAGAGATCCCCAATTGAGTGATGGATATGTTGTTTGTGCCCATGACAATGATTCGGAAATAATATATGCTCTGTTTAACGCAATTAGTTGTCCTGCCTTATAGAACATACCTTTGTTCAAACCACTCCAAGAGAATGCTGCTTGTGTAGTACCAGAAAAAGATATAGGTGTTGTGACAGTTACGCCAGGTGGCACAGTATAAGTGTTGCCAGGAGCAACAGCACCAGTGCTTGTAGGAATAGATCCAGTAGATGCTGTGCCACTTAGTAAAGTGGTTCCACTAGGAGCACCACCGCCACCACCAGAGTTAGCTAGTGCTGCATTGCTTAACGTGATCTGAGTATCACTATCAATAGATACAATCTTTGTTCCTACAGGGAATGCTCTACCAGAACTTACAAATAAACCAACAGCAAGATTCTTAGTGCTGCTAACAGTCATTGTATTGCTACCTTGGAAGTAATTGATGTTAACATCAATCCAATCCCAATTTCTAATAGCAAGTTTTGCTAATCTAGTTGCATATTCAAAAATAGCAACAGACTTAGTTTTATTATTTTGAATATAAAGATATTCATCACTAGCATTGAAGATAGCGGAATAGTCAATTGTTTTTACATTTCCACCAAATCTTAAATCATGTTGATATGCATCTAAAATAGCTCTGATGTTTCTTTCATAGTCATCCTGTTTAGTCGCCCAATCTAAAGTGCCATAAGTTGCTTTACCATATCCAATAGTTTCATTGATAATGAAATCTGCATTTCTTTCAATTTGATTTGCAGCATCAATCCATGTACCACCACGTTGGTAAATGTTTCTTAATTTCTTGAGGTATTTTGTATTATATTGTGCATCCTTAAATTGGAATACCTTACCATAGAAAGTAACACCTTTATAATCAGAACCAAATTTAACTCCATCTCCTAAAGGTGGAGCAGAGAATGTAATTTGATCACCAGAGATTGTATATGCAACACCTGGTTCTTGAATCACACCATCCAAAGTAATAACAGTGCCATATGTTGATGACAAAGTAAACGGTGTACCATCAACTAATACTTGGAATTGTGTAGTTCCTTGTAGTCTTCCATCTGTGTCATAGTATCCATCAAACGGTGCTGCAAGAGATAGTTCAAACGTACGAACTTCATTGAACAAGAACTCACTAGGAGCAGCAGTACCAAATGCCTTATTAATTCTTGTATTCTCTACCTTCTGTACACTTTGAGTAACAATTCTACTTGAGTTCTCAACAGTAATTTTATTCTTTGTTGGATCCCATAATTGAATAACACTAAAGTGTGATGCCTTTGGCATCTCAACTGGCATCTCAGAACTTGCAGTAGCTTCTACATCAACCTGTCCAAATAACTTAAATCCTGCAGGGTGTGTGGTAGATTTAATAAGATCACGCCACTGTTCAATAGATGTCTTAGACTTGACAACATATGAATAGTCTTGATAGAAGAAACTATCTGTGATCTTCTGATTGGATACACCTAACTTACCTCTGTCAGATGTATAGTATCCTAAGTTGTCATAGAAACTAGAAATATTTTCTTGGAAAGTAGAAACAAATACTTTGCTAACAATTGCATCTACAGGGAATCTCAAAGACTCAATAGAAATGTTCTCACGAATAATACCTTGTACATTTGCAAGCTTGAGTAAATTAGATCCAAACCTCCACTCGGTTACAGTTGCTCTGAATACTTCTACGTTATTAATTTTTTGAATTACAGTTTCACCAATACTAAAATTGCCATTAACGTTCTTAACAGCAACAATATAGTTTGAACTGAAAGTGGAAGATACAGTTTTGTCTAGATGGAAAGCACCACCATTTGTAGTAAGGTTAACACTCTTAGGAACACCAATAGATGTACTCTCTGCATATGCTTCCACATCACCTTCAATGATAATAATCTCAGGTGCGAATGTATATCCTTTACCAGGTTTATCTACAGTAATAGAAGCAATCTCACCATTTCTAGCTAGAACATTGAACTTGGCATCAGAACCATCACCATTGATAATGTATACTTTTGGATTCACATAGTTAGAACCTTTCTCAGTAATATCTACACCAGTGATAGTTTGTGTTGCAACATCAAAATTGACTGTAGCTTCTGCCCTATAACTAGCAGTTGGATCAACACCAACAATAACAGGAACTTTTTTGTAGTTGAGTCCTAAGTTTACAATTTGCGTGGTATTAATCTTACCGATAGCGAACTGACCAGTAGTAGTATAAGAAATGGATCCAGAACCATCCCACAAAGGAGAACTGGTAACGTCATAAACAAAACGATTCGGTGTAACATAATTGAGAGTCTTAGTTCCCTGTAAAGGATCTGTGATAATCTTAAAGAATGCATTTTCTGAATCAACTACATTCTTTTTGTCAAAATAATAGAAGTTAGTAAAATCAGTTCCTACTTTTGTTTGATAGTTATTAGATGCATCTCTGTATCCAAAACCAAACTTGACATCAGTAAATGCACCAGCGTTGCCAGGAAGAATAGTTGTTTCGTTTTTCTCTACAGTAATTAAATTATAGTTATTACTTGGACTAATATCAAAATAAGTCCCAGTAAGACTAGAATGAGACGTATCAAACTTGTACTTGTAAAATTCTTGTAAATCTATATTAGGATTCGGTACAAATGTATTATTGTCTTCTGAAAACTCGAATTTATAAACAATGTCTGCAGCAGACTTGACAGATACTAGTCTTTGAGGATTACTACTATCAAAGAAACTAGAACTCAATACAACTTCATTAGCTGTTGACTTAAGAGTACCATAATCATATACAATATTGATTTTATGAGTTACAGGATCATAAGATTGAATATAACCAGAATTATTACCATCAAAGATTTGATAATTGGTAGCAAAATTATATTGTGGTTTATATAATACTACTTCTTGTCCATCAAAATGATCTACATCATCAGTTCCCTCTTGTCCTCTAGCAACAATGAGATCATTGCCAGCAATACTTTCAATCTTTAAAACTTCCTCGCCAATTTTAATTAAGTCATTATCAGAGAATCCAAATGAACTCTTAACTGTAACTTTTGTACCACCAGCAGGCACACCAACATGTCCAACATAAATTTGGAATCTTGCAGTAGATACAGAGGCACCAGATCTTACTAAATCTTCATCAGCTACACCAAGGTAATCTCCTCTTGCATATCCACTGCCAGCATCTTGAATCTGAATACCAGATACTATCCCAGCGTCAGATACAGTGAATGTAGCAGTGGCACCAGTGCCCGATCCACCAGTAAGAGCAACACTAGTGTAAATGCCAGCAGTATAGTCTGCTCCACCATTGAGTATTTCATATCGACCAATTCCTGTAAAATCAATTGTTGATTTATTACTAGGTGGTACAAGAATAGCTTCTTGATACAACCTCTTCCTAATATAATAGGTCTTAGTTTTGGTTGTATCATCAGGATTGATATCAATTGTAACTTGGTCACCAATTCCTAACCCATGTGGAGAATCAGTTTCCACAAGTGCAACACTCTGATTAACTTCAAATGGATTCAATCCATCACTAAGAGAAGTAAGTCTTACAACCTTAGTTCCAGATGTATTGAATAGATCATCAGATTGAAGGAAGTAATCATCATTAACAACCCAAGTTCCTTCGGTAACCTTAATCTCTACTACGTTCTGACTGTTAGTTCCTTCTAATACTTCACCCTTAGCTATAGGTGCATTGACACCATCAGTCAAACTTAATGTAGCACCTTTGGTGTAAGAACTTCTTTGGTCTAGAAGAATGGTAAATGTTTTGATAGTTGCAGAGAATGTTCCTGTTTCATCAAATGTACCATTGACATTTCTTAGTACAATTGTATTATCATTCTTTACTGTACCTACAATAGAACCAGACGCACCAGAGGAGGGTTGGTTTAATGTATCATCAGCAAATAGATATGCACTTTGGATTGTGGTTAATTTTACGACTCTATCTTCTTTACATTCTAAGTAGGAAACGTTCTTACCTTTAACGGAGTTTACAATAGCTTCTACTTCGGAACCCTCTGTTCCTTTATTATCAAAGTATACTTGTGAGTTAATACTAAAATTAGTAGATGAGTCTACTACTGAGACTTGTTCTACATTTCCTTGCTTTACTTCTGCAATTTGAGCAATGACACCTTCGCCATTTCTCTGCATACCTGCTTGATAGAATCTTCTAGAATTCTTTGGAATATCATCTTGATTAATATTAGAATTGTAATTACTATCTACTGGTAGAGAATAGAAGTTCTCTCCTAGAAGGTATGGATATTGCGGTACTTGATTGCTATCAATAGTAATGAAATAAG
>CEWG01023286.1_pt1 | contig 29742 bp, 28 predicted proteins | sample 361411 | NCBI WGS metagenome assembly CEWG01 (sample SAMEA2622173, study PRJEB7988) | marine metagenome | biome: marine biome (ENVO:00000447); feature: surface water layer (ENVO:00002042); material: "saline water (ENVO:00002010), including plankton (ENVO:xxxxxxxx)" | depth 5 m | reverse complement strand
CCCGGCACCACGAAGAATCGGTCCGACCCCGCCAGTGTTAATCATCTCAGTCGGGTTCCAAAATCCATCGGATAACTTTCTGTGCCCTGACCAGTGTTCCTGAAACATTTCATTCAGTCTCATGGTTTGCTCAGTAATTTGAGAATGTCCCATTCTAAAGGCAAGGGTCGCAAATTCATTTGAAATTCTAGGGTCAACAGAATCGTCAAATCCGTTGTACTCAGGAACATGTACCCCTAATGATGGTAGGTATTCTTGATACGTAATAAGCTGAATTTGAGCAGTATTAATCTTACGTGCAAGCTGATATATCTCTTCATCATTCAAATCAGAGTTACTATCAATTATCTCTGCTAATCTGTTGTGTTCTCGTAGAAATATCACATGCATAGCGATTAATCCAGCATGTTCGTTAGCCCTGGGGTCGCCTGCTACGTATCTTTCTGAAGCAGAAAAACCGACAAAGCTTACAGCAGGAGTACTTTCATCACCAGCTTCTGCCAATGGAAGGAAGTCACCTTGTTCAGTGGATGAGGTTTTCAATAGACCTCCAGAAAATGTCCGCAACCAGTTACTATCATTCAATGATGAACCGTAAACCATGGACCCATCCATCCAACCAGTAATAGAATTAGGAAATTCTCTCGGTGTGGTCTCATTGCCTGTAGAGGTGTTGAAAATAGACCGGTGCATAGGTATTTCTAGGCTACCAACAGAGAAAGGATCTAACCATTCGTCGCCTTCTGGAATTGGAATATCTAAAGTCTCAGGAAGTGAAACTCTACCATTCTGAGTCAAGGTAAAATCGATATCGTGGGTGACAAACTGTCCCCAAATCCAATTATAATCTGACAACCCATGTTCGTCCAACGCTGTCTGGTTTGAATCACATAGGATGTTACTGATTTCACGAGGACTTGAAGCATTTCCCCTAGCGGCCCAATTGTCGGAAAACTCCCCCCCGTGATGAGAGGACCTAATCAGATCAGTGTGGATGCCGTTGAATGACGAGTACAATGGATGGTGATTAAATCCGTCTGCAGGATACGCATGTTCAACGGGCGTGAAAAAACCCTGACTACTATTCTCTGCACTGCCTGACTGAACCGCTTCTAACGGTAGATTCATTGACATAATAATTACTATCGAAAGTATGGTAATCATTCTAGTGGCAAAACGCATGACATCACTACCCATGAACTATCCAATCTGAGAATCGGTAATTAGTAATACATTCTAAACCCTCCGAATTTCTAACCCATGTGTCCTCGATACCAATACTACCATCGCCATACACGGCTTTAGGTTCTATTGCCATAGTCCCTCCTATAGGTAAACACCTATCAAAGTCAGGTGCTACGACTGGAGACTCGTCTAATTGTAATCCTACAGAATGTCCAAGGAATTTACTTTGGTCGGGTTTCATACCCATCAAATTACCTTCATATCCCATCTGGTAAGCAAGATGTGAACCCTTCTCCCATGCCGTTGAACAATCTTCTCCACTTCCCAACGAAGAAACTACGACTTCGCTAACTTCAACCATGTCTTCTAGCCTCTGATACCAAATTTTTGATAATTTACCAACACAAAACATCCGAGTTTTATCAACTACATATCCTCTGTGTACATGGACTAAATCGACCAGTACAGGCTGATTTTCTTTCACCCTATTGAATCCTGAACCCATACCTGATAACGGATGAGCCCCTGTACCTCCTACAGCAGAGTCGAAGAAGGAGGGGACGCCTCCTGCTCTTCCGGAAACAACCACGCCCCTGTCACACTGCAAGGGGAAACGCCGCATCTGAATATTCCCGCCAAATCCTTCCCGCCGACTTACTTCCTCGGCGGCAGCAACCAATTCCAATTCACTAACTCCCACTGTTAGAGTTGACTCAATCGCTTCAAACATCTTCGCCTGAATTTTGGCACTGAATTTCATCTGTTGGATTTCCCATTGAGATTTTATCTCTCTAAGTTCATGAATGATTGAAGTAGCATCGCTACAATTACCCAAAGGAGCGAGTGTTTTAGAAAAACGCGATGCAAAGTCGGCAGGTATTACGCCATATTGCAATGCAGGGGCCTGTTCAACCCCGCGCTGTTGCAAAAATTCAACCAAAGCCTTCATCCGAGGAAATGGTATAATTTCAAACGGAGAATCATCTGAACCAGCTTCATATATAGCTCTAGATAATGATCTTCTTACCATCAGTATTGGTCCGTCGCCACCGGCATTTTTGCTAGCTTTTGAGCCACTGGCAGGAACAAATAAAGTTGCATTTTGTCGACCGCCAGAAAAATAGTACAAATCAACTGGGTGTTGAATTAAGACGCCCGGCAAATTATTATCTTGCAACGCCTCTGAAAGTGACTCAATTCTTTGTTCAAGTTCCGATACAGGGACACGCCAGTCCTCCCCCTCAGGACCGAAAAACTCGGTATCTGTCCAGGACCCCATGTCGCAATCCTAGTGTTCCACATTGAAAACTACTACTCAAGATAAGCCGATTATATTTGAATTTACATTAACTTGAAAAAAGAACAAATATAGCGATAACTATGGAGGAAAGACCTAACAACACTGTAAGAAATATTGGTTATGCAATAATGGTTATTGGTTTTGCCACATTATCATTCTCAGATCCAGAAGTGGATTCGGAGATTATCGAACCCCAACAAGTGGTTGCGAGCGGCTTTGATGACTCGGGTTCATTCATTATGAAATACGATAGTAATAACTGGATGATGGAATTATGGGTGGATGTGGATTACAGTTCAACATGTGCTAATATTGAATTCACAATCTCAGATAGCAATGGCAAAACAGTATACGATGGTAATCAATTTTGTGAGGATGTTGAGGTAGGAAATGCCCCCGGTTTTGATTATATTTTTGATGAAACCTACTACTATGAAAGCAATTATCCATTAACCATAACTATGTACAGTAATGAAGATTACATCGAAGAAGATATTATCGGAATTATCGGGTCACTACTGTGCTGCTCTGGAATCGTATTAGCCTTCTTTTCGGGAGGCATGGCCTCATTTGCAAGGAATCAAAAACAATTCACTGTAGTAAAAAATAGAATCGAACAACCAACAATTTTTCAAACCGCTGTGGGAGAACAAGTTACTCAAACGCCCCAAAATCAAACCTATTTGACACAACCAACTTTCACTAAAGAATCAACAGATGAAAAACTACCACAAGAATTAGATTTGAACAACCAGAGTAAAGATGAAGAGAAAGACAAGAAAGCAAATTTTTGGGATAATATCTAATGATTTTAGACAGTACAACTCAAAAACCGTCACCTTTTGGATTGAACAATGACAAGGGTATTGTCTTTGGACAGTGTTAATGTCGAAGGTAAGACTGTGCTTGTACGCGTCGATATTAACAGCCCACTTGACCCCTCAACCAAAGAATTTCTAGATGATACTAGAATTAAGGCGATTGTCCCAACTCTAAATCGACTTTCTAAGTCAAAAACAGTTCTTCTAGCGCACCAGTCTAGGCCTGACAAAGATGATTTTACATCAACTTTAGGCCACTCTAGAGAACTTGGTAGAGTTTTAGGTAGAAATGTTAAATGGGTCGATGATATACATGGAAACAAAGCAATGGAAGCGATCGAATCTTTAGAAAATGGAGATATTTTGATTCTTAATAACGTAAGAATGGATGAAGAAGAGATTTCTTTTAGAGGAAATTTCGCACAGATGAGCGAGACTAAATTTGTCCAAAGACTTGCAAGTGTTGCTGATTTATTTGTTAACGATGCATTTGCTTGCGCACACCGAAGTACACCTTCCATAGTTGGCTTCTGTAATGAATTACCCTGTGTTGCGGGAGAACTGATGAGATTTGAAATTGAAAAATTGAATCTTGCCTTGCAAAAGCCAAGAAGACCATGTATCGCAGTTGTTGGAGGAATCAAAGTAGCCGATTCAATCTCAGTTGCAGATAATATGTTGAGAAAGGGAATTGCTGATGAGGTATGGGCAACGGGCGGCGTTGCAAATCTTCTTATCGAACTATCTGGAAATGACATTGGAAGTATCAATCACAAATTTTTGGTCAAAGAGCTCGGGAAATCATACCATGCAACAATCGAAACTGCTAAGGCATTGTTAAATGACTTCAATGATAAAATAAATTTGCCAACAGATTTAGCGGCCAATGTCGAAGATAATCGTGTAGATCTACTAGTAGAAGAACTACCCATAGACGCACCACTGTTTGACATGGGTATTAATTCGATTATGAGACTTTCATCTGCAATAAAGAACGCTGGGACCATTATTCTGAATGGCCCTGCCGGAGTTTTTGAGGTTGAAGACTTTGCGCTTGGGACCATTGAGATGCTAAACGCGTGTGCAGAATCAAACGGGTATGTCGTTGTTGGTGGAGGGCATACTGCCACTCTGATCATGAATCGTGGAATTGCTGATAAAATGGGACACGTGTCAACTGGCGGGGGAGCATGTCTAGATTACTTAGCTGGGAAAATCTTACCCGGAATAGCTAGTTTACAGGTCAGTGCTGACAAATTCTTCATGGACGTTACTAAAACCGTCAATTCAAACGAATAAACATAGTTCATACCTAGTATTCTTGAAGGTTAACCTCTAGCCAAAACCATGTCAGACGATGCTTGTGCGCGGTATACCAATACCGTACTCTATGAAAATGGAGTTAAGCATGTCGGTGATATTTTACTGCATAAAGATGGAAGTTGGTCTAAATCAATCGGCAATGAAGATGTAAAAATTGAGATTGATGGTTCTAAAAGATTGATTACAAGGTCTCTACAAAATTGGCACACTCATCTGGCCATGCAATTAAATGCTAGAGACTTTAGTGATGGCTATTCTTTAGACAGATGGTTGAATGAAGCGATTTTTCCTACCGAATCTAAACTAAATCCTGAATTTGTAAGAGTTGGGTCAAGCGCTGCTGCAGCAGAGATGATTAGAACCGGATCTACATTTGCAGCAGATATGTATTTTTATCCAACAGTTACTGGTGAAGTACTCAATTCTGCCGGATTAAGGGGGCTCATTGGAGGCCCGGTTAGTGATTTTGCGCTACCTTCACACCCTGATGCTAAATCCGCATTAGATGAACTGGACGGTGTTCTGAAATCACAGAAAGAAGACGATAAAATACAGTATGCAATCGCCACGCATTCGGTTTACCTATGCAAGGAAGATACCTTAACCATGGCCTCTGAACTGGCGGAGAAGCGTAATGCGAGATTACATATCCACGTCAGCGAAACCAGAAAAGAAGTTGCCCAGTGTCATGAAAAGACTGGATATTACCCCGTAGAATACTTGGATAGTATTGACTTTTTCAAACCCGGAACAATTTGTGCACACGCTAGTTGGGTCAAGAAGAATGAAATTCGGACTTTAAAAAATCATAATGTAACCGCAGTTCATTGCCCTTCATCAAATATGAAAATTGCATGCGGCGGGACCATGTCTTTACCGGCCTACATGGAGGCTGGTGTCGATGTTAGGCTAGGAACCGATGGTGCAGCCTCCTCTGGTAACGGATTAGATGTGATGGCTGAAGCAAGACTTGCATCACTAGTTCAGCGCCATGACCATTGGGATGCTACTTTGCTGCCGGCAAGTGAAGTATTCAGCATGGCGACCAAGGGAAGCAAAGATTGGGCAGTTTGGGATTTAGATGATATTCGAATGCGTCCGTTGGGCCGCTCGAGCAATCGACATCTAGCCAATTTAGTATTCAACGGAGCAAACTGTCTAGACTTGTGGGTTGGTGATAAAGCCCTACGGATGCATGGTGAAACATTAACCCTTGACGAAAGTAAAATAATCAGCGACCTAGATGATGCCGTAAATACTTATTACGATGGGATTGAATAATCAGTCATATTTTATTAAAATATAACCACAGACAGCCATCAAAATCAGTAAAAAATATCCGGTTATGGATAACGTCAATCTGACATCATACTCCACGTTTAATTCTAAATCTTCGGGCATTTCATCGCTCAGAGTACCAATTCCAACATAATAATCACCGTTTTCTACAGTCCACTCAATGCCGGTTGAATTATCGATTCCAACCTTCTCATATTCTGGATCTTCGACCTTGCATTCAACGCTACTCGGCGATAATAGTTCTATGGGGCTTATTTTATCGCATTGCTCTTTCTTGTCACCATCAGCAATTACCAGGTAAATGTCACTTCTGTCCCAATTGATTGATGCCTTGGCGGTGAATAAGAAGCTGACTGGATTGTCTGGCATTGGTTCGTCAGAAAAATAGACAACTCTAGGGGTATTTGGGGTTGGAATATCGTTTACTTCGTCTTGAAACGAGCCTCCGATGGTTCCAATTAACATTACTATAACTGCAATTATGCAAAGACTATATCCTGTTTTTTTACTAACTGAAGCCAATTAAATCCCTCATAGTTGTAAGAAAGCAAGTGCTAAGATCACATAACTTCCAAGCAACATCAAACCTTCCAGCCAATTAGACTTTCCATCTGCCAGAATTGAATTAACTACCAATACGGAAAGAAATGTTGCCGCAGTTTCTAACATTCCGAATTCGAGAGTTAATGGTACTCCGACTGCCCAAGCAAACAAAACCATGACTGGAGCAGCAAATAGCGCAATTTGAACGCTACTACCTATTGCGATAGCAATCGAAAGATCCATCTTGTCCTTACCAGCAACAATGACTGCGGTAAAATGCTCTGCAGCATTACCAAAGAACGGTAATAAAATGACACCAATAAATAATTCTGGCATTCCCCACTCATCTACTGCTGCTTCGAGACTATGTACCAAAATATGTGCCATCCAAGCAACAAGTACTGTCGCTAAAATCAATAGAATCCAAGCATCTCTATTCGTCATTTCAGGCTCTTCATGTACCCCGTGTCCTGGAGCAGTAGCAAATACATGGGCGTGCGTTTTCAATTGGAAAAGCAGGGCAAATCCATAAATTACCAATAATACAATTGCTGCATAACGAGAAACATTCTCAATGTCGCCAATGGAACCCTCCGAATGATTTAGGGCGCTTGGAATAATAAATGCAATTACTGCAAGCAACAATAGAGAACCATTCATCTGTATTGCATCACTGTTGAACGATTGTTCCTTCTTCTTCAAGCCACCCCAGACCATTGCTAAACCCAATACTAGAAGCATATTTCCAAGAATTGAACCGATTAGTGATGCCTGAGTAACCGTGACCATAGTATCTTGAATTGCAGGGTCATTAGATGCGGCGTAAATAGCCAGTCCGACAATAATCAATTCTGCGGCATTACCGAATGTTGCATTCAGAAATCCGCCCACTGCCTCTCCAGTTCTAAGTGCAATTTCTTCTGTGCCCTTACCCATTAGAAATGCTAAAGGCATTATAGCAATCATGGAGAACAAAAAAGCCATGGTTAGATTGTGTTGATGATTGAAAAACACTGCGATCGGGAGAGAAATTAACAACCAGTTAAGTTTATTTTTAAATGGACTAAAAGAATCAAGAAGGTTTTCCATTTGATGTTCAATATGTTTCTCGCTGTCCCTAGACACTGCTTCCGACATAATTCAAGGGAGGGAAGTTTACTCTTTGAGTTAACCTATTGAATAATACTTCAATCGCCTGTTTTCTTACGTCTTCCTACTTGACGTCTTTTAGGTGCGTCCTTAGGAGCGAGCCTACGGCCCACCTTACGCTTCTTAGGTGGCTCGTCTTCGAAGTCGTCATCATCGTCATCGTCGATACCAAAGAATGCCTCATCATCATCTTCTTCCTCTTCTACTACTTCAGGGGCTTTTCTTCTTCTTGATTTTCTCGAGGGAATGTTTACAGCAAATGGATCTTCTTCTTCTTCTTCTTCCTCGAGTTGAGGGACATCCTTCTGAACCGTCTGAGTAATAGCATCCATATCAACATCTTGAGATGTTCCAATAAACTCTGACATCCAGTCGTCATCATCAATGTCATCATCTGAACTCTTCTTAGGGCCACGCATACTGGTCTGAATTACAACCAGCATAGTGATGATAGAAAACAGTACTACTCCAGATAATACCCACACCATAATGTATGGTGGGTCGGAAAAAGATGGATTCACGACAACAGGCTCAGGGTCCGGTTTCAGTGATTCAACATAATTACAAACAGTTGTACCATCGAGTCTATTTCGGCAATTATCGACAACAAAGACAACCTGAGAGGAAATTTCATTGCCAGCAGTGTCTATCGCCCTAAACGTAACAGAATGCTGACCAGACTCAAAATTTCCAGAGTTGATGTTATCATCGATTACCAATGAGCTATAATCGCCGTTTATATCTTGAAGATTCTGTGGATTTGTCCACGGCGAGGTGGACGCTGCCCCAGAACCATAATTATAGATAAATCGATATTGGAAACTAGAGATTTGTACGTCGTCTGATGCTCCAGCAAGTAATTGTATTGAATTACCATAAAGATATTTTGAACCGTCAGTACCTGAAGCGGGAGAATAAACCTGTAGCGTCGGCCTCTTTGCATCTAAGCTTAGATTATCCCAAACTATGTTATTGAAATTCAAACTCTCATCCGTGAATGATAAATTCATTATTATGGTCCCAGCAGATACTGAATTATCTATGTCAAATGTAAGATAATATTCTGGACCCAAATTAGGATTACCAAGATTATCAGCGTACAATAGCATCTGCTTAACGCCACCTGAGATAATTCCGCCAGTATCAGTTGTAATCTCTATTTGAGGCAGTGAAAATAGATATTCATTAGCCAATAATCTCATCTCATAACTACCCGATACCAACGACGGACTGGTGTACAAATTATTTTGCCCGTCAAACAACTGATAAGTTGCGGTAGGCACTGTAGTATCCTCTGTGACTTTCAGTGCATTTCCTCCAGAACCAGGGAAAGCCTCCATATTTGAATTGCCGTATGTATCAGAAACTGTTACAGCATACCAGACATCTCTGTCGACATTACTCGGTACATCATAGGTTCTTGAAAAACTAAAACTATTCCATGAGGCTCCAGAATCATATATTCCACTCTCGTGTAGTTCCCAACCATTTTCTGGACTTATATCGTCTGTATTGTCTTCGCCCAAACCGAATGGATCTCCAAAATTACGCCAGATGGAATAAGTCTCAAAATCTAATTGTTGATTGTTCAACCACTCCACAGTTACTAGATTCGACTGTCCATCCACCGATAACGTGTTTAGTACAGGTGCAGGAGGTGTGACCGTGTTTTCTAAAACTGCACCATCCCAATTTTGTACCAATTCTGTATAATGATAAGTTCCATTGACATGCTGGTAAAGTGCTTCTGAAGTCACAAAATAAAACGAATTTCTATTGACTTCAGCAGGGACTTGAAGTTCAACTATTTGGGTTCCGTCGGGGACGGAAGCCATCCAAAATATGGTTTGATTTGGGGAAAATTGGCTACCGCTGACTAGATAATCTGCGCGCCAAATATGGTAAACCTCACCTTCCGCACCAATCTGATCTTGCCATGTTACTACAGTCGTTTGATTTCCAATAAATTCTGCTCTCACTTTAGTAGGCTCGGCTGTCCAATTGAAGAACGCATCTTCAAACACAGTGGAACAGGATTGAGGCGGTATATTTGTGTCATAAATACCATTGACATCGACAACCACTACACAATATGTGGAAAAGCCAAGCCTGCCGATAGGTAACTCATGATTGTAGAGTCCTTGACCTTCAGGAACGACAGAAATAATTGTTGGGCCGAATGAAGTTGTGCTATTGAAAGCACTTCCAGAGGAATATATCGCATAACTCTCTCCAACTTCAGTAGTAATGTCAGTCCATGAAATAACTGTTGTTCCGCCACCAGTTTGAGAGTCAGGGATGAAATTAGTCGAAACTGAATTCAGTTTGTCCGGAGGAGAATTATCCTCAACTACGGGGTCTGTCAGAGCATTGTTGGATAGGAATCTAATGTCTTCATAGTCTTGCCCAGGACCATACCAATTAGGTAAATAATATGTTACTGCATAGTAGAAATCAGTATTAGTATCAGCTGGTATATCCACAGAGAAAGTTGATGTCCCAGCAGTCAAGTTTGCAATAGGGGTTGTAGATTGTAAAATCAATGAGGCTGACTGCCTAGTTAGTGGGTACAATGTTTTCCAGACCCTAGTTGTGTAGGCATCAGGTCCATCTTCGGGTAACAATGGGAAAATATCATTGTAATTGACCCAGGATAGTGTTGTTTGGCTGGATTGTGCATTAAAATTGGCTTGCAGGTTATACGGAGTCCTTATTGGAGTTGTTGTTTCTAAAACTCCGTCGTACAAACTCGATTCATTCAAAATTAAATCTTCATATGTTCCTATGCCATCAATAGTAGTGGTTACCGCATAATAGAATGTACTGTTGGTTCCAGGAGAGACAAGATATGCGAAAGTGTGGCCAGGGTGAGTTCCATTAAATGCCATACAGTCGTATCTACTGGTAGAACCGGAAATCTGAGAAGAATTACATGCATCGACTTGGTAAATCAAATCGGCTTCTGCTACATTAGATGAGGTAATATTTTCAGTGTGTCGATATAAATTGTATACAGCATCGAAAATGTTGTTCAACTCGGGACCAGGGGAGTCAATATTTCGCCAAGTGATTGTTGTAAGTTCAGTACTGGTATCAAATACAGCCGTAATATCCTGTGCTTGCAGATGCATTGGGTCACCAATGTCTTCTGCAGAACTTGACATTATTGGAATCACAGAAATTGACATCAACGCGACTAACAATAGTGCGATAAGTTTCCCATCTTTACCGTGCGAACTACCCGTCATCAATCCTTTCTAGCATGCAACTGTTATGAGTATACCGCTTTGGAGTAAGCAAAATGAGGCAATTTTAGTCCTTTTTTGGATTACCAGTAATTATTCATCCTCAGTGTTGTTCTGCGGCAACGGATTTTCTTCATCGATTTGTTTAATTTTATCTCTTGCCTGGACAAAACGAATAATGAAGGTCCACAAACCACCTATCGCTGAAATAAAAATCACTATGCTCAAAGGGTTTATCGGTATATGTTCAAATGGTGCAGGGAAATCGCCCCAACTGGGTTTATCTAAATAGAGCATGAACGACATAGCAAAAATAGCGACAATGCTCAAAATCGTTCTATCAGCACGTGAAAACCCTCTGTAATTTCTAGTTCCAGCAACTGCTTGGGCTTGTGTCCCCATGTACGAACCCAGTAGTGTCAACCAAGCAGCAGATAATCCCAGAATTAGATCATCTACAAACACGGAGCCGGCGATGCAAATAATCCATGCCGCATCAAGAAGTCTGTCGAAAGTGTGGTCGAGATAATCTCCCCACCTTGTGACCCTTCCGGTTGCTCTTGCCACAGGCCCATCCAGACCGTCCAGTACCATTGCCATGGTAATTAGTAGCCCGCCGCCAAGTAACATTGAGACCCCCAAGTCATCCTGTGACGCAGTGAGTACTGATAGACCACCAAGAATTCCAATCGGTAGAGCCACCCAGGTGATAGTTGCTGGAGAGAACCTAGAAAGCGATTTTACGATTGGAACTAAAGCTCGTTCCCAGACATTCCTCAATTTCTCAAGAGCCATATTGCTTCCTCAATTCATTCCAACCCAACTAGGGGGTTGATTGTTGCGGTCAAAAATTTAATTGTCCATCCAATCTATTGCCTTGTTAGATTGTTCAGATAAGTCTTCTTGAACAAGTTCTCCATTTAGCCAACTGACAACCTTGTCGTAAACTTGTTCAGTGGCAAGTTCGGTGGTATCGATTTCTAAAATCGGGGCCTCGATTTCAAATTCTAATAGCTCAGACCAAACCCCCGAGATTAATTCCCACTCAACATTAGCAGTGACTTTTTGTTCTGAGTATTTTCTTAGTTCAAGTCTTTTCCGCAAAACGCTTGGATTACACCGCAATATGATTATCACATCTACATCTAAAAAATGCGAGAGATGACCTTCTACGACTATAATGCCGGGATTGTCATGTTGCCACTCATTCGACAGCCTATGTATGTCAACTTCTTTAGTCCCATCTTTTGAATCAAGATTTCCGAGATAGCCGAAATCTTCAGCCAATTCTTGTACAGATACGACATTGATTCTTTCTTTTACAAAAACATCTGCCAGAGAGGTTTTCCCAGTACCTGGGGTGCCAGAAATTGCGATTGATAAATCCCCCTCCATGCTTAATGCAAAAAGTCATCAATTAAACAAATATTGTAACTATATGCCTCATAATTAGATAAGCGATAGAAGGCATCAAAGGTAATGTCGTTTTGCACTGTCTGTTGATATGTTTGGAATGAGCGACCCGAATCAAACTCTTCTGCAATTGGAGAGTTATGTAAAGGATGGTCGCTTAGAGATGTCAGAGGTAATGGCAACGCAATTCACTGATATGTTTCTTTCTAAAAAAAAGCGAGATTTGCAGTCTCAGTTCTTATTGGTCAAGGGTCTACGGATTTTATGTGACGTATTATTGGCCAGAGGAAAGACTAACATCGCTACCGCTTCAGCTAAAATCCTAATACGCGAACGCAAGAAATTGCAATCATCGATTAAGAAGAACCCAAAGATTTCACCGGAGATGCTAGGGCCGATTTCTGAAGACTTCCGAAGGTGTGCAAATATTTTTGCTCACGCAAAAAAACATCGAGCAGCAAAGAGGTTTTTTTCTAAAAGCGAAAAAAATTCGCCTGGAAATATTGCAGTTGCAATGGAAGCATTCGGCTATTATAACCATGACAAAACGATCATTAAACGATTGATTAACTGTACAATTTCAGCAGGACCGGTTATTCGAGCCAATGGCTCATATTTACTGCAACCAATCAACCTACCTCCCGTCTCCGCCGAACAAGTTCGGCTTGCAATGCAAGAAATCTCTAGCCAAGGAATTGAACAAGCTGGTGAGTTGGCAGCCCGTATACAAGCTGAAATCGGCGCCATTGAACGAGGAGAGGCTGCTGCGAATGCAAGATTACAGAGCGCTTTAGACTCTCTGAAGCCAAAACATGACTACTATGAGTACAGTTAGATTGGTAACGAGGGATGGATTTGAACCATCGATCTCCGGGTTATGAGCCCGACGGGATATCCAGACTACCCCACCTCGTTATCTCATCCGCTTACCTTCCTCAATTTCAATGCACCGATTGATTTCTAACCTGAAAACTACAAAAATATTACAAAAATGCCGAATATCGAAGTAAAAAATGAATCTACTTATCAATAAGAGACTCCTACATGACTACATGGGGCGATATTTGATTGTTTTGATGACGACAGTGATGATGTTTTCCGTTAGCCTATCGGGCTGTCTCGGTGGCGACAGTGATGAAAACGAAGATAGTGAAATTGATTTAATAGTCTACTACGATACTACATTTGGAACTATTCAAGAAAATATTCAAAATAACAATCAAGTTTCCTTTAATGATGTCGAGTTAACCTTCAATTACGCATACACAAAATCAGATGCTGGTGACATTACAACCTTCTATTTTGAATCTGGAGATGGGAGTACTAGAACCGAAGTAGATGCTAATGAAACTGGAGAGATTACCTATAACTATGTCACTCACGGACTATTCACCGCTACATTAGGCGCTGTAGATGATGCCGGTAATGATGAACAAATGACTTTGACTATCAGAATTGATAAAACCACTCAATGGAGTGATAGTCAGACAAATAATCCAAACACAATGAATATCGATACAACTCCTGACTGTGAATGCAACTCTCCGAGTAAAATTGAAATTTTTTCCAATGTAACAAACCCTGAAAATCCGGGTTTTGGTGTTGTTGGTAATGGTGGGCCAGTTACCATAACATGGTATCTTAATGGTAGTGAAGTCTCTAGAGAGTCCAATTCTGAAAATTTAGGAGAAGGGCAGACTGCTTCATGGAACCACAATGAAATTGGGCCATTGCCAGAAACTTGGACCTTGGAAGTCGGCCTTAACCATGACCAAGAGAATGTTGACATTGAACATAGTGTCTCGATAAAATATAGTTCAGATGAAAGTTCTCCAAACCCACTTCCTACAGGCCAAACTCCTGAAGAATGATTTCACTTTCAGTTCAACTTAATCTGAAGTAAAAGTGAAAAATGTATTGCAGTAGCATGTTTAGCATTTGATTGAAAGTAAAATATTTGCTTTTTCCAAAGTAGGTCTGCTTGGTTTATTGATATACTCTGGCCCTACCAGCACCAAGTGAAGTGATGCGGAATGGCAGGAAAAACGAAGAAAAAAGTAAAGATAGAAGTTGAAAAGAATCAAGACCCTCAGGAGGAGACGGTGGTAGTGATGCCACAAGAAGAAGAGGGCCCAGAGGTCGGAATCGAGGACCTACCAGGTGTTGGTCCCGCAACTGCTGAAAAGCTGCGAGAAGCAGGATTTGACGAACTACTAGCGCTAGCGGTAATGTCGCCGGCAGATCTCGCTGATCAAGCAGAGATAGGTGAAGCGGTTGCCAGCAAAATCATTGCAGCATCTAAGAAAATGGCAAACATCGGAGGGTTCGTCTCTGGTGGCGCTCTACTAGAAAGAAGAAGAGAAGTCAAGAAGTTGTCTTCCAAGGTTCAATCAATCGATGATTTGCTTGGTGGAGGATTTGAAACACAAGCCTTAGTCGAGGTATATGGTGCATTTGGTAGTGGAAAAACCCAAATCGGGCACCAATTAGCGGTTAATTGCACGTTACCAACTGAAGAAGGAGGTTTTGATGGTGATGTTTTCTACATTGATACAGAAGACACCTTCAGACCTGAAAGAATTACTCAAATGGCGCGCGGCTTGAATCTTGACCCAGACCAAGTACTGTCTAGAATTCATGTGGCTAGAGCTTATAACTCGGCACACCAAATGTTGCTAGTTGATGAGATAAAAAGAATGAGCAAAGGACTAGATGTTAAGATGATAATTGTCGATTCTTTAACCAGTCATTTCCGTGCGGAATTTATTGGACGAGGAATGCTTGCAAACAGACAACAAAAACTCAACAAGCACTTGAAGGAACTAAAACAATTAGCTGACATCAACAACGCCCTAGTTTTAGTTACCAACCAAGTTCACTCAAAGCCAGATGCTATGTGGGGAGATCCAACAAAACCAATCGGTGGCCACGTATTAGCACACGCAAGTACATTTAGATTATACCTGCGCAAAGCAAAAGGTGGTAGAAGAATCGCTAGATTAGTTGACTCTCCTAACTTGCCTGACGGCGAATGTGTGTACAATGTCACACAAGAAGGACTCAGAGATTGATTTGGAATTTCCAATAAACCCTCCAAATCGCCTTGTAATGTGTTAAAACAGTCGGCATATTCAAAGATGCTTCGTGCAGGATAACCTGTATGCGTCATCTAATCGAACGTGTCCTTGAACTTAGCGAAGAGGAACAAACTAAAATTTCCCCTAATGAATTACCTCCCGGGCAAGGAAGCGAGGAAGAGCTACGTGCTTTACTTGAGTCTCTACAACCCCGGATACGTGTTTACGGTGCAGGGGGTGCAGGATGTAATGCTATTAACAGATTATTCGAAGAGGGTTTATTTGAGAATAGTTATGTTACAGGATATGCAATAAACACTGACGCTCAAGCATTATTGATGTCCCCAATAGAGGAAAAAGTACTGATTGGCAGGACTGCCAGGGGAAGAGGGGCAGGGGGAGATCCCACTAAAGGCGAGGCCGCTGCACTAGAATCTGAAATGGTTCTAAGAAGAATTACTAATGATACCCAATTAGCAATAATTACTGCTGGAATGGGTGGAGGCTCAGGTACAGGAGCTGCTGGACATATTGCAAGATTAGCAAAACAACAGGGAGCAATGACAATCGCTGTAGTAACTTATCCATTCAAATCCGAGGGTTCGCTTAGGAAACAGAATGCCGAGTGGGGCTTGGAAAGGCTACGCGAACACTGTGACACGATACTAGTAATTCCAAACGAAAGATTACTTGAAATTGAAGGAGTCAAAGATTTACCAATCGCCAGCGCGTTTAGGGTTGGAGATGAGTTATTAGTTCGTTCAATAACTGGAGTTACGGAACTACTTACAACAGATGGAATGGTTAATCTTGACTTTGAAGATTTGAAAGCAGTAATCAAGTCGGGTAGTGGTGTTGCAATGATTGGCTTAGGCGCCTCTAAGAGTTCGAACCGTGCTGAAGAGGCCACACTCGAAGCCTTACATTCTCCGCTATTAGAATTGGATACCACCGATGCCCGTGGAGCTCTAATAAATGTCGTTGGCGGCTCGAGTTTAACACTCGGAGAAGCAGAAAAGTGCGCTCAAATAATCCAAGAGCAAGTGTCTCCACATGCCAAGATAATTTGGGGAGCTGCTGTTGATGAATCATTAGGCGACGAGATTAGAGTTATGCTAGTATTGACCGGGGTTAAAAGTGAGCAAATACACGGTTCAAGTGAAAATAGGCAGTTGAGAGCTCTGAGAAATAAGAGCATTGAATTTGTCAACTGATTACTTTACCGCCTTAAATGCGGCATAGATTAATCCTAAAGAGACTACTGCTAAAATTATAGCCTCATAAGTTTGAATTTGGTAATCCTTTTCTCTAACTGACAAGTCATCAAAATATTCTACTCCACCGATTTTGAAATCTAAATAATTCCATGCATCGCCATATGGATTGCCGTTACCATTAACCGCATTGCCATATATTCTGAATTCAACTGATGATGAATTATCCTCGGGCGAAGTCCAAGAAAAATTCCAGGTTCTATACTTGTTTCCCTCTTCAGTATGGGTCCATGAGTCTTCCAGAAATGTGCCGTGGCTATCATTTTCGAAATTAATTACTCCATGTGAGATATTAATTCTAAATCCGCCTTTCGAGGAATTTTCTGAAGCAATATCGATTTCACTGGTTATTATTAATCTTAAATCATAAGTTGTATTAGACTCGAATTTATCTGGAAGGCCCTCAATCTCTAGGCTGGTTAAATCCGAATTGCCCCCGTGACATAGACAACCATTACTACCCGCCTTACCTACTCCGTTAGGAAAGCTATCGCTCGGAGGAATAATTACTACTAGTGAGAAAATTATTAGCAAGTAAAATGTTCGTTTCAACATTGCTTGCATGTCCTTCAACACTGCCATAAATGGCTCCTCTTTGAGTCTTGCCCACCTATTATTGGTGATAATTTCCATGACACAATACGCGAAAGGTTAGAACATGCATTCAAGTATAATGAAACGCGACTTCATTGCGGATTGGGCGCTATGGATTTTTTTAATACTCCGGAAGTGATTGGTAACGATGATGATGAAGTAGATATGTTTGCTGAACTTGGTGTGGTAAACTATTCTGCTAACAAAGCCACTGCAACATCAGTAAATATTACTCCCACAAATGACCCACTAGCTGCATTTATGGAAGAAGACGAGGTGTCCATAACAGACGATATTGATGAATTCAAATTTGTAACAGAGGAAGCGGTAGAAGAGAAAGTCTCTGAAGGGGAAGTCAACAATCAAAATATTCCTGAAGATACCATTGCGGAACTATTAGAGGTTCTTGTCAAAAATGAACTTCAACAGCGTGAGGATAGAGGCGAAGATTGGCTTACAGATTTGCCCGGTGACGCCGTAGCAAACATAGCGTCGGCTAAGGTCACTCGAGATAGAGACGCTTACCACCTATCACTAATTATCGACATGATAGGTTCTGGACCGGTTAGGCCGTACGCAACTGTTAGTTCAACTGAGCAGGGTACAAAGCTTCACGATGCTCCTGAATCGATTCCAACTATTTGGATACCACTGTACAATGTTTTGAGAGATTTACTTGTTCAAGCAATGAATGTGCTTTCATCAACTCGAATTCGGATGAATTACAACGCTTGATGTAATCTTTGCAGTGTGCTTAATCATATTAGAAATGGTACAGTATTTCTCATGGCTTTTGGCAACAATTCTCTCGACCAACTTTAGTGGAACATCTCCTCTAACATTGTAGATCATATTGATTGAGGTGAAAACTCTAGGGGCACTTCCTGCCCTCTCGCTTTCCATTTCAATCCAAACCTTGTCAAAATTTCTTTGTTTAAGGCCTTCAACCACATCCACCAATGAACAAGCGCCTAACATCTGTAGTGTTATTTGGACCGGCGAAGGCCCATCTTCCCAATCAATGATTATCTTTTGTCCATTCGCATTACTGCACTCTACTAAATGCTCACCGAGCCAGTCAACCCTTCCGTACATGACATTCCTAAGGGCGGTTGATTATTGAAGGGAGTGCCTGTCGGATAGAACGGTCGACATGAGTGGAAGCGGAGTAACGATGAAAAATGGAATTTTAAATATCCCAAACAATCCTATAATTCATTATATTGAAGGTGATGGAATTGGAATTGATATTACCCCGGTGATGATAAAGGTAGTCGATTCTGCTGTTGAAATCGCTTATCAGGGAGTAAAGAAAATTCATTGGAATGAAGTACTTGCCGGAGAAAAAGCATTCAACAATACTGGCGAATGGTTGCCTGAAGAAACTCTAGATGCTATGAGAGAAGGGCTCGTTTCGATTAAGGGCCCACTTACTACACCAGTCGGCGGAGGAATTCGTTCTCTAAATGTTGCACTCCGACAGAAACTGGATCTGTTTGCATGTGTTAGACCTGTGCGATGGTATGAGGGAACACCATCGCCTGTGAAAGCCCCCAATGATGTTGATATGATTATTTTCAGAGAGAACAGTGAAGATGTTTATGCTGGCATAGAATGGGAAGCTGGTTCTGCAGGGGTTGCTAAAGTTATACAGTTTTTACAAGATGAAATGGGGGTTGACAAAATTAGATTCCCAGATACTTCAGGGATTGGAATTAAACCAATCTCCCAAGAAGGGACTTCAAGGATTGTTCGAGCGGCTCTGAAGTACGCTATTGACAACGATAAGGAATCAGTAACACTTGTTCACAAAGGCAACATCATGAAATTCACCGAAGGTGGATTTAGGGATTGGGGATATCAATTAGCAAAGGATGAATTCGGTGCCAAAGAACTTGATGGAGGCCCATGGTGTACAATGAAAAATCCCAAAACTGGTAATGAGATTATAATCAAAGATGTAATTGCAGATGCTATGCTACAACAAATAATTACTAGGCCGGCTGAATACTCAGTACTAGCCACAATGAACCTCAATGGAGATTACATTTCTGATGCACTAGCCGCTCAAGTTGGAGGTATAGGGATTGCTCCTGGAGCCAACATCAACTATGATTCTGGCATTGCTATATTTGAGGCTACACATGGTACCGCACCGAAATATACTGGACAAGATAAAGTCAATCCTGGAAGTTTGATTCTAAGTGCTGAAATGATGCTCAGACACATGGGTTGGAACGAGGCCGCAGATTTGATAGTAAAAGGAATGGAGAAGGCCATTTCCGCTAAGACTGTTACCTATGATTTCGAAAGACTGATGAATGACGCTTCGCTTCTATCTTGCAGTGAATTTGGCGATGCCATGATTTCACACATGTGAATATATTATTCGTAGTGCTTCGATTTGAGACTAAATCTCAAGCCATGCATTCAGCATTCTGCTATTTTTGATTACGCCGAAGCCAAATCTTTCTTCAAAAGCCCTTGCTGTCAGGGTAAAATCTCCGTCCCGAGTGGCAATCACAACTGCGCCTAGACCCTCTAAGCATTGTTTAGCAACATGAATTGCAACCTTCATAATTTTCCTATCTGCTGCTTCAGGATAAACTGCTTTACCTGCTATCTTGGTTCTTTTCTGTTTACCACCATGTTCACGTTTCATAGCAGACAACTCATCATAGATTTCATAATAATCTTGTAAGAATCCCTTTATCAATTCTTTATTTTCGGAACTGTCTGAATCCTTTTCTAGATGAATATCTAACGGTTTCCACACATTAAAATCTGAAATTACTTCATCGATCAACCTAGCAATATTGTCTTTTTCCATAATTTCATCAACAATTTTTGGTTTGACAAGCGAGTTTGAGAATTTAGCGCGCAGTTTTGAAACTCCTTTGCCGATTTCTCGCAGCTCTTGTATGACAATTTGGGGTAGCCATAGGCTTATTTTACCATCTCTGGCTCTGCTAGATAGCACCTTGTGGAAGGAATTTTGCTCGGATAAATCTAAACTAGTTTCGCTAGCCAATTCTAATTGGGTTGAAATCTTATCAACCAATGCGTCGATAAGGATATTTGTATCGACGATAACAAGTGGCGGAAGGGACAAATTCTTCAAATATCTTCTATACGCATTTGGTATTTGATTTCGATATTTAGAGAATAAACTTCTCTCTGATTCAGCAAGTCTCTTTGAATCGCTGATAGAGAATTTTCCTGAATTAAGCGCTCTTTCAAAGAACATCATGCCTTCAATAGGATTATTCTCAGCCATACTCTTAGCAAGATCATAGACTTCCATACTTGACGGAGTGGGTTGCTGCATCAAATTCATGAATAGAGCATCGTATGATTTCCTATTTCGCCTTCTACTCTTATGTACAGTATTGATTGCTGCTGTAACTCTTCCAGAAAAAGGATCGCTTGGAAGTGTTCTACGATGCTCGAATGGATAACTCCTCAAGGAATCCAATTCGTCCTCAGCAAAATAGACCCGTTCTTTCTGCGAAATTTCACCGTTTTCATCTTCCTCTTGGATAGTTTTTGTTCTTCTAGCAAAGTCCTTAACCATTTGAGTAGCCTTATCAGTCTGCTTTTGACTAGCGATAAAGGAAACTCTGAGATATAATTGGAATCGTTTTGTGATAGCTGTCTTCAATGCCGGTTGCTGGTCAAGAAGATTTACAGCTTCACTCCACTGGCTAGCGTGAGCAAGATGAATCAACGCTTTTCTGTACAAAATCATTGAGTGTTCAAAGTCAAAATCCTTGTGTTCAGCAGCACGCCTGTAATCTCTGGCTGCATTGATTTCCTGACCGTTCGATGCTGAAACTGCGGCCCTAGATACTGTATGCCATGGCGATAATGGCTCATAGTCTTGATACCATGAGACCAATGATTGAAGGCCAATGTCATGTTCAAATATCAATTGGCTTAATGAATGAATAATCCTAGATGGTGTGTCCTTACCTTCAACCAATTTATCTAAAATTTCAACAATGTCCTTATTTCGCAGCCCGTGCTGTAAAGATAGTCTGACGTAATTTAGTCTCAATGTCGAGATTAATACCGAAAATAATCTAGACTCAAGTTCGCTTAATTCACTTTGTTCTACGCTTTTTACTAAATGCTCTAAATTGGTCAAAGAAATGGTCCCGCTGCCACCTTCTTTAAGCGAGTGTTTGGCATTCTTCAACGCCTGATATCCACGCTTATCTAATATTGAAAATCCAACCTCATCAACATTGCTACCTTCCATCATCAGCAATAAAGAATGGCTCGTAGAAGAAATGTAATGCGGTGGTGTAGTGCCGTGTATTGAAGCTAAACCATCAGACCTAGCATTTTTCGCAAAATCTAACAATTGCTCGTTACCATTGGCAGCAATGAGATGATAAACAATCAACGCTTCAAATGGGTGTGCTAAAACCAAGATAGGATTGCTAGAAAATAACTCAGTTAGCCTCTCCAACTCTAAACACTGAGAATAAACCTCAATTGCTTTCCCAGACACTTGTTCCCATGCTTCTCCATCAAAGTCCTGTAACCTCTTCAACGCTAAATTAACCGTTGAATAGGGAATTCCATCAGTGATTACTATCTCTGATAGACTACCTTCATCTAATCTAGGTATTTGATTTTCTAACCATGCTAGAATCTCTGGAGAATTGATACTGGTGATAACCGGCATAAGTTGCTTAATCTCAGCCCCTTGCTCAAGCGATTGTTTGATTAACAATTTTTCTGCTTCGTCCATAGACCCTTCGGAATTTAAAATTGAAAGATAAATCCAAGTTAACTCTTCAACCTTAGAATTATTCTCCTGCTTCTGCCTCAATAGATTAATCCCTTCGTTAAGTTCAGTGGAAGATAGTTTCGAGACTTCTTCTAATGGAGCCATAGTCCAGGTCAGATATTTTCTTGCTTTGGAAAGACCATCAGATGATTCGAGATTGGAGCTCGCCTTCCAATCACTAATTTTCCCGTTCATAAGATTAAACAAGTCTTGGTACTCCATAGCGAGTTTTTCATTGACTTTGGTCAACTCTTTAATGGCTTTTGAAGCGTCTTTTCCTGAATTAAGAGTCAACAATACCGAGATTATAGCAGCATTTCCCTTGAGTTCTAATAATTGCTTATCGGGATTGATTTCTCTCTTTGATTTAAGTTGTGCAACTACTTTTTGTAATGCAACTTGTGTCTCTGCATCTTCACATAATACCTTCATTTCATCTAGAAGTTTGAGCAATTCTACAGAATCAAAAACGTCGATTCTTGCGTTGTCTAAATTGATTTTCTTAGCACCCTTTTTTCGCTTCTTTTTGCTTACAGGGAACGAGAGAAACTGGCTGAGCAAAAGTGTCCTGTCTGCTAATTTAAGCCAAGCAGAATCAACGCCACTTTCAATACAGTCATCTCTCAGACTATCTTCAACTAGCTTATATTCATCCTTCCAGTCCTCTTTTTTCAATTGCTTGTTGATGAGCAAAACTGCTAGACGGAATGCACTGGATTCAGATTCGTCTTCCAGTACTTCTTCTATCGAAGGTAGCCAATCCATTGGACTTTGAGTCCCCCCTCCTCGTTTTCTACGCCTAGCACCACGGGGTTGACGTGTGAATGATGGTTTGTCATCATCCTCAGATGGTGGTGTAATATCTTCCATTGCAATGTAAACTAAAGATCTCCATTTTTTTTCAAGCATAGTCCAATCAGCAGTTTTTAGAACGATTCTGCGACGCTGAGGCTTTGGAAAATTCGCTTTAAAAGCGGCCTCCAAACATTTTGCCATGTGGTCTTCTTGCAGTAAAATCACCCGGATAGTTTGAACGCGTAGACGATGGGACTTCAACCCACCGGCAAAAAGAGTAAAAATAACCAATGAAAAAAAAATTCCTCAACTGCCAACATAAATTTATGACTACCACTTGGACCCTAACAGTGGTCTTTTGGATATAGTTAGAACTTTAGCTCTTCTCGCCCATCCAATACTGGCCAGTGGCTTGATTTATTGGATTTGGTGGCAGTATACTTGGAAAAAAAGGAACACCGTACTAAAAGGCGAGGAAAGAAAGGCTGCACGAGAAAATCATGAAAAAACAGGAAAGAGGTTAGTTTGGGCTACTTTCGTCGTTATTATTATTGCATTTATTGGTAAAGCAATTGCAGGCTGGCGCAGTAATGGTGATGCTTTTTCCGAGGTTTGGCCAACTAACCTTCATGGTTATATGGGGCCTTTGGGATTTATTCTGTTATTGCTGCTCGCAAGACTGGGTAAGCGAACCAGAGATGCTAGGGTTAACGGAGAAAACTTTAGCCACATGAAAGTAAAACACAGTCGTGCAGCTGATTTCATCATAATTATTGCAATTATTCATGCATTCTTAGGGTTTCTATACATTTTTGCCGTTCTCTAAATTGCCAATGCTTTATCGCGATTATTCCACATTTCCAACCACAACTCAAGGTTGCCTTCAATCCCGGGCGGTTGAATCCTACAACCACATGCATTTACATGTCCCCCACCGGTTTTGTCTAATGCAGTAGCCAGTTTCGATAAATCATAACGATTTTGCCCTCCTGGTAAGAAAGAATTAGCGTAAAAACTGGCTGATAGTGCAGGCCGATTCGCGTTATCAACCGTTCCGTCTTCAAACCCATGAATTATACAACATGCGTCAGCCCTGTCTCCTGCCCAAGCAGTAACCAAATACCCATTGGAGTGAAATCCAGTATTTTCTAGCCTACATATTGCTAATCTATTGACAATAGTAGTGTTCTTAGAAACATAATCTTGTATTTTCTTCCTTTCGCTGCTAACTCTGGAAACCTCTTGCTCAACTAGTTCATGTGAGAGGATTTTTTCGATTGAATCACCTCGTGAAAACAATTCTAATAATTTCTTAGTGTAATCAATATTTTTCAGTGATATCGTACGAGATAATTGCAATACAGGGCCATCTTCTAAGAAATCTTTGAGCGTGATTTGGCCGGAATCCAATGCATCTACAATTGGCATTATTTCTTCAAGGTGAGATAAATCGATAACAGGAGATAAGAGGTTGTAGGCTAATCTTGCAGCAGATGGGGTTGCTTCCCAATTACAAACACCTCCTCTGCTTGTGAAGTTAATCTCTTCTTCCGGATTAGGTCTGTTGGTTTGGTGATGGTCAAGATACCAACCACAATTTGGATGAAAGGGTAGGTCGACCATTGCAGTAGACGGTGTTATGAGTTGATCAATTTTTCCCGAACGAACTAGAGCAGCGTGGGAAAAAATTACTTCGGCATCCGGATTATATGATTTCAAAACTGCTGCAGCACACAAACCATCAAGGTCTGAGTCAGCGATGATACGATCAAAGTCAGGTAACTGTACATACCGACCTTCGCCTTCCCTCATGACCTGTCGTTTGATGCTTAGACCAAGTAGTTTCTTAATTATGCAACAAAAGACACATGAGTGCCGACCAATTGGGTCGCCCATGGAGACTTCTTGTGGAGTTGTACTGGTAAACCTAGGCTCCGTGCTTCTTTTACAATATCCACAAGGTCATTGGGATTTACCAAAAGGCCATGTTGAACAAGAAGATTTGGACAACTATGAAACCGCAAGAAGAGAATTAAAAGAAGAAACTGGAATCTCCGAACTATCATTTATTGAAAACTTTGAACACCGAACTGAGTATCAATTCAAGCACAAGGGTAAGCGTAGAACAAAGCAGGTGTATTGGTACATTGCGACCACAGAGCAAATTTCCATAAGCCTTTCAAAAGAACACCGCAGTTACATGTGGCTGGATTGGGAACAAGCCTTAGAACAGGCAACTCATGTTGAAACCAAAGAACTGATTAAGTCCGCTCAAGAATTTGCGATGAGTGTAGGTCTAGACTAATCTATCATTGAAAAGTCATTATCGTTAGAAGTAATCTTCTCTATCAGTTCAGAGATTCCATCAGATTGTTCCCTTCTAGCCAAGGGCTCCCAAAGGGATTCTGAATGGCCCAAACAAGTACATACCCATCGCCCCATAACAAACAACCAGTCCGATAAACGGTTAACATATACAAGGGCTATTTTACGTACAGACTCGTCACCCTCAGAGTTTGCCAACTTGACTAAATTACGTTCCAGTCTACGGGTTACGGTTCTAGCAAAATGGATTACTGCCTCTGGTCCTTGTCCTGAGGGTAAGATGAAACTTTTCAACGGTTCAAGATGCGCAAGCCAAGCATCCATTTCTTCAAGTAACATTTCACATTGTTTTTCGCTTATCAATTCCATTTGCTCAGGAATTTTGCCAGGCATACAGGCTAGCTCTGCACCTAAGTCGAATAACTCGTTTTGGATTCTACTCAATGCTGAGATGACCACATTTTTTACTCGATTAATACTGCTACTTTTACCTCCATCTTCATGAGATTGGAGTCGATTTGTTTCCATAATCACCATCCCAACTATTGAATTTAATTCATCGCATGTTCCGACCACATCGAATCTCAGATGAGATTTTTTATGCCTTGAACCATCAACGAATGATGATGTTCCATCATCTCCAGTTCCGGTATATACCCGCGTAATTCTGACCATGATTCCACTTCCAGTTAGCCAAGCCAAGTCATGCTTCTATGAGGGGTTTGCGGGTCAAATATGTCGAATCGGTATAATGATACCACTCAATATCCTCTTCTCCAAAAATCCAGGAATACAGTGCAATATCGCCATCGACTACACCATACCACTCTAAACGGCCAGGATCTAATGATGCTATTCTTGCTCCAGTCAGTTCCAAACTAACTACAGTTGCTTGCCAACCCCTGATTATTGAGGCTAATCTATCGGCGACCTCAACAACATGCTCATCATCAGGTTCCAGTTCTTCCAACAATATTTCGATTTCTTCAGTCAAATGGTGTGCTTCGTCGTTCATTACTTGTAGTTGTATCAATAATTGTACTGCTTCTGGGAGACTCTCTCTCGCCTCCTCAATAGTGACAAGTTGAGCATTATAAGGCAGCGTGGGTAATTTTTCTTCACCATTTTCCAGCATCGACAATTCCATAGGTATTCCAGTAAATACTGGTGTAGGACTTTCCTCTGCCACGAGTGTCTTTCATTTAGGAAGGTCTTGAAGTCATCGCTTATCTAGGACCAAAAGTGCCGGTTTTACGCCCTAAATTGTAAATCGGACTAGATTGGACTGGTCGTCGGATTACTAACCTTGTCAAGCACCTTCTTACCCACTATTCCGCCAATAAATAACCACATAACAACTTCAAAAACAACTGCGATGTAATAAATCGGCCCTAATGACTTGAGCATCGATATACCGTCATATGGTAATCCATAAGCAATGATGTAAGCCAATTGCGAAAGCAAATTTGAACAAAACCAAACAATGAATACAAACCATGTGAAATTGGTCACTTGCTTAATTCTATTCCCGTCAACATCATCGCCCATATCACTTATTAGATTCTTATATTATTAATTGCTTTGTTTATATGTTCATAAAAAGATTGTATTTTTCCGAAATACGGTAGATAAATTCCGTAAACAGACGAAAAAGTGCATCATTCCGTTGCTTTATTGATGTTAGCTAGGCTTTCTTCAATTGCTTCAATCCATTCTGCTGCTACGGCTTGTTCGCCACCGGAGTCCATCAAGTTATCATACCACTCTTTGGCCGCTTTTTCATCTGCTAGAAATTGGTATATTCGATGTAATGCAACATAAGCCATAGGATTGAGGTGTTCTTCATCGACATCCCACGCTTTCTCAAAACAAGATATTGCACCGTGATTTCCCGATATTTGTCCTCTGCTTAGCGCCACCATTCCCGCTTGACTCCATGCCAGCGGCAACCTACCGATCAGAAGCCCTCTAAAGACTAGCCAAACTTGCCCGCCACACAATACTATCAATGCTAAGAATCCAGACCATTGTTCTACAGTACTCAGTGAAGACCATGTTTGAATCATCAATCCACCAACCCCCACACAAAACAGAAATCCTGACATCGGCGCAACTAAGACTTCTCTCCTAGTATTCAACATGTGATGAACGCCAAACACCAATCCTAATGCTCCGATTACCGATAAAAAAGCCATATGCCCGTTCACGGAAGCCGGCCTTGGTGCTGATTGCCCGATAAGAAATAATGTAGCCACCAGAAGTAAGATGCTGCCTAATCGCTTAGATGGATTTGGAAATGGTTGGCTTTTCGAACCCATTATGAGAATTGTAGCGATAACAAATTCGAACACAATTAGAAGCCAACGCGTGGATGATTCCTCGAAAAACATGCTGCTCCCAACTGTGCGGGATAATCGTGTGGTTTTGATTATTTGCTCAAATCCTATGATACAATGTCCCTTTAATAATCTCGGTTGAGCGATACAGTTGTTCGAGTAATACTACTGCAGCAAGTTCATGAGGTAATGTCATTTTTGACAGTCTAATAAAATCCTTAGTATCTATCTTTTCCTTCTGGGGCCATCCATCGACTGGCCCGATTGCTAAATGCACATCATCTGAACCTAATGACCAATCTGTTACCTTCTTTGATAATTCAAGCGAGGAAAATTCGGAACCTCGCTCGTCCAAGAAAAATATGATTTTATTATCCATTAATCTATTCTGATAATCATCTGAATTCAATTTATCCGAATGAATTTCCAGCTTAATATTTCTACTCTTCAAACGCTCACTGTATTTTTTTATTAGTTGCGAGAATGACTGCTGCTTTGGTCTTCCATGCAAATGTACAATTATTCGCCCCATGACAATCGCTAATAGTCATAGCATTTCAAACACTAGTGTAAGTTTAGCCAAGTTCAAGAAGTAGAGTGTATAGGCACTCTTATGCCATGGTGGAAGTTCTGGGATAAACCTAAGAAAAGAACCTTCGATGACCCTCTACTAAAAGATGGCAGGATGTGGCTTGCCGAACTTAGGAATATTTGTGAAATGAATTTCGATAATCCTGAAGAAGCAAAAAGACAGATCAGAAGAATGCAAGTTGAATGGAATGATAGTTTCAATGCTGGAACTATTTCTAAGGCTAATAAAGATGGACTAGAAGGCCGTGCATTTAGACTTCTAACGTGCAATGATAATGAGTGGTTAATTTGGCTAGATGATTTAGATTTTTGGAAAATGGGCTGGAAACCTGTATCCTCCGATGAAGACAAGGTTTGAAGAAGGTGTTTATTTTAGCAAAACTATGGGACAAAAGCCAACTTTACATCTGCTTTACTCCTGTCCTTTCTGCTGGAAGGTTCGAGGCCTCATTGAATATTTGAAAATGGATGTTGAACTGGTACCTGTAAATGGGCTGAAAATCAAAAAGTCTGTTTCATTTGCTGGCGACTGGGGTAAAGTACCAGTATTCACCGACGAAAATGGAGCGTTTCATGTTGACTCTACCCCTATCATGAAATTATTAGATGAAAAATACAATGATGGGAAACTTACATCGAAATCAAATCCTGAAAGAAACGAAGAATGGTTGAAATGGGCTGATACGAAGGTCTCAAAAGCAACTGTTCCAATCTTATATGGCACATTAGGTTCCGCATTTAGTACTACTACTCGAATTTCAAAAATAGAAAAATTCGGTTTTCTATCAAAGCGGCTTTACGCTTGGGCTGGATTTCCGGTAATGTGGGGAATAATCGCTAAAAAAAGGGTGAAGAAAGATGGAAGAACTCCTAAAAAACTCTGGCATGATTTGTTGACAGAGTTTACTGATGAACATGGCGAGGAACCTTTCTTTGGTGGAACATCACCAAATTTAGTTGATTTTTCTGTTTATGGATACATGCGTTCTATTTCGCCGTTTCCACAATTCTCGTTATTGGAAGATCACAAAGCAGGGATAGCTTGGTACAATAGAATGAATGCTGAATGTTTGGAGTGATTATATGACCTCACTCGACCTAGCAGGGTTGACCTTCCAGAAGGTAAACTCCGGCTCAATTTTCATCGGCGAAGATAAAGGTGGGTGGATATATGCTGGCCAGAGACCCAGGCATGAGGTCAGACTACCGGAATTCTACATAATGGAATCTCGTCTGAAAAATGAACAACTTGAGGAAATTTCCAAACATGTAAATATTGATACTGATGCTAGTAGATGGGATATCGAAAAACTAAATTTGGTGCTGAATTATCTCACATTGCAACTTGAGAATAACGACCTTCCCTTGAAGGACAATCATGAGTGGGAAATTAGGTGCCCAACGCAGAGTGAATGGTATGCATCTTTAGAGAAAAAGAAACTCATTACCGCAACCAAGGCTCGTGAGTTACTGTCTGATGGCACCTCCTCAAACCATAGGGGCGCTATGATGGATGGGCGGCCAAGAAAATTCGAGGGTTTCGGTCCAATGCAACATCACAAAGCCTCAATTGAAGTCCACCCATCTAAAATAGAAATTACTGCGCTGTCTAGTATACCGATGGATAGAACCAACAATGGAATTTCAGTTCGCTTTGTTATCTCCCCAATTCGT